>C687J35021_10002816_pt1 | contig 12223 bp, 16 predicted proteins | sample RifCSPhighO2_12_FD_35021 | JGI IMG/M metagenome (IMG submission 35021)
TCTGCGTGCCGACGACACTCGACCCCACGATGTTGATCGCCCCGGTGTTGAGCGTCGAGCGCGCTATCCCCAAGTAGGCCGCCCCGTCCCACGATCCGGTAAACGCGATCGCCGGCAGTTGGGTCGTGCCGTCGGGGAGGAGAAGAGGCTGTGTTAAGACAAGACGCCCAGATGAATCTGTGCTAATAGGAATAGTTCCATCAGACGCAACTAAAGCTTCTAATGCTTGAACAGCTTTAGTTGAATAGATATGGTGGGCGTAAGCCGGAGTTGTAAAAGATAAAAACGCAACTATGAGAAGTAAACATCTCATTTATTTTCCCTCTAGGTAAACAGTTAGAACGTCGCCAGCAATATCCCCGGTGGTCTTATGTCCCACTCGAATGGAGTGAATTCTCTCTACGATATTGAGCATTAAATTTCCTGTAACAGTGTGTGTCAGTGTTCCCAGAGTGACCCAACTACTTGAGTCACGAACTCTTCCATAGATCGTTGTAACAATGGTCGTCGAGGCCACGGTGGCGTCGGACTGAATGATAACGTGAGGGAATTGTTCCACGATGATAGTAGATGAGTAAACCTCTGTTCCAGTCGGCTCGACTGCGCTAAACAAAGTTTGACGATCGATCCCCCAAGCGGAAGTCACCAACAGCAGAGTAAGAACAATACTAAGGAACAGGTGTAACATCGGTAGACTCCTTCTTTTTGTTTGCGTCCTCAAGTCTTTTGATGATTGCTTTTAACTCAGCCACCGTGACTTCTTTACGATCTCGATCAGCCTTGATATCTTGAACATATGTGCGTAAAATCTCTAATTCAGATAGAGGCTCTTCACTATAGACAGGGGAAACAAATAATAACAAGAAAAATAAGATCATCAACCTCACCTTACTAGATGATCCCAGAATGATAAGAATTAGGAAAATTATAGTCAAAAAGATTACCTCAAACATCTTTATATCCTAAGCTAATAAGGGACCACAGAGTTCCCATGATCCAAGGCTTTAGCAAAGTTAAGTCAAACAACCCCATCACAAGAAAAGTTGCTAGTGCAACCCGAACTGATCTCTCAGCATGACGCCAAGCCATTGTTAAAATTCCAGCCAAAGTAACGAATCCAAGAATTCCACGCTCTGCGATCGTCTCAAGATATAGAGAGTGCGCCCAAGGGATGAATCCAATCTCCGGTTTTACTCCAAATGGAAGCTCTCCGCCATAAGATTGATAAAAGGGAAGATAATTATCAACAAATGTATATGGACCAACTCCAAGTATAGGAGCACGTTCAAACATCTTAATTGCCACAAACCAGTGCCCAAGACGTTCGAAACCTCCAAGAGGACTTGCAGGTCGAAGCATCAGCACAACAGTCCCAACGACCAAAAGTGTAGTAAGCGTTACACGAAGATCAAATCTTTTGTGAAATAAAATTGTGACAAACAAGCCAAGTAGTGCATTTCTGCTTCTACTGAGTATTACTAATAAGATACCAAATGGCCATGTCCATACTGATGAAAATCCCATTAAAAGTGGAATAATAGCCATGTCGTTTGGATGCGGCATGAAACCAGAGATACGCCGATCAGAGAGAGCTTTGAAGCCAACAATACTAACGTTCGTATACCATTGCCAAATAGCGTCACTAAAAAGAAGCAAAATTGCGACAGAAACCGTAAGAGCCAGAAAACGCCACAGTTTAAATTTTGTGATAATGATGACTGAGAGAAAGATCAAAGGAGTGTACCCAGAACGCAGAAAAGATTGGTAAGGGTGCTCAGACATTGTTGTCGATAGTATTGTCGTTCCAGCAAATAACCAAATACTATAGATAAGAGGTTTCACTTTGTCCTCACCAAAAATACTAGATTGCCATAAGATGCAACATTAGAAACTACAATTTTATCTCCTGGCTTGTCATATATACTGCATGTGCCATTCGGGTAAATTACAACTATACCATGTGTTCGAAGTGATTGTAGAGCATCGGCCTTGCCATGCTCGTATCCGTTCGCAGCTCCCTGGAGCCACATTCCGGTGGCCATTAGGATAACGACGAATACGAGCATAGCAAGTTTCATCTAACTAGCTCACACCTCCACAGATGATGCTAAGCTTGTCGCCTGCGAGGAAGGATGGGGATTTCAGTGCCCCACCTCCGGTAACTCCACCACCAAGAGTCGCCGAAACCGTCGTTGTGGTTGTCGAGACGGCTTGGATGTAGTAGCCGTATGCGTAGGTACTCTCATAGGATGCGATGCACGCGGGGGCGCTCGCGAAGGCACTACTGAAAGTAAAACCGAGAGTATCTCCGGCTCCCCCCGCGGCAGGACTACGAAGTCCGGAGTGGAGTGATACCTTCATGAAGCTGTCGTTACCAGTGACGACACAGTCCCCTGTGTGAGTGGGAAGGTTAGCGTCGCAGACAGGAGCCGTCTGAGTCCCCACAGTAAGATATCGTGAGGTCCCAGCCTTGTTCTGCATCTTGAGGTTTCCAGTGAACGCCACCGTTGGGTTGGAGACTCTGAACAGGAAGTTCCCGAGCCACTCTTGAGTTGGTGACTGAGCGATGACTACGCCAGTCACCACCAGAATGGCGATCATGGCGACTGCAACTACCCATCTCTTTTTCATCTCTTATGCCCCTCTCTGAGTGTTCACTTGCTGAACACTGTTAGCTTGGATTCTCGAACCCTTGAACGTAAGATCCCTCAACTACGACATCATCAGCATTCGTAGCATCGATCTCTACTACGATGCTGATATCTGCTGTCTCATCTTCGGTGGGAGCTGCGACCGTAATGGTACTAGGAGCCGCGTTATCGTTATGACCGAAACCTACCGACTTCTGTACAGAAGCCGCGGTGCGAAACACCAAAGCTTCAGCGTACCAGTTGCCATCGTTTGTCTTCGCGATTGTAGCGATGACTGTGCCAGTCAAGCCCCCAAAACGAAGATTCAACGTTCCAGCGTCGCCATCCGCAGCGAAGGTGCCCCAAGCAACGACCTTGACTCCTTGGCCGTTCTTGTAGAGAGAACCAGCCTTTAGAGTGTGAGTATGAGCCGCAACAGCAGTTCCGTCAACAACAGAGAACTGAGTCGTACTGAGACTTAGGATGCTCCCGACAGTCCCGGCTCTCTGATTACCAGTTCCGAACGCAACATTCTTGTACGGCCTCATGCTATGTCACCCCCCACATGTAGTTACTTACCTTTGTAGAAGATGGGTTTGTCCACTGGACCTTTGAAGTTGCCTCCAGCAATTGCTCCGAACATCCCTTTCTGCTTCTGTGACAACTCTTTTCCACGAACCTCTCCGTGACGAAGAATTTTCTTCGCTTTCTTCTTCGTCACGGGAGGTTTACGCGGCACTTACTTCTTGCCCCCCTTGGCCGAGTTTGGGCCCTGAATGTGAACCTGAGAACCCTTGCTCGACTCCCCACCGGGTCCGCCCTGCTGAGCTTGAACGTCGACTGAGGCGTTCTGGCTCACTTCCTTCGGCAGCTTCTGACCAGTTCCGTCTGCTGTTGGCATGTTATCCCTTCTTCTGAGAGGAGCCCCCCTCAGCATCACGATGAAGCCGTGGATCATCCGACTCCATCTCTGGGATGTCATCCTGAAGGGAGCCGGAGCTTCTCATTGCTGAGATGATCCGCTTCTGCTCCTTACTTTCGTGGCTTAGCATCTCATCATCATGGCGCATCGACATCTCCTACTAAGCGATGAGTGCTCCAGTGACTCCCTCGATGTACCCGTGAGTCTCTTCCATGTTGACTTCGAGTCCGCTCTCGTTCAAGAACTCATCCTTCGACGCATCCTCTCCCGCTTCTTGCCGCCCCTTGATGAACATGGTATCGTCGATGTAACGATACCGAATGTTCTTGGGATCGACCACGAGACAGTTCTGCCGCCATACCGGATGCTGAGAGAACAGCGGATGATTTTTCATCATCAGCGATCCGAACGCACTGACGTACTCCACGATCTTCATTCCGTAGGATTCGGCTCGTGGAGTCATCTGAAGATTACCATTTCGTTTCGCAAGGGTTGTGATCGCTCGAAGGAACGTTGAGCCACACAAAGCGAGCTTCTCGTTGCTTCCGTAGCGGAACAACTCCTCCATGAGTGCATCGAGAGTGTCCTCGCTAAGTGCTCCGTTGACGTTAAAGTCTGTGTTCGTACCAGCGGAGCCTCCGGAGGTTGTCCCTTTGTTCGTAGTGAGAAACGACAGGATTCCTCCCGTCATGCGCTCTGGGAATCCGTTGCTTCCTGTCACCTCGACCGATTCACCCCAGATATACGCCTTTTCCATCTCGATCGAGTGTAGAGACAGTGCTTCGCGCCGAGCCTCTCGATATGGCCCCTGATTGTCCCACCGAAGCCGAGTACGACGAGCAGTACGAGTGAGTGAGAGACTCGCACGAAAGATCTCGGTGTAGTTTGACTTCTTTGTTGGTGCGTAGGAACGAGCTGTCGGTGTCTTGGCACCCTCTGAGTTCACATTACCGATGACTACCAGCCAGTCTTCGTTATTCCACGTCGCTGCCGCCACCGCACCGAAGGAACGAGAAACTTCGATCTCAACATCGTCAGAGGGGTCAGCCACAACCTTGACGATCTCATTGAGTCGCTCATTCAGAAGGATCGTTCCAGTGACGCAGTCCTTAGCACCGCTAGTGACTGCGATTGTCGTGACACCAGCCCCGTGGGCACCGTTGACTTGAAAACGCTGAGTTGGAAGACGCTTCTCCCACCAGTTGTACTCAGGGTCGTTAGTGATCTCCGACTTCAGCATGGAAAGGATCGCAGTCAGCGGAGCCTCTCCATTCGGGAAGAGAAGCATGATTGCCTCTCTCCAATTCTTCGGGCGCTCGTCGGTTGAGAAGTTGCCGGAACCTCGCATTCCTAGAACCGCTGCCATTTATAACTCCTCTACGCCTCTCCAGAGAGATGCGTGTCGATTATATCGTCGAAGTCCTTTGTGGCCCCACTACGCGGTTTTCCGTCAGAACGTCCACCACCTGTAGAGACAGCTCGGGAGCGTCCACCACGTTGCGGTAGGACAGTCACTCCACTACCCTTTGACTTAAGCTGACTCACGTAGTCTTCGTAAGTAACCCCACGAAGGGTTGCGATTCGTCGTCGAGTACGCTCTGCGAGAATATCTCGGTATTCCTCGCGAGAACGAGCTCGTTGCACTTTGCCTTCTTGAATGTCAGTCTGAAGGCGTCGTTCGACTACGTCAAGGAGATCCTCTGTTCCCTTTAGGTCTTCGAAGCTTTCAAAGAAGGTTCCAGTTTCTCTCGATGACGTATCCTGCGTAGCCATGTAGTCAGCGATTGTTTGTCTCGTGAAGGGAGGCATCAGGTTCCCAACGATCTCTGTGACAAGAGCGTTGGCGAGAATGTTCAGACCCTCTGTCGCGTCTGGAGACAAGCCAGCCTTCTCTACCATTTCGTTGGTTAGACGAATGGGCCAACGTGAACGATCCTTTGGCAGTCTGACTCCTGGAATGACTTCCTCCAATTCGGAGGGTTCCGGAGTTCTCGGCTGCGATGGACGCTGAGCGTCCTTAAGCTCCCTTTCTAGGGAGTCAACTCGAGAAAGTAGTTGCTGAACATTCGGATCTAGTTGAGTTCTGTCAGTTGTTGGGCTAACAGTATCCCGTTGCTCAGGCTCATCTATGACAACTGTTGGCTCTTCATGGCGTGCTTCCGGCTTTTTCGGTTGTGACTGTTCGTCCGCATGAACATCTTGGGTTCCCGCTTCAAAGTCACCATCTCCACGCATCATTTCCTGAAATGCGTCCTCGGTGATTTCGACTGCGCCGGCAGTACGATCCTTCTGGGGCAGTCCAGTCTTATCAGCCATTGGAGGGTCCTTTCTGTGTAGACTCTTCGAGAAGTCGTCTTGCTTGGTCGTCCAAGAACAAAATAAAGTTCAACTCAGATATTTGACCTCTAAGTCGATCCTCGTCACGCTGTTCCAATTTCCCCTCACAAAGCATGTTAACAAAAGCAGACCTACGATCTTGAATAGCTTTGACAATTGCACGCCACCACGGCTGTTTGAACGCATCTCTTGCGAGATTGTCAAACCGTTCGAGCTCTGCAACTTCAGCTCGAAACCTATTCTTGGGTTCTTGTTCTGCCTGATCCAAAGAAAGCTCCAGCAGGAGTTAGTCCCTCTCGATCTTCACGAGCCCCTTTATTAGGACGACCATTCATAGGCTGAATCTTGCCGCGTCCGAGCATATTCTGAAGTTGGTCATTTGTAACAAGACTAGCATCAGCACGAACAGCACGAACCATAAATTCGTCAATATTGTGATAACCAGATTGACGCATCATCTCGCGAAAAATGCCAACAGGATCAAAAAACATTGGGAGAATTGGAGAACGAGAAACCGTGTCGAAAGCTTTCTGAAGCAACTCAGCAGCTTTAACTCGGTCTTGAGGAAGAACTCCCTCTTCGGCTGGATAAGTAAATACACCACTTAGATGATCTCTGCGAACCTTGAGGAAACCTTCAACAATCTCTTCTGGTGCTACACCAAGATCTGCTGCTGTTTGTCCACCAATTTCCATGAACTGTTCCATACTCATATTTTCTTGACGTAAAATTGCCATTTGCTCAGTAAGAGGCGCAACTCCCTCAGAGGAGAATAAATCAGAAATTGTCTTCATACGAGAAGCACCCATCTTAAAAACACCGCCAAGCTCGAAGGCAGTCCGACGAGATGCTGTAATGTTTCCGAACATAGCATCAGAAGCACCTGTGATCCGCATCCAAAGATCAAGCAGCATTTTAGAATCTTCGATATGCCCACGAGTAATGTCAACAACATTAAGTTGACGAAGAGCAGTAGCAGGATCAGTTCCGTATGCAAGTGGAAGAAGTCGAATTATTTTTCCAGCCCGAGGATCAAGAAGGTCACGAATGTCGATTCTAGATGGATCGACAAGAAACATGTCATTGATAGCTTTACGAACGTTTGCCATGTGACTATTAAACAAGAAAGAAATGTGACGAGCTAGGGGACTAGTAATCTCCATAATTCCCTGAGACATGAAAGCCAAAACATCAGGGTACACTTCTACGATTTCATAAGGATAACGAATAAAGGGAGATGGCTCAGCACGAACTAAAATGTGGTCATCGATGAGGTTAAACACCCATCGTTCTGGTCGCTCTTCATCACTTAGATCATAGTCTTTCGGAATGAGAGTAATGTAAATCTCTTCGTTAACATGCATTTTAGCTCTGCGAGCATCACGAAGATCAACAGCAAAGAATTCTGGACGAACTCTAGAGCGTTGGTTATCACTAGCTCCGAACTCAGCATCACGCATAGATCCGGCGGGGGCATTTTTTACTATAGACGTGTTGAAGAATATTCCATCCTGTTCCAGAGTGATAAGATCGTGATAGTGGATAAGGTCACGTTTACCGCAGAACTCACCCTCTTGAAAATTTGATAGTGTAACACGAGGATCAGGAAACCAACGACGGTTATCTAAAACTCTCCATCTATTGCCTTCAAAAACTGTAAAGTAGTCTTTACGAAGTTCCATTGTACCAGGGACTAAAATTTCCTCCCCGTCAAGTATTAGCCGACTTGGCTGACCCGGCTTTACTACGTTACGAAGAATTTCGCGAGTACCCCACGTGTTCTCAATAATTCCATAAGAGTATCGAAAAGCATTTAAAAACCACTGGTAGAGTGTAAAGTACCCACGATTATTCCTGTAATCGTAGTCAAGAGTGACTTCCATAACCCTTGACTTTTTCTTTGTAGCAGGGTCAGAGCCTCGAACTCGCAAGACAGGTTTCAAAGCCGTAAAAACTTCCATCATGAAAGTTAAAACTGTTTGAACAGTAGCAAACTGAATCGGAACAATGATTTTTTGGACATCATTCTTCCTAAGGCTCTCTCGATCTTCATCATCTATTGGACGATAAGCTCTATATTCTTCCTCGAGTCGGTCCCAGGTTTTGTAGGTTTGGGAGATTACTCGTTGAGACATATCAAGACGATCACGAAGCAATCTGGTGATCTTGATTGCTTTTTCAGTAGTAGGATGGAGGTCTTGTCTACGAACTGGCGGCATCAATCATCACTTATTGTATCTTCGAGGTCTTTGTTGTTGGTAGTTACATGAACGGAGTTCATGTCAACTTCAAGTGAGGAACCATACTTGTCTTTACGAAGCCCTGTAACAGAGCCTTCGATGACAATACGAACCTTATCCTTCAAATTGAGAGAGTCAACACCAGTGATTTTGAGTGGTAGAGTATGTTCACCACCCCACGATAGATGAACAGATGACTTTGACTTTTCCATTGCCATTGTTGGCTGTTTCATCAGATGACTCCAGAGGGAGGCAGAGGCCGACCCTCGTAAGGAATTTGTATCAAAGATGCTTCTAATTTAGAGCAGGCATACTCAACAGCATTAGCAATGTGGGAAAATTTGTTTTTGATGGGAGTTGGCCTGTAGTCACCACCAACACCTCCCGCAAGCTTTGGGTAGCAGTAGCCCCCACCGAAAGCTTCGCGAGTTAAACCACAACGCTCATGAATACGAAAACGTGACACAATCTTTCCTTCTTGGGTAGAATTATAGTGCTCAGTCATTAGATCGTTGACTGCTCTGCGCCTATCTGCGAAGCTAACAGCTCCAGGAAGAGGTGGCATTCCGTGTTTTCGCATATCGTTTGCGAAACATGACTTACTACGATTATCCTCAGTAAAAACACTTGGATCTGCAATGTGCATAGAGAACCCACCACTTATCTTAAACCATTCCAAAGCCAGACGAGATTTGACTACTTCGATAAAGTCAATCCCATTTCCGTCATCAACGTAATATTCGTCAATAAAGGTAATTGCTTTGACTTGTGGAAAAGCTAATCCGAGAGCCCAAGCAAGATTTACATCATTAGGACCAGCATCCCAACCAGAAATTAGACGACAGCGACCTTTAGCAAAAATTGGTCCGATAGCCATGTGAATCTCTTCAGTATACTCGTAGACAGGCTTACCATCATAAACGATCCATTGCTTTCCATACTCACGTTCGAACTCTGCCCGTGGCATACCACGACGAGCTTGAAGAAGCCATTCTGAAGAGCGTTTTCCTGGGTGTGCAACACTCTCTAGATCAACAACCTTGAAGCCGTTGTGAGCATTACGCCATGTGATTACTCCAGGCATAACAGTTGTCTTTTGAACTGTGACTAGAATGTCATCAATTAGCTGTTCAGCAGGTGAAGGCTGAGTGGAAATTTCCGTCATACAGCTAACTCATTGTCAATTGTGTCTTCGACGATATCGCGGAAAAATCCAGGCCACCGTGTCGATGCAAGGAAGACCTTGCCACCACCTTCAAGAGTCGGTTTTAACCCTGTGAAAGTTTGGCGACAGTGTGGCCAAAAAGCCATCTCGTCGCACATTACTCGAGAACAGGTATATTGACGAAGTTGGTCAGGACCTTGAGCCACACCTTTGATCTCGCTGTCGATCTCCTCGAATTTGAAAGACGTGTACTTGTAGGAGCCCTTGGGATGAAGAGGAAGTTTCTCCTCTGGAATGTTATCATAAATAAATTTACAACGTCGTACAAGTTCGTCTGAGTCTTCCTCTTTCTTTGACACAAGAGCATTGAATCGGCCCTCAAAAAACATAGCGTCCCAAAGTAAAACACCGCAGCCTGTCCATGTAACAATGAGCCGTCTATGTTTTACAGCGGCGAGTAAATATTCGTTAACAATTTCCATAATAAGCCAACGAAGATAAGGAAAATGAGCAGGATATTGCTTGACAGGATGGAGTTTATCAGCTTGATCTAACGTAAAAACACAGTCTTCAAAAAATTTGACAGGATCGCTTCGGTAGAGAGCTAACTGTTCAACCTCATACGGGATCTTTGGAATCATTTTGGCTCGGCCAATTTTTTGACGGGCTCAGCTAATCTAGCTTTGATTTGCTTAAAACCTGCAATTAGGCCGAGGATTCCAGATAGTAACCATGTCGCAGGTCCTGGGATTTGAGCACTGCCAGTTTGTTCCAGAATACCTCCGACAAGAACTCCACCAGAAGTCATTACAAAATCGCTGATTGCATCAAGCCAAAGCTTCTGCATCTGATTCATAAAGCCGCTTTTCCTGCGAGCTTCATAAGTACCCCAAGATATTCAGAAAATTGCTCCATATCAAGTTGATCGGATGGAGGTGCAAGCAAAGATTTTCGAACGGTTTTTTCTAGGATGATGGCTTCTTTACTAGTGTCTACTAAAGCTTTGCATGTGGCTTCGTCGAGTTTTTTCTCGGAGCACGCTTGAGAAAGCAACACTGAGACTCTGATATATTGAGCTTTGATATCTCCAAGAAGCAGAGCTACTTGAACTTTGTTTACAGACATCATTGGAGCGGTAGAAGTACAGCCAAGTATGAGAAGGGACATGACAACGAGTCCCACTTGTCTCACGCTGACTCCACTTCACCAGACCCTAGTTCTGCTGTACTTGACTGCACATCGATTACTCTAAGCACCTTAGCATCTTTGATCGAGTCTGCTACATCATCGAGACGACGAAGAACATCTCGAATACTTCCACCTCGATCATCTTCGTCCCCTCGATCAAAGATGATACGATCCATTGCATGGGTAGCGATCTTCGATCGAAGCTTTAGGTCGATTTTCTCGTTCTGAAGAAGCTGGCGTTGGAAACGAAAAGCTTCTTGTCCAAAGCCATTCAATTCAGATACCATTCTGGCTTTGAGCGGAATGTTAGTTAGTTTTTCCTCTGCAAGAGTTCCAAGACGAGCCATCTCAGCCTGAGCCAAAGGAGACCTTAAAACGCATCCAACTGCGGCGGGGGACATTCCCACCGTAGTTCCAATCATAACATTAGTCAAGCCTTGAAAAGCCAGACGAATGATCTCTTGATGGCGTGGACGTAGTCGACGGATCTCGTTGTGGGCGGCCCCAGCCATAGTGTTAGTATGTCATAGATGTGGTAAAAAAGCAACAACAAAATTTGTTAACTACGGTAAGTGGTTACAAAATAGTGTCATCCCCTGACTGAAGGCCCCCACCCTAGCCAAAGGGCTAGATACTATTTTAGTCGCCCCCCACGTTCCTAGTCCCATGCCATGCCATGTCATACCCCGAGCTCGCCCCGTCAGGGGCTGGGCGCCTTGACTAACATAGTGTTCAACACTATCCTTTTAAAAAAAGTATAAAAATTTGGGAGAAACGGGGCCTTCGCTGGGATACCCACTACCCCTAGTGGTCGTTCGCACAAACTCTACCATCGGTAGCGGTATAATGTAATGACAATAAGACCAATAATGTAATGACAATAAGACAGGTTACCACAGTCGGGCAACCGGACAAAATGTCGAATAGCCCACCACTACCAGTGGGGCCTTAGACAAAATGTCGGCCCTATATGTAGATTGGGTAGGGCATTCTGCCGCACTATACAAAGGTCGACACTATGGGTAGTACAGCACCCGCCGTTGTCTACTTTATATGGTATGGATCACGACGGCATGGTACCTGCATACTAGAGAGGCTGTAGGGCGCCCACAGAGAGGAGTTGAAATTGGGGAGGCACCTGTGGTACACTGGCCTTGGTAGGCCGTAAGGGAGGTACGGCCGGCGGAAAAAAGGTCGGAGCGGTTAACCCTAACGACGGGAGTAGGATCATGGCAGAGAAGGTTGTCAAGGAACTCGGCAACGGCATGGTGGAGATCAGCACCACAGTCAAAGACGGGGAAAAGACGGTGCCCTTGACGTACAAGGTGCCTGCGCTCTCGACGTTCAAAGCGTGGTTCGCCAAGCTCCCCGACACCGCGGAGACCGGTCCCTCGGTCGAGCAGGTCCACGAGCGCTACTGCTACGCGACGGACCTGAAGGAGCGCGCGGGTGTCAGGGAGTCGGTGGCGGCGGAGTCGACCGTGGTCATGGTCGGCGGCAAGCCCGTCGACCTGTTCACCAAGCCGGATCTTCAGGCCGTGCAGGCCGTCAACGCGGCGTTCCTCTGGGCCGCCACGACGGGCAAGGAGGTCGCGAAGGCGGCAGTGGTCACGCGGCGCAAGCTCCTGGAGTCCGGCCGCGCGGTCGAGGCGGATGGCGGGATGCTCAAGGTGGCGACGAAGAAGTAGGCAAAGGAGGGAGGCAGGGAGGGGGACCGCAAACCCCTCCTTTTTTTTTTTTT
>C687J35021_10002820_pt1 | contig 12214 bp, 10 predicted proteins | sample RifCSPhighO2_12_FD_35021 | JGI IMG/M metagenome (IMG submission 35021)
TATTATACCGATTCTGAACTGGACCCTGTAATTATGAAAGCTTGCCAGAAGCAACTTAAAAATGCTTTCGGTGGAGAAATAATATCTGTTTCACTTAAGCCAATGGATTTTGGTGAAAATATAGTTTTAAAACAAAAGGGGAAGATTTTAAAACGTAGTTACCCGACAATGGTTAAGCAGATACTTACTGCTCTTGAAGTTTCGAGTGCCGATGTGGTTTTCTTTTCCGAGCATGATGTGCTGTATCACCCGTCTCATTTTGATTTTACTCCTGATCGGAATGATACTTTTTACTACAACACTAATGACTGGCGATGGGATTACCCCCACGACCGGGCAATTACATACGACAATCTGACTTCGCTTTCTATGCTTTGCTGTAATCGTGCGCTGGCTCTCAAGCATTACAGAACTCGTCTTGATACCATAATAATGAAGAAACTTGACGAGCACGAAGGAAGAGAACCTGACTGGGCAAGAAGGTGGGGATATGAACCGGGGACCAAAAGGACCAAACGGGGTGGATTTTCCAATGATAAGAGTGAGTATTGGAAGTCAAAGTATCCCAATATTGATATACGACATAGTAAGACCTTTAGCAGAAGAAAAGTACATTTGGATGATTTTAAACATGCACCCAATGAGGAAACGTGGAGAGAGGTTAAATTAGATGAAATACTCGGGTGGCAGAATGTAAAGGAGTTGTTTAAATGAATAAGGAAATACCAGCTGAAATGCGACAAAGTACAGTGCGTGATGAGATTTATAAGGCCCTTACTGAGACAAATATTCGAGAGAAGCCAGTGGAATACTTGGATCTTTTGGACGAATATGAGGCAATAGTTATGCATGAAGCTCAAGAAGAGCGAAGAAATGTTGTTTTGGGGAAATTAANAGGTCAAAATGTATTCCAAAGAATATTATTATAATAGCAATATAATATGGCACTAACACTGGGGACAAACTGTGGTTTTGTAACAGTTGCTCCGACGGCCGATCCAGCAGGGTCTAATACGACTATTGATGGTAGTTCTGTTGTAACAAAACACACAAGTCCCGTAGGAGCTACAAAAATCACGGAGATTGGTTGGTATCGTGGTTCTGGGACTGGTACTACCAATTTTGAAGTGGGGTTGTATTCAAATGATAGTAATGTGGCTGGAGCCAGACTTTTCGTAGATAACACAAACTCAAGTTCTGCTGGTGGCTGGATTACTGTGGCGGTTGACTGGGCGATAAGTGCAAGCACTGCTTACTGGCTCGGGTTGCAAATGGACGGCCATTCTGGTAGTAGTACGGTTGATAGTGCAACATCTGGAGGTGCGGGGATAGATCTTCGGACATCTCAAACAACCTTAAATGACCCTTATGGTGGTGGTGCAGTAAGTGATGCCGATGGAATGTATGCTATTTATGCACTTGTTGCATCAGGTAGCTTTTCTCCCTCAATTAGTCCCAGCCTCTCGTCTTCGCTTTCACCCTCCATAAGTCCAAGCCTTAGCCCATCTATAAGTCCTAGTCTGTCACCAAGTTTATCTCCGTCAATAAGTCCATCAGCTTCGCCGAGTCTTAGTCCTTCGGTTTCTTTAAGCCCCAGTCTTAGCCCTTCAGAAAGTCCTAGCATTAGCCCTTCGGTTAGCCCCAGTGTTTCTTTGAGTCCGAGTCTCTCACCATCAATTTCCCCCTCTATCTCGCCATCTGTATCTTTGAGTCCCAGCTTGTCTCCATCTGAAAGCCCAAGTGCAAGTCCCTCTGTTTCATTATCTCCTTCGGTTAGCCCCTCAATTAGTCCCTCTGTTTCTCCAAGCCTATCTCCAAGCATTTCTCCATCTGAATCAGTTAGTCCATCTGAAAGCCCAAGTGTTTCGCCATCCGTCAGTCCCAGTGTAAGCCTTTCTCCCTCTTTTAGTCCATCTTTGAGTCCATCCATATCTTTAAGCCCTTCAGAATCTCCTTCAGAGTCCCCTTCTGTTAGTCCGTCGGTTTCTTTGTCGCCCAGTTTCTCACCGTCTTTTAGTCCGTCCGAATCTCCTTCAGAATCTCTTTCTCCAAGTTTGTCTCCATCAGAAAGTCCTAGTTTATCTCCGTCAATAAGTCCATCTTTGAGTTCATCAGTCAGTCCCAGCTTGTCCCCTTCTGTTTCGCCCTCTGAATCTTTGAGCCCATCTTTGTCAGGGAGTCTTTCACCTTCTATAAGTCCTAGTGTTAGTTTTAGTCCATCATTTTCTCCGTCTCTTTCCCCATCTGAGTCTCTAAGTCCCAGTTTATCTCCATCTGTTTCCTTGAGCCCGAGTTTGTCTCCCTCATTAAGTCCCTCCCTATCTTCTTCTGTTAGTCCGTCAGTTATAATCAGTTTTAGCCCATCTTTGAGTCCAAGTTTATCATCCTCAGTTTCTCCTTCGATTAGTTTGTCACTGAGTCCCTCATTATCTCTCTCAGTTTCGCCTAGTATGAGTCCTTCTCCTAGTTTAGAAGTTTATTATTTAGATAAACTTGGATGGTGGTTAAGGAAAGAATGGCACTTAATATCTAAAAATCTATGAAGAATAATCAAATAGACTTATCGGTATTAGTGCCTGCAAGAAACGAAGAATTCTTGGCCAGAACAATNGAAGATATTTTATCTAATATTGAAGCGGACACTGAANTAATTGCAGTTCTTGATGGTGCGTGGAGTAATCCTCCTGTTCCCCGTCATGAGAGAGTAAATGTTATTTATGTGNCTCAAAGTATTGGCCAGAGGGCTGCNGCTAATATTGCCTGTAAGTTAAGTAAGGCTAAGTATGTGATGAAGGTGGATGCTCATTGTTCCTTTGATCAGGGATTTGATAGGAAAATGATTGAGGCATTCGAAAAAGTCGGAGATAACGTAACCATGGTGCCTATTATGAAAAACCTTCATGTCTTTGATTGGGAATGTCCTAAGTGTGGTCATATAGAATACCAAGACAGAGTACCGACTTGTCCGAAGTGTAGTAACCAGATGGAGAGAAAAATGCTCTGGCAGCCTAAACCCAGCACAAAAAGCACTTCTTACTGTTTTGATCCCAAACCGCAGTTTAAGTATTTTGAAGATTACAAGCACAGACCACAATATGACAAAGACAGGAAAGAGACGGGTCTTACAGAGTCAATGTCTTTGCAGGGTTCCTGTTTCATGGCCACACGAGAGAAGTATTGGGAATTGGACTTATGTGATGAAAAATTAGGTAATTGGGGCGGTCAAGGGATTGAATTAGCCTGTAAGACATGGCTTTCAGGAGGAAGAGTAATTGTAAATCATAACACTTGGTATGCACATTTGTTTAGAACGAAAAGTAACTTCGGTTTCCCTTGGCCAGCTTCAGGGAGGGATCAGGAGAGGGTAAAGAGAAACGTGAGGGATTTGTTCTGGAAACATGGACATCACAAGCAAAAAAAGCCAGTGTCTTGGTTGGTAGAAAAGTTTTCTCCAGTTCCTAGTTGGACTGATGAGGCAATAAAAGAACTCAAAGAAATAGAATTTAAACCTTAAACTTATCGGGTGGAAGGTTGTGTACTCTACGATATTTTTCTCTCGCCCAAAATTGTTTAATTAGTAGTGAATTTTGTGGTATATTAAAGAAATATTGGGTTTCTCCTAACACCGCTAGGTCTGGTATACAAACTTCAGTATACTTTCAGGCTATGGCAAAGATTGACTTACAAAAGCTATCAACAGAGGTCTCAAGTAAATATCAAGTTGTCAACGAAACTTTCTCTCGTGAAGTAAAAGCGAGTCCCAAAGATAGAATCCAAGTTGAAATTGGTGATGCGCTTCAGCCAGACTTTAAACCGCAATTTAAGGTAATGAGATGGGACAATGAAGTTAATTTTAGTTTACGAGCCGAAGAAAAAGCAGGAGCTGTGATTGAAACCGAAGGTGAGAAGATTAAGTATATTACCCCCGATTATGAAGTTCACCAATATGACAAGCCAGAAGCAGGGGAAGATGGAGGGTTTGAATTTGAATGGGTACTACCAAAAAAACCTACCAGTAATGTCTTACAAGCAACTATTCAGACTAAAGGTCTTAACTTCTTCTATCAGCCTCCACTTACTCAACAAGAAATAGACGAAGGAGCAACACGCCCTGAAAACGTAGAGGGTTCTTATGCTGTTTATCATGCAACAAAAGGTGGAATGAACGACATAGCAGGAATGGAATATAAAGTAGGTAAAGCCTTCCATATTTACAGACCGAAAGTAACTGATGCTAATGGTGAGGAGATTTGGGGAGAATTAAACATAGATGAACAAAATGGACTTCTTACAGTAACCATAGATCAAACATGGCTTGATAATGCAGTGTATCCGGTAATAGTAGATCCTACCTTTGGTTATACGAGTGCAGGAGCAAGCTGGGATGTTCCTGGTGCAGATTACGTTCGTGCTGTAAAGGCAACTGGTGCGGCTGGAACTGCTGATTCAATTTCTTGGTATGGTGTTCTTTCGTCTGTAAACTTTGATGCAAATGGGGCTTTATATGTTGAATCCACAGATGCTCTTCTTGCAGCAGCTACAGAAATAGGGAGCGGACTCAATGTAGAAGAATGGCATACCCACACGTTTGCATCTCCTCCAACAATATCGGCTATTTCTTATTGGGTTTGTATGGCCGCCGACGCTGTTGCGACTGGAACAAGGAAAATAAATTATGACGAGGTAGCTGGAGATTATGGACTTAAATCTGGTGTGGACTATACGACCACATGGCCTGACCCCATTGCATTAACTGAAGGAAGCGATATTCAATATTCAGTCTACGCTACCTATACAGCAGCAGGGGGAGGAAGTTCATTTTCGCCATCATTATCACCTAGTTTGTCTCCAAGTCTGTCTCCTTCCCTTAGTCCGTCAGCTAGCCCTAGTGTTTCACCCTCAGTTTCTTTAAGTCCAAGTACAAGCCCCAGCATTTCCCCAAGTGTTTCACTTAGCCCATCTTTATCACCAAGTCTTAGTCCGTCAAAAAGTCCCTCTCTGAGCCCTAGTCTGAGTCCATCGGTCAGCCCAAGTGTATCTCTGAGTCCATCGGTCAGCCCAAGTGTAAGCCCTTCGGCTTCTTTAAGTCCGAGCTTTAGCCCATCCGTATCTCCTTCAATCAGTCCAAGTGCCTCCCCTTCTGCTGGTGGGAGCTTTAGTCCGAGCAAATCTCCTTCTCTAAGCCCTTCAGCCAGCCCTAGCCTTTCACCATCAAAGAGTCCAAGCGTCAGCCCTTCTGCTTCTATCAGTCCAAGTGTTTCAATTTCCCCTAGCTTTTCTCCCTCTGTGAGTCCATCTGGGTCGCCGTCAGTGAGTTTAAGCCCTAGCCTTTCTCCTTCAAAAAGTCCATCACTCAGTCCCTCATTGTCCCCTAGTATCAGTCCATCCACTTCAGGCAGCCTTTCTCCTTCAAAAAGTCCATCACTGTCACCAAGCTTAAGTCCATCACTCAGTCCCTCAAAAAGCCCCAGCCTTTCTCCATCACTCTCACCATCAAAATCGCCTTCTGTAAGCCCATCGGTAAGCCCCAGTGCAAGCTTGTCACCATCTCCTAGTCCTTCAATTTCCCCTAGTTTCAGCCCAAGTATGGCTCCTTCTACGGGGCTCTTTTCAAGGCAGGCAATTGTAGCACTCCCAACTACAAAAGCAGACTTGGCAACAATCTATAATGGAGATGAGGAAGAAGATGTGACGACTCAAGATGGGATCAGAGTAGACTTAGCTGCAGTCACGCCGGCATATTTTGTTCACCAGTTTAAGTTTCAAAATGCAAATACAACTGATTTTCTTGAGATAGAGCTGGTTTTCATGACTACGGACAATCCGGCTGTGGAACCAGTATATTTGCAAATTTGGAATAATACAACCTTGGCTTGGGTTACGATTTCTACCTACTCAACATATACAATTGATGAAAATGTGGTGGTGCATACTACAGTTAGCTCAGGTCTATCAGATTATTATGATACAGCGAATGACAATGAGATAGCACTTAGAGCATATCAATTTAATAGTTAATATGAAAAATAATTATCTCTTTGACAGGGAGTGGTTTACCAAGCATCAGGACAAATTGCTTTGGCTGGCTAATTCATGGATTGGCAAAAGGATATTTTGTATAAACGGCAACAGGTCATCTATTGGTAAAAAAGAAATAGATGGTATAGGCCCGAACTACATTAAATGGAGTAATACATTTGAGTTCAGAAGTCACAATAAGTTTTCAAAACGTCTCTTTCATACTTTTAAACCTATTTGGTATCTTCTGCACTGGTGGGACACGTTGTTTGCTAATAATTTTAATCCAAATTTAAACCTTGGTTTTGATACGCTAAGTGTTTTCCCCGATGCCCATGTTGAAACCAATACCGTAGACGGTGAGGTGTTTAGGTCTTCCGCANGTTCAACCTTTGCCAGTATTAGAGATGGAGCGGGTACGGGACACGATGACAGCAGCACAACGATGCGTATTGCTCTAACCTCAGCAGTTGGTGCAGATACCTACAACGACATGATACGCATTATTACCGGGTTTCTGACATCTCCAATAGGTGAGGGGAGTGTTACTTCTGCAACTGTTAGTTTATGGCTCAACACAAAAGATACAGATGATCCTTTTGGTTCGAGTTCATATTCTTGTGTAAGTGCAATACCTGCTTCTAATGTTGATTTAGTAAATGCAGATTATTCGCAATTAGGAACTACTAAATATGCTACCGATTTAACCTATGCAGGATTAGTGGCAGGACAATATAATGTCTGGACATTAAATGCAACAGGACTTGCGGCAATTAATGGTGCAGGAATAACTAATCTCGGTTTCAGAGACGCATGGGAGTTGAGTGGTACACCCACTTGGGCTTCTTCGCTAGATTCAATTCAAACTTTTGCATCAGCAGATACAAGTGGTACAACCAACGATCCTAAATTAGTTGTAATATATACCCCATCTGTATCTTTAAGTCCATCACTTTCACCTTCTCTTAGTCCTAGTCTTTCACCTAGCTTAAGTCCCTCCATATCTCCCGGACTGGCGACATTATCCATAGACAAAATACAGTTATGTTTCAAAACAAGTTATACTGACAAATACAGCACTCAAGGTAATGCCTGGGCTGATAAATATAACACTCAAAATACTGTTTGGGACGAAGATGACTGTTGCTGATACAATATAATTATGTCTAGCTTTTTACTACAAAACTTTAACGGCGGAGAGAGTGAATTTGAAAACAGAGGCATTAAGGGTGCATACAAGCACGGGCAAGCCCTGGATATTCGGAAAAAGGTAGACTCCCTCTCCTGCCAGCAAGCATTGGCCGAAGAGGGTTCAGGAGTTATTGTTGATCTCATCATGTTTATCGTCCCCTGTAGTGATGGCAATGCCTATGGTTTTGGAGATACGGGTAAAATCTATAAAAGAACCTCGGCAGGTACGTGGTCTGTTGTTTATACGGACTCAAACGGTGAAATTAAAGGAGCTTCTGAATGGTTTTTAAGTAGTACTCTTACATACCTTTTTTGGGCGACTAACACAAGACTTAATTGCAAAGAAATTCCGGGGAATTCCGGATGGACTGATGTAAATGCTCTTGCAACTTATCCTAAAACAAACTTGACTGCTGCAGATTGGCATACTATGACCCAAGCCGTAGGAGCCCTTCATATCGCAAACAAAGACTATCTGGCACTTGTAGGCTTTGACGGCTCATATTCAAATGCAAGTTTAAATATCTTTAAAAAGAATGAAGCGAAAGCACTAATTGAGCGAGGAAATTATGTAGTAGTGGGGGCTCCGAGAACTGATGAATCCCCTGAAAGTAATCTCTTGTCGTGGGATGCAACTTCCCAGGATTATAATGATAAAAAGATAGTGACTGAAGCAGTTAATGCCTTGGTGGATACAGATTTGCCTCTGGCTCAAGCAGGAACCAACGGAGGTCTCTATTATGCAGACCTCGTTAATATCATGCCAATCCAGAATATTGACGGTGGAGGCTCGTGTAACCCCGGAGGAGTGACTACAGACAGTGGAGTGGCCTTGTTTGGTATCTTTGGCAACACTTTAAGCTATAACGGCATATGGAGCTATGGCAGAAACAAAAAAAATCAGGCACATACACTGAATTACGAGTATGTCCTTACCTGTGATGAGATAGGAGCAGTTAGCAAAGTTGGCTCTACAGTGCTAATGTCATACAAGAATGGTGCAAGCTATGGAGTTAAAAAAGTAGACTCAACCGCAAAAGCAACGGCTTACTATTACTCACTTGACTTGGTTCCACCCAAAGCGCCTAACTATATGCCGGAATGGGGACCGGTGGTTTTTACCATGAAAGCACTCCCGGCATCATGCCAAGTGGAGGTTTTTTATAGAATGGACAAAACAGGAAGTTTTGTACAGGCCAAGATGGAAGGCAATACCTCAGCTTTCACTACAACAAACGGAAAGGAAGCAATTTTTCTTACAGGCGAAAAAGGAAAAATCGCAGAACTTGAGATTAAGCTCACTCCAAGCGCAAACACAACACCAGAGATTTATACAGNAGAGTGGTATTTTTCATAAAATGGCAGACTNAAAGACATACTTACCGGAAGAGATAANTACTGAACCATTCCCTGCTCCGGGGGATGAGCTGGTAAACGCTGGCAGCGCTACTGTAGCAGCAGGAAAAGAAGACCAACAACTCTCACCTGCAACTACAGGAGTCAACAAGAAGTTTCCTGAAAGAGTGATAGCTCACCAGACAATTTCTGAGAGCTTGAATACAAAGGAAAAGAAGATANTGGGTAATTATCAGTTTGGACCTCAAGGAGCAATACAGGTGGGCAAATATGTATCAGGAACTTCAGGAGATATTAAAATAACACCAGATGGAGTAACTGCAAGAAACAGTACGGGGGATACTACTTTTGTTCTGGATGGGACTACGGGGGATGTAACTATTAAAGGCACACTTGAATCTGAATCTGTTATTACAGGAAATATAACAGTTGAGACTGCAAGTAGTATAGCTTTTGAAGTGGGTAGCGATATAATCTTAACTGCAGACGATTCTAATCCTTGTGAGATTATTTTTAGGCAGTCCGCATTAGACACTGAATATATATCTTTTAAGATGAAGGATATACTTAATGCTTTATATATTGTTCCAAACACTGATAGCAGTAATCATTTAGGCATAGGAATACCCACTACACAAAGATTTAGTACGATAGGATTGTTTGCTGCGACCAGTGTTGATATAAGTGCTGGAAATGGTACTTATATCGTTTCTGCGGATGCTGACATATTTAATGGAATAATGATTAAAGGTAATGTTTATCCCCAGACAGATTCTACTTATAACCTTGGAAATGGTACTTACTACTGGAATGATGTGAGTTATAAAACGCTAACCGACAGAGGATGTTTCGGATGGTTTGATGATGGAGTAAAGTTAAGAGACGGTAGAACGGTTTCAGACGTAGAGGCTCTCAAAGAGATTAAAAAACATCCTTTTAAAAAGACTGTTTATGGTTCTCCTAGATTAGATTACAAGTCAATGCCAGAGGCTGTTTACAAAGAGCCAATTGTTAAGAAAGATGAAAAACTTATTTATGATGAGGAGCGAGACCAATTCTATATTGAATACAAGGATAAGAAAACTAAAAAAGTCGCTAAAGTTAGAACTGAAGAAGGAGCTGAACTGTCTGCACTGGTGTCAATAATGCTTGGAGCCATTAAAGAACTTGATACACGAATCTCAAAGCTAGAAATATGAGTAAGAACGACAATGTTCAACAAGAGATTCAAGATATTGTAAAAAAGAATGAATTAAAATTTGTTTATGAAATTTCATTTCCTGTCTATAGAGAACTTCCAGATGAACTCAAACTTGCATTAATTATTATACAAAAACATAAAATGGTAATTAGTGCTACTTTAGTAGACAATATACCCGAAAAATGATAAAACTAACATAACTTATGCAACTTTACTCCGAATTCCAATCAGAACTACTTTCTAGGCTACAAGTAGCTGACAATAGCACCTTGTACACTACTTCTCGTGTCCAGACACTCATTAAAGACGCTCATATGTGGGCAACAGCCCTTCACCCGTGGCCAAGCCTCAGAAAGGCAAAGACAACGTCTACTGACGGGAGCTATTACTATGATTATCCAGCTAATTTCAAAACAGACTCAATTTTCAGGGTAATTATTGATGAAATTGAGTATAACCGCAAAAACTTTGAGGACTTTCTTGATTTCAAAGAGAATAACTCTGGAAGAACTGACAAGAAGATCTTTGCAGATTTTGGGAGACAAATATTTATTTTCCCTACCCCTTCTATCGGAACCGACAACTTCGACGTGTGGGGTGAATACCAAGTAACTCAACTCTCAGGAGCCAGTGATACTACAATCTTCACTTACAGTGACGAAACCGGCAATGAGGCTATAGTTAAAAAAGCTCTAAGCGTGGCATTAGCTAAAACAAATAAACAACTTGCTACTCAGGAAGAGACTGAAGCTAAAAACATTCTTGACGGTATCTACAGAAAGATTCTTCAAAGGCAGCAAAGAGACCAGAAGCTTGACCAACCAATGTTTAATGTACCTGATTTCTTCCCGAGAGGTGGAAGGGCAACTGATATAGGCAAATTTAGTATTTAAATGGCCACAAACTTAGCCGAGTATTATAAATCACAAGGGCAGGCCTTGCCTGCTTTGGGTGTACGTGCACAGATATATCAGGAGAAAGGGTTAGGCAGTGCTCAAGAATACCGGGGGAGCGCTGATCAAAATATTCGTTTGTTACAAGTTCTTCAGTCAGGTGTACCTGTAGCTCCAACCCCGCAGCCAGTACCTCAGACACCTATCCCACAGGCTCCGGCTCCACAGCCAGTACAACAACCCGCTCCACAACAAGCCCAGCCTGCTGGTGGTGACGCTTTAGTACAGGCTTTAATGGCAAAGGGCTACAACGAAACAGACGCAAGNAACGCAGCAAGCGGTCCAAGAGCGGTAGAATTAGCTCGTGAGTACTTGGGTGTTTCCGGCGGAGCAGGTGCGGGGATAACTAATCAGCCAACCATAGACTTACAGGCACTTTACGAAAAGAACTACAATACTCCTGAAATCCAGACAGCCAATCAGAAGGTAACTGAGGTTGACGCCAAGATAGTTGAAAGACAAAAAGCATATGATGAAGCTGTGGGGATGATCAACGACAACCCGTTTTATTCTGAAGCTACAAGAGTAGGAAAGATTAACAACTTAGATAGAAAGTTTAATGCTGATGTAAATACTCTCCAAAATGAAAAGGCTCTAGTTTCCGGACAAGTTGCCATCCTGAAGGCTGATGCTGAAATGAAACTGAACCTCGCCATCAAGCAATTTGATATTAATTCCCAACAGGCTCAACAATCCTTAAGCCAGTTTAACAGTCTTTTAAGTATTGGAGCCCTAGACAATATCTCAGGAAGTGAGATTGCGGCACTTACGCGCTCAACCGGCTTAACCAGTAGTATCATACAAGGTGCAATAGATGCCTCCAGAAAGAGCAAAGAAGTAAAGCCTGAAATGGTGAGCTATGATGACGGGACTAATCAGGGATTTGTTTTGATAGATCCTAAAACTGGCGAGATACTTAAAAAGCAAGTGGTGGCTCAAAGTAAGCCACCCGCTGCCAAGGAGCCTTCTGAAGCTAACTCAAAGAGGATGATATCTGATGAGTTGAGAAAGGATGCTCAAGGTGGATTGACTCTAACTGACGCTTTTAGAGTTTATACCGGTTATCTGGAACCTGATTTAATACTTCAGTTATATAACGCCAACAGTAGATATGGGCCAGCAGAGGAAGACTCATATGAACTTGCAGAAAGATATGGAACAAAAGCACCATAGATATGGCTATATCTCTATATGATTCATTCCAAGCGAATAAGGCTAGAGTATTGGGAACAGGCGGGGGGGTAACTACAGCTACTAAACCTGCGACTCCTGCTACTTTTGAGTCTTTCCAGCAGAATAAAACAAGAGTTCTGAGTCAACCAAAACCAACTACTCAACCAATTGCGCCTGTTCAGGCACCTCAACCCCAACCTAATATTTTACAGGAACTAAACACTGGACTAAGGAATCTTGACTTGAATAGAATAAAAACCGGACTTATTTCTTCAATTAAGTCTCTTCCGGGAACGCTGAAAACTTCAGCAGGTATTATTAT
>C687J35021_10002830_pt1 | contig 12193 bp, 10 predicted proteins | sample RifCSPhighO2_12_FD_35021 | JGI IMG/M metagenome (IMG submission 35021)
AAATAATGGAAAAATAAATTTACAAGGAGGGGGAATTATGGCTTAATTTTGATGGAAAATTTATCCGAAATTTTGTCTCAAATCCGCTGACACATTCCGCAGTTGAAAATACGGATGGTGCTCAATGGCATTTGGCTTGTGCAAACATCATACCAAAACCCGTGGATTATTCTGCGCTGCAAGAAACAATGGAAAGAAATCGTGCATCTAGAATTAATCTCAGTGATGAACAGCAATTTCTGCTGCAATTAATACAAATGGCATTCAAAGACGGCGGATGTTTGATACTAGACAATGATCAACATCCAACTTTTGTGAGTTGGTTGCCAGCTAATGCTGTTACGCATGAACAAGCGACTATAATGGATTACTACGTGTATTTCACAATTACCAAGTTACAAGAACAAGTTGCTCGTCTGAATTGGCATGAATTACGTGGCGATGGCGATGCATTGGCTAACGCGAAAGCAGAAATTGTACGAACTGTTGTTGAGCATGTACGTGAAGCATATCCTTCTTCTGTATCTGTCTCACCAAACAGATCGCAGTCTGCATTTAATTATGGTGGTGCGACTAATTCAGCTCATTTTTTAACGCAAGAACAAGAACAAGAACAAAACAAAAATTAGCTTGATCAAAAAGAATTAATTTTTACACGCAACATGTGGAGAGACATGATGAGAAAAGATTTTAATCCAACAGCATTTCATAAATTGTATCGCGATATGAAAACTAATCTGACTGATTTAGCCGGTAAAGAAGTGATTATTTATGTAGGTATGACTGGCGTTGGCAAAAGCACCACATTAGATTATCACTTGGGATGTGAAATGGAATTAGCGCCTGATAGTGGTTTAACACCGCGATATCAAGTGAGCGCAGCCGCTGCTACAACAGGCGCTGCAATTGGTCACACCAGTCAATCACAAACATTATTTCCAGCATCCTATGAAGTTGAAATCGAAAATGGACGGAAAAAAATAGTATTAGTGGACAGCGCAGGTTTAAGCGATACGCGCGGTAACGAAACCTCTTTATGTGTTTCTTTTGCATTAAAAGAAATTTCTAAAGTGGCTCACGTAAAAGGGATTGTTATTGTTTTAGAAGAAGGCGGATTTACAAATCAACGCGCAGAAGGATTAAAAAATGTATTTGGTGTTGTTAGTCAATTAACGTCAGAATTTACGTCAGAAACATTAGCATTTTGTGTGACACGCTCACGATTTGACGGTACAGACAAAGCCAATAATCCAGATGAAATTAAAAGACTGCTCCTTCAAGAAGTCAAAAAATTACATGATGAATTAAACGCACAATATACAGAAGATGGGTCGCCACAAGCACTAGAAAGACGAAATACTATTCTTGCATTAGAGCTTGTGAATACAACGAATGTATTTCTGATGGTTTCATTAGCAGATCCAGAAAAACAACGCGTAGCGAGAGAAAACTTTTTTGCTTATGCTGCACAAATGCCAGGTATACGCGGCGGACTTTCTTTGCCGATGGACAAAGTAATGCAAGGAACGTTATCAGCATGGGGTGTGGAAGTTGCGTTACAAGCTAAAGAGTTATTATTAGATAGAAAAACAGTGCATCTTGAATCGGCAAACGCAGCTGAAAAATTAAACGCTGTGTCTGACTTGCGTGATCGATTGCATGAAGCGCATCAAGCGTTAGAAAAATTAAATCCTGAATTGCAACATTTAGCGAAGAAAAAAAATCGTTTAAGTGCATTAAAAATGCAACTTAATCAAGAACACGACAAATTGATGAGTCAAACACATGTGACAGAAATTCCATTACCCAAAAAAGAATCTCGCGTCGGTGGATTAATTTCACATCAAATTACACGTGCTGCTGGTCCACGTTTTGATCATATCGAACCGCATATGGGTACAGAAGTATTGTCTCGTGATGCAGCGATAGGAAGCTTTACGTTATCGGTTATCCATAAAATTACGGGTAACGAACAAGGTACTTCGATTCCATTAGGGGTTGATGTGATTTATCGTCAAGGTGATTTGCCGGAATATAAAACCGAGTTGCACAAGGTGGTTGAAGCATTAACAAATGCCGAGCAAAGATTGCAAATATTAACAAGAAGCAAAAAAGAATTAAAAATAAAAGTGGATTCTTTATGCGCTGAAGTTTACAACAATGCAACAGAATTAGCATTATCTGTTCGTAAAGATGATTTAGCTAACCAGTTGTTAAGTATATTAAATGCGAAATACGAAGAACTTCATAAAACCTCAATAACCATTGAAGCGCGTAAACATGAAATTGAAACAGCAGTGACAGAAAAAATGGAAGATTATCAATTCTTGCATGAAGTTGCGCAGCACGCTGAGTTTCTAAAAGAAAAACTGGTTGTCGCAGAGTTCTTAGGATTATTTAATGAATCCTTTGGAGCACAATCTGCTGCAACACCTGCGTCAAATGTAGTGCCGATGAAACGATCACGTGCCGCATTTGGTTTTGCTGCAGGAGGACATCATTCAGGAAGTGGAAATGATAAAAAGCAAACCGGTTTTATTTCCTCACTACAACTATAAATGAAACAATCTGTGTTTTGGTTTTTTCCCAGGGTCTTGCATAAGTCATTCGCACATGACCCACTTGGTTAACGGCATAATTCGCTTTTTTCGCTTCAAAAGTCCACATTTCATAACCTGGCGCACCCATTAATTTTTTATTAGTGGGTGGATAATAGTGATGTCCGACTAACGTCACTAAACTCTCATCGTAGGAAACAAGTTTCCAAGAAAATCCCGTGGTTGGGTTAGATTGCAACGTAACGGCAAATGTTTTTCCTGGTGAAACTACAATGAGTTTTTTGTGTGACGTAAACTGCGGCGTTTTATTTGTATTTGCAAAAGTAGTAAAACAAAATACTAAGCTTGCCAGTAATATTATTTTTTTTAGCATGTAAATTCTCCTACAGAGCGGGGTGTGCTGCTGCGACTACTTTCGCCTGATGTTGTTTTTTTTGATGATGTCGCTATTTTTCCAGTAAATGACATCGGATTGGATGTGGGTCTGGGTGTTGGATGCTGAGAAGAAGTCCGTGAACTGCAAGATTGTAATTCTGCATCTCCAGCATCAACAACAATTGTGTCTGCCGTTGTTGCTGAATAGGGCGCGCCTATTGCAGTGCGCAATTGATTAATTTCCCCATCGCTATTTTTCGATTGCTGCGATAACAATTGCCACGTCCTGATCAATAATAAAAACTGTGGTAATGTTTGTGTAAATTGTTCTTCTGCTTGTATGCAGTAACGCACTTGTCTGAGCGCGTAGAGTGTTTTCTGCATGTATTCATGGAAATAATAAAGAGCCAATTTAAATTTTTCATTATTATTACCTTTTAAAGCAAGTTCGATCAGTTGATCGCAATTATAATGAAATGTTACGTCGTCGCCATGATAAAGATCAAGTAGCGCAAATAAAAATCGTAATTGCCCCGTTCGACCCACACCTGAATTACAATGCACACCCACGACATTATCTTGTGATAATTGATGTAATTTAATCATTTTCACAAGATCATCATGACTTAAATTTAATGTTTTGCCGTCTTCAACGCCAAAAACAGTGCACGCAATGCATCCTCTATTTTTATAATTGATTCGTTGTGTTGAAAATCCTAATGAGATCACCGCATTGATATTTTTTCGTTCCAGTAAATCAAAAAATACTGATAATGTTCGCTCGTTACTTTCTTTGCTACCTGTTATTTGCGGCGCTTCAAATGCCAGCAACCCACCTTTTTTACCAAGAATAGCGCAAGGCTGGAAATGGGCAAACCATTTGTTATCTGCATTTTTTTCACCGCTGGGGAAAAGTATGTTTGCTCTATTGTAAGGGAACGTTTGGTTGTCATATTTTACTGGTAAATAGTGAGTGCTTTTTTCCAAAATAAATTCGATAAAATCATGTGCGCTTTTGTTTTGTGATTGCTTGCAATAATATGCATACATTGCCTTTTGCCAAGGCGTTTTTCTATAATCCTTATGTTTTTTGAGTTGTGCGTTTATATCGTTGAGTGTTTGGGTTTGAATTTCATAAAGAGTAGACAATTCTGTGTCATCATCAGTTTCCTGAAGTAAAAGTATTTTTGTCGATGTTGCTTCGAGCAGCTTCTCAGTCCCTGATTTCTTTTTTTCCAGATCGCTCGATATCCCCAGATTTTCATGTTGCTCAAACATAATAATAAAATAATCTTCCAGTTCTTTTATTTTATCTTGCGCGGTTCCTATTGTTTGTTCTTTATAATATTTTAATTTATTGAGTGTGGCGTAATCCGCATCGAAGGGATGTGCTAACATCGCCTTTCTGCAGTAATCCGAAATTATTTCGGCAATTGTTTGACGCATATTTTATTAACCCGCTTAATATGGTGTTGTTATATCACAGTAAGATTAAAAAACTATTAATAGGTTATGTTCGCAGAAAAGAAAACGTTAGAATTTTATAGGCTAATTTTGCCGCTAAAAAATCACAAGCATGCAAGTTGGGTTTTGGTGCTAATTCATTGATATCTGCGCCAACAATCGTACCCACTTTGGATGCCGCTTCAATAATATCAATCGTTTCTTGCCAAAATAATCCGCCGGGTTCAGGTGTGCCGGTTGCAGACATCAAACTGCCATCCAACCCATCCACATCAAATGTTAAATAAATCGGGCGACCACGCAGCGGTTTTAAAATGTCTTCGAGATTCCAGCGCGCCTTATCTTTCCCCCAAAAAATATGAATGCGATTTTTGTTGGCTTCCAAAAAAGGGATTTCACTTTCAGAAATATTGCGAATGCCGAGTGACACTAACTCCACATTGTCATGATCAAGGCAGCGACGTAATGCTGATGCGTGAGAATAATGCACTCCGTGATAACCATCGCGTAAATCCGCATGCGCATCAAAATGTAGCATGACCAAATCCGAATACTTCTTAACAAAAGGTCGAATCGCGCCAGGCGTAATGGAATGTTCACCACCAAAAACAAACGGAAATTTCCCGTCATTTAATACGGTTTGCACGATACTTTCTAATTGATCAATTGCTTTCTCAATATTTTTTTCAATTTTAGGTTCAGGTAGAGTGACAACGCCAATTTTTTTATACGGTTCACACCAAAAATGTTCATCGAATAATTCCACTTGATGCGATGCAGTAATCATCGCTTGCGGACCTTTTGATGTGCCGCCACCGTAGCTGACGGAGGCTTCTAAACCGAAAGGAATGATCACCGCTTTTGCGTTGGCGTAGTCAACGGCTTGGTCTTTTTCTAATCCTAGGAATGCGTCTTGAGAGGGTAAAATTTTCATTCTGTGAACAACTTTGCAAACTCTTTTGCTTCACGCTCTTTCCAATATCCGCGATGATAGGCATCACTGGCTAATAGCGGTAATACGGTTGTGGCTTCGGCAAAAACCATTTGTTCGAAAGTGGTTTCAACTTTTCCCCAAGAACACGCTTCTTTTAATGTTGAGCTTGAGCACGCACCATCACGCACATCAGCAACGGTAATTTGTACTGCATATTTATGCATGTCTGCACCAACACCAATCATTTCCGCGCACACAACCGTGTCTTGTGCGAAATTTTTTGGAACGCCACCACCAATCATTAATAATCCTGTTGTACCTGCTTTAATTTTCACTTGTGTTAATTCACGGAAATCTTTGATGGCATCCATTGCGATATGTTTTTCGGGATGTTGAATTTGATGCATGACCAAACCAAAACCAGCAGAAGAGTCGGTGAATGCGGGACAAAAAATCGGCACATTTTTTTCATACGCCAATTGTACGAGTGAATTTTTTTTCTTCGCATGACCTTCGGATAAATATTTTCCCATCTCACGAATAAATTCGCGTGAAGAATAAGCGCGCGGTGCTAATCTGTTTGCGATTTTTAAAATCGTTTTATCACAATCTTGTAATGCTTCTTCATCGATGTAAGTATCGTAAATACGATCAATCATTAGTTCGCGTAAAATATTATCGTCAACTGGTTGTGAGGCTGCTTGATAATGCTTGTGACCGAGTGCTTCGAAAAAATCCATATCAACGATGGAAGCGCCTGTTGCGACAATGGCATCGATCATGTTGTATTTCACTAAATCAGAGTACAGTTGCATGCAACCGCCAGCAGAGGTTGAGCCTGCAATGGTTAAAATAATCGAACACGTTTTATCTTGTAACATGCGATTAAAGATTTCTGTTGCACGTGCTAAATCGCGTGAACTGAAAGACATTTTGTCCATTGCGTCGATGATTGGACGAGCATCAAATGATGTGATGTCGATGTGTTCAACAAGCTTATTCAGCAGTTCGGTTTTCTTCATTGCAGTTGTTACCTCATAAAATAAAATTACGCCGCGATCACTTCCAGCGGTTCTTTCGAAATTGCGGACATATCATACAAGGTCATTAATGGATCGTCATCAATGATACAAACTTCTTTGCGATGCGCGAATCCATTGAATGAAGTTGCCAGTGTGCGACCATAAGCACCCAGTTGACCGACTTCAATAAAATCCCCTTCTTGTACATCATTCGGCAAATAAAAGGGACCTTTCATTTGGTCGAGTGCGTCACAGGTTGGGCCATAAAAACGATAAGCGGTTAGATTGCTCGTTGCACGTTTAGGGCGAATGAGTTGAACGGGATAAATTAATTTTGGAAAACCGGCGTCAAACATCGCACCATAAATACCATCATTAATGTAGAGTGCATTGCTTTTTCTCAGCAACACTTGCACGACCAATGAAGTGGATTCTGCAACAAGCGCACGACCCGGTTCAGATAGTAATTGAATCTCTGGGTTGTGTGTTTTCAGAATCGCAAATTCTTCGTCAATGGCTTCGAAGTATTGATGAAGTGGTGGTGGAATCAGTCCAGGGTAAATTGAGGGAAAGCCACCACCGACATTTAAAAAGTCGACATCAAAATCGAGTTGATGAATCAAATCGCGTGTCATGCGAATAGCGATGCGATACGCATCGGGATGCATGCACTGTGATCCCACGTGGAAACAAACGCCGATTTTGCGAGCAACTTGTCTTGCTGCTTTTAACAATTTAGGTGCATTCAGCAAGTTCACACCGAACTTTTCAGCAAGACTGTGTTCAGCGTAGGTGTTCGGGATACTCAATCGCACGTGTAAATTCAGATCTTTGGCAAAATCGGTTTCTTCGAGAATCTTATCCAGTTCTGCTCGAGAGTCTAACGAAAAGTGGCGAACGCCATACTGAAAATAGGCGTCATGAATTGCCGCGCGTGACTTGATCGGATTCATAAAATAGCATTCTGTATCGGGAAAATGCTCGCGAACCAATGCGATCTCGGCGAGTGACGCGAGCTCGAATGAACGAATACCTTCTTGATACAAGTGTTTTAGCACATGAAGCTCAGGGTTCGTTTTTATCGCATACAAAATTTTTCCGTTAAAATGCTGCAAGAAATAACGTGCAGATTTTCGTAGTATGTGCGGGCGAAACGCAAAGAAAGGTTCGCGGCTCGCCGCGGGGCTTTTCAAAAATTCAGCAAGCTTCATCTTTGCGTCCTCGCGTGTTTTAAATTGTTCAACCGAACTACCAAAAAAAACTTCGCCACTATACAACGCAATGTTTCGTGACTCCAGCTTTTTATTGATTTCATTTTAACTGTGTTAGGCGAAGAATTTAAGCATTAATTTCATCTATCGTTTTGAGGGTGCTAGCGCGAGTGGCGATCGAGCATTTTCTAAAATCAAAAAAGTGAAAAAACACTCTCATTTCCGCTTCACGTAGCGAATTGAGACGCATTTCGGTATGATGATTTCCATGAAAACACCACTTTCTCTCATCATCGGATTGCGATACACGCGCGCGAAGCGGCGCAATCACTTTATTTCGTTTATTTCCCTTGCTTCACTGCTTGGTATTGCACTCGGCGTCACTGTGCTCATTACGGTGTTATCGGTGATGAATGGTTTTGATCAACAGATTCGTGACAAGTTTTTCGCGATTACGCCTGCAGTGACAGTCTTCACGAAGCAAGATATGTCGACAGCATGGCAATCATTAATGACTAAAGTGAAAACATTACCCGATGTTGCTAATGCAGCACCTTATGTCAGCGGTAACGGTATGGTGATGCAAGGCAAGCAATTTGCTGGCGTGAGTTTGATGGGCATCGTGCCTTTGCTTGAAAAAGGCGTATCAAAATTGAATGAGCATGTCGTGCAAGGCAGCATTGATTCGTTGCAGCCGGGAAAGTTTAACGTGGTGATTGGAGAAGCGTTGGCGCGTTCATTGTCGTTACAGATCGGTGATCAAATCACTATTCTCACACCACAGACGAATGTTACTTTGGTAGGTGTTTTTCCGAGATATAAAACATTTCGCGTCAGTGGTATTTATCACACAACGGGTGGATTGTATGATTCAAACGTGATGTTTATTAATATGATTGATGCGCAAACCCTGTTTTTACTGGGACAACGTGACAGTGGTGTGCATATTCGCTTGCATAATTTATATGAAGCGGGAGAGGTGACACATCAATTACAAAATAGATTATCACCTGATTTTGCTATTACGAATTGGACGATGCAGTTTGGTGCGTTTTTCCAAGCGCTCGCGATGGAAAAAATCATGTTGTTTGTGATTTTGCTATTGATCGTAGCAGTTGCCGCATTTAATTTAGTGTCGACACTCGTCATGGTGGTGAATGATAAACGCGCTGATATTGCTATTTTGCGCACATTGGGTGCGAGACCATTCAGCATTATGATGACCTTTGTTGTGCAAGGCGCTGTCGTGGGTTTGTTGGGAATTGCGCTAGGATTAATGGGTGGTTTGTTGTTGTCATCCAGCATTACTGCTATTGCTAATTACGTACAAACGCTTTTTCATGTCCAGTTTGTGCGTTCCGATGTTTTCTTTATTAATTTTGTTCCTTCAAAAATCGTATTAAAAGACGTAATAGAAGTGTGTGCAGCGACAATGGCTTTTTGTTTAATTGCCACGATTTATCCTGCCATTATTGCATTTCGCACACAACCGGCTGAGGCGTTGAGGTATGAGTAATCGGTTATCCGTTATCCGTTATCAGTATCTGAGGCGCGATTTAACCGATAACAGATAACAGATAACAAAAAATATGAAAAATAATTTTGTCATTCAATGTCATCAATTAAGCAAAACATATCGCGATGGCGATTTATGTGTGAATGTCTTTAATAATATTTCATTGAATATTACTGCCGGCGAAACCGTTGCGATCATCGGCGCATCCGGCGCTGGAAAATCAACCTTGTTGCAATTACTGGGTGGATTGGATCAACCAACGCAAGGTGAAGTCAGTGTTGCGGGAAAAAAAATCGCTGAATTAAATGAGCGTGAAAAATGTGTATTACGCAATCGTTATTTGGGTTTTATTTATCAGTTCCATCATTTATTGCCGGAATTTAATGCGTTTGAAAATGTGTGCATGCCATTGTGGATTGCTTCAGCACCCAAAAAAATGGTGAATGAAAAAGTAGAAACCATTTTAGAAAAAGTAGGGTTGAAAAATCGCATGACACATCGTATTGGAGAATTATCGGGCGGTGAACGTCAGCGTGTTGCGATTGCACGCGCACTGGTGCATCAACCCCTGTGTGTTTTGGCAGATGAGCCGACGGGAAATTTAGATCACGCAACGGCAAATATTATTTTTGAATTAATGTTGCAATTAAATCATGAACATCAAACTAGTTTTGTCATCGTGACGCACAATGAAGCACTTGCGAAGCGATGTGATCGGGTGTTGATATTGGGAAATGGCACCTTGCGATCTCATTCTCACACCCACACTTAAAATTATGACCAAAGAATTTTTTATCACACGCGAAAAAGGCGGCGAACGCGCTGTACTGGTACAAATGCGTTTAATGGAAAAATCCACGGTTGCTGCTCGCGCGCATTTTCAAGAACAGTTAGCTGAATTTGAAGAATTGGTTGTTTCCGCCAATGCAAAAATTATTGAAATGGTGACAGGAACGTTACGTGTCGCCAGCTCAAAATATTTTGTGGGAGAGGGTAAGGCGCAAACCATTGCGGAAAGTGTAAAATCACACCGCATTGACGTTGTGATTTTTAATCACACCTTATCACCCGCGCAAGCGCGCAATTGTGAAGCATTATTTGAATGTCGCGTGATTGATCGAGCAGAATTAATTTTAACTATTTTTTCGCAACGTGCACGAACGTTTGAGGGAAAATTACAAGTTGAATTAGCACAGCTACAACATATCAGTACGCGATTGGTTCGCGGGTGGACACACTTAGAAAGACAAAAAGGAGGAATCGGATTGCGTGGTCCGGGTGAAACGCAATTAGAAACCGATCGACGTTTGGTGGCGGAACGTATTAAAACCATTAAAAAACGCCTGGAAAAAGTATCTCATCAACGCGAGCAAAATCGTCGTGCACGCGCAAAATCAGAAATGCTCATTATTTCTATTGTAGGTTACACCAACGCAGGAAAATCCACTTTGTTTAATCAGCTGACTGAAGCGACGGTATATGTGGCGGATCGTTTGTTTGCAACGTTGGATACGACATGCAGAAATATTGCCTTACCCACCATTGGAAAAGTAGTGTTGGCGGATACCGTTGGTTTTATTCGAGATTTACCGCACGAATTAATTGCCGCATTTAAAGCAACATTAGAAGAAACACGACAAGCGGATTTGTTGTTGCACGTGATCGATTCGCAATCTGAAAATAGTGCTGACATTATTCAGTCGGTAAATGCCGTATTAGATGAGATTGGTGCGAATGATATGCCGCAATTGCAAGTCATGAATAAAATTGATTTATCGACACAATTTAAGCCGCGTATCGATTATGATGAAAAAAAATTACCGAAACGCGTTTGGGTTTCTGCGGCAAAAAATAGCGGAATGGATTTGTTGCAACAAGGCATGGTGGAATTACTGACGAAACGGGTTGTGCGTTGTCAAGTTTTGCTGCAATCAGATCAAGGAAAACTACGCGCGAAATTGTACGAACTGGATGTGGTGAAATCAGAGCGTATTGATGAGGAAGGTCGTTGGATTTTGGATTTAACAATTCAGCAGAGGGATTTTGAGCGGTTGTTTAGAAGTTAGTGGGAGTGGGAGTGGGAGTGGGAGAAAATAGTAGTAAGCCTGTTCAATTAAATAAATTCAGGTAGTATTATCCACGTACGTTCACAACTCACATTCACACTCACGCTCATACTCACACTATTTCAGAGAGATTCTCCATGAACAAAAACACCGTCATTCTCGGAACCCAATGGGGCGATGAAGGTAAAGGCAAATTGGTTGATTTGCTTTGTAAAGAGGTTGCTGCCGTTGTGCGGTATCAAGGCGGACACAATGCGGGACACACATTGGTGATCAATGGTGAAAAAACCGTATTGCGTTTAATGCCATCGGGTATTTTGCATGACAATGTAAAATGTTTTATTGGTAATGGCGTTGTGTTATCACCGGATGCTTTTTTGCAAGAGATGACTGAATTAGAAAAATGCGGCGTTCCTGTGCGTGATCGTCTGCGCATCAGTAACGCATGCAGTGTTTTATTGCCCTACCATATATTAATTGATCAAGCGCGTGAAAAAGCGCGTGGAAATAATAAGATTGGTACAACGGGTCGTGGCATTGGTCCGTGTTACGAGGACAAAGTGGCGCGTCGCGGTATTCGCATGATGGATTTTTTTCATGAAGATCAATTGGCAGAAAAATTAAAATTTTTAAGTGATTATCATAATTTTCAATTAAAACATTATTTTCATCAGGAAACATTGTCGTTTGAAAAAGTATTTGAAGAATTAACAATACAAATTAAAAAAATCCTGCCAATGATTGTGGATGTGACAGCAGAATTGTCTGCATTGTCACAATCAGGAAAAAATATTTTATTTGAAGGTGCGCAAGGTACGTTGCTAGATATTGATTTGGGAACGTATCCATTCGTTACCTCTTCAAACACAACAGCGGGTGCGGTGAGTACTGGAACGGGTTTTGGTCCACGCTATATTCATGCTGTTTTGGGTGTTGCAAAAGCTTATGTTACGCGAGTTGGTTCGGGTCCCTTTCCAACTGAATTACAGGATGATATTGGCAAATTAATCGGTGAGCGTGGAAAAGAATTTGGTTCTGTTACGGGCA
>C687J35021_10002831_pt1 | contig 12192 bp, 11 predicted proteins | sample RifCSPhighO2_12_FD_35021 | JGI IMG/M metagenome (IMG submission 35021)
GCCACCTCTTCACGGATGCGGAGTTTCAAGCATTCCGCGATCAGGGCTTGATTCAGCCTGACTCCAAGCGGCCACAATGCGAGAAGGCACCGCCCGTGCAAGTGCGCGGATGCGGAGATTGTCCGTTCCTCCGGTCACAGGGCGGGCAAGGCGGCTCATTGTTTGAATGCGGCGCCCCAGGGAGCCCGTCAGGCCCGTGGGGAGCTGACATCCGGCATGACGGCCGCGATCTCATCACGCCGGACTGGTGCCCACTTCCAATCACCATCCCTGAAAAGACCATCAGCCTGCGCCGTTAAGGCTTGCGCTCTTCCCCAAGCTCGCCGGTTGACACCAGCCACCGCCCCGTGACAGAGTAGGCCCCAAGCGCTGCGGGAGTGGACTTCCCCTTCTCCTCCACCCCCGTCTCCCGCGGCGCCGTGGCAAAGCCCGGCCGGGCCTGCACGCCCAGCCGGGTTTCCTCTGTGCAGAGAGGCCAGCCCATGACCCAGCCAATCCACCCGCTCGAGAACCCGTCCGTCAGGCGCGACACAGTGCTGTCGTGCTCTTTCTGCGCCAAACCTCGCACGGAGCTCCGGCACATGATTCGCATCCTCGGCAAGAGCAGGGATGCCGTAATCTGCAGCGAGTGTGTGGATCTGTGCGTGGACCTCATCAGGCGGAAAACGTGGAGCGACCATGACACCGCTTGAACGCTTCCGCTACATCCGCACGCTGCGAATGCCGCCGGTTGCAAAGCTGACGCTGTGCATATTGACCAGCCATGCTGAAAAAGCCGGTAAATTGTGGATCAGCCAACGGCTTCTTGCGGCTGAGGTTGGCGTGACAGATAGAGCTATTCGCACAGCACTAGCCCTTTTGAAGTCATCGGGGTTGCTCATTGAACGTCCAAGCGCGGGACACTCAAGCGATTTCCTGCTGACGCTTGAAGCGTTCCAGACAGCGGCAACCCCGGAACTACGTTCCTACCCACCCCGGAACTACGTTCCTACAGAAGTAGCCCCTTTGAAGGTTCGCAAGCGTTCGCTTCCTCACACCACTGCGCCAGCCCTCCCCGATCCGCGCCCAATCTGCCGCTCCTGCAAGGCCCGGCTCGGCGATGGCGAGTCCTGCATCCCCTGCCACAAATACCGCGAGTCCCTCCGGGGGCTCCATAATGTCCTGCCCAACGGCTAGGCTTGCCCCCGTTGACCCGCCCCTCATATCCAAATCACAGACCCCACCGCAGGATACGAGTGGCCAGCGGCACGTTGAGGCGCGCTGCTGGCCGCGCGGTGGGGTGTAGACGTACACCATTCACCCTGAGCGCATATTCATTGTGTCGCATTTACCACATGGTAATGCACTTTACCGCATGGACCCGCGCCAAATGCGGCTTTGCACAGGGACCCCCCAGCGCCATCCGACCCCCCGGGCACCCCTTTTTGGTTCGCGTGTCCAGGTCGAGACCCATGCCCGCGAAAAGTTATGAGGGGGGATCATAGAGTTTTGGATGATGTATCGATATTGACACGCCTTGCAGATGTGCCGTAGGATGCTGGTATTGAGGATTCTTCATGCCGATCACGACCGCCACGTTGGCGTGGAACTCGATGGTGGTGCGGCGCGTGCCTGGCGGCGGTGGCTGGAGGCTGGGGGCTACCTGTGTGGCGTGTGGAGATGTGCTGACGCGGGACATCCGGTCTCTTCCCAGGTACAAGTCTATCTTGCGAGCGATGGGATGGTGGGAGCGCTGGGCGGGCTGGGTGTGCGGTTCCTGCCGGTTGAAGAAGGCGGGGATGCGGCCGCGGAGGGCGTTGGCGGAAAAGCGCGCATGGGATTTGTTCAGGTTGTGGCGGGGATCTGGCGGCCGGTGGTGCCCGCGGGAGTTTGCGGCGGCGTTGGGGGTGAGCAGGCAGCGGGTGTATCGGCTGCGTGGGGACCTGGTAAGGGCTGGGTTGGTATCGCCCGGGTCCTTGAAGCAGTTGCTAGAGATGGGGGAACCATAGATGGCAGCGCACAGGCCGGATGAATCGATGCCTCTGACTCGCCGAGAGACGATCCTAAAGGCCGCCGCTATTACCGCAGCAGCCATGTTCACGCCAGCCATGGTGCCCCTGCCGGCGAATCTGGAGGGGGCGGTAGTTGGCGGGACACTCATTAGGGCCGGATGCCAAGGGTGGAACAACCGTCGCACCGGAGAATGGTTTGAGATTGTGGAGCTCGATGATGCGCTGGGCGTGGCCAGGGTCACCAAGGGGAGTCGCTGATGGCCCGCGCCGCTGACCCTCCACTGTCACCGCACGAGGAGAGGGTTTACGCTGAGGCTGCGGCTGAGGGGCTGGAGATTACGGTGCGCCCGGATTCGTGGGGGCTGCCAATGGTGCGGGGGCATCAGGTGAGCCTAGCGGAGTGGCGGGCATTCCAGGCATACGTGATGCTGCGGGGCTCGGATGCGGACCGGGTGAAGATTGCGGCACAGGCCAGTGGGGCGGCGGTGGTGACCGTGCGATTGTGGCGCCGGCGCGATTGGTGGCAGGAGTTGTTCCGCCTCCATGTGGCTGATGAACAGGAGCTTTTGCACGCAGATCTGATGAGTTTGCGGAAGGACGGGGTGGAGGGATTGCGTCGGGTGTTCAGGGCCGAGGAATTGCCCAAAGGGCTCCCTTCTGCAATTGTGGCGGGGGTGGCCATCCTGACCAAGATCGGCGTGAAGCCGTTGCAGGATTCGCGGAACCTTACGACGATCAACCAGAACACCATCGACAACCGCGGCGGGGTATTGGTCTCCCACAGCACGCTGGACGGGCTCAATCAGGACGACTTGCTCAAGGTTGTGACGGGGGAGATGCGGCTGCCGGAGGAGTAGGCCATGGATGCCCAGGCAGGAGGGGCCGTGACTGAGACCATCGATCTGTACAAAACGCTGTGCGTGCCCCGCAAGGCCAGCGCCGGGGGGATCAAGCGCGCTTATCGCCATCTCTCCAAGCGCTTGCACCCCGACGTGGGCGGCGATGCGCAGCGGTTTGCGGCCGTCGCCCTGGCATACAAGGTGCTGAGCAACCAGCAGGATCGCGATCACTACGATGTGACCGGCGAGCTGCCGTCCGCGGATACTACCGCGGCGCAGGCCCTCAACGCCCTGGGGGGCGTGGTCAACGCGCTGATCGAGGACCTTATCAAGCGGGGCTGTGAGGCCCTGCCGGGCGACTTGGCGGAGCAGGTGCGCGAGCACATCGGCAAGGAGGTGTCCGCCCATGAGCAAAAAATCGCAGCGGTGGACAAAGCAGCCCGCCTCTATGCCGACATCGAGCAGCGTACCGGCTTGGACGCCGAGGATGTCCCCGACATCGTGCGCGGCATCCTCGGCCAACGCCGCGAGCACGATCAAGACCTCCATGTGCGCCTGACGGCAACGCTTGCGATCTGGCGCAAGGCCGCCGAACTGGCCGTCCACCTCACCTGCCAGGCGCCAGTGCGGCAGCCTGAGTACTCCATCCAGTACAGCAATGTGTATATGGGAGGCACCAGCACCAGCACCAGCACCGGCAACGGGTAGGAGTCGATGTCCGTTCAAGGCAATCTGCTGACACTCTGGGCTGACGCTCTGCCAGCCGAGAAGATACCGCTGGCGCCGGGGCTTGAGACGCGGCTTGCCAAGCCCGGGGACGTTACGTACCGCATCGTATCCGAGCACCAGATCAGTCAATACCGTTGGGCTGTGCAGGTGGAGGAAGTCCCGGCCGGGCTGGGCGAGCCGTTGCGCGGGCCGGACATGCAGTTCTTGCCGGATTTCCGCGAGAACCTGCGGCACCGCATTCGCATTTACCAAGCAGCCGAGCACAGCCCCCGCCTGCAAGAGCTCCAACGCATTCTGTGCCGATCTTCGATTCTGTACTACGTCTCCACCTACGGCTGGACCTACGATCCGCGGCTTCTTCCCGACAACCCGCATCTGCCTTTCATCCCATTCGATTTCCAGGCCGACGTTCTGACCTGGATGGTGTGGACGATGAAGATGCAGAAGGATGGGCTGGTGGAGAAATCGCGCTCCGTGGGCATGACTTGGCTGTTCGTGCTGTTCGTGGACTGGCTTTCCACATTCTATCCAGGGAACACGTCCTACCTGACGAGCCTGCGGGAAGAGGACGTGGACAACAAGATGCCGGATTCGCTGTTCGGCAAGCTGCGCTACCAGCACAGTCGCCTGCCTGATTGGCTTCGCGCCGGGTGGGAGGAGGGCAACATGGAGGTGGACAAGCAGATGAACATCCACTTCCCGGAAACAGATGCGTACATCCGCGGGCAGAAGGTGGAGTCCACCGGGGGTCGGCAGGGGCGCGCTTCCGTGCTGGGAGCCGACGAGTTTGCGCACATTTCTTCGGGCATCAGCGCCCTCAGCGCGTTTACGTCGCTGGCGCGAAGCAAGTTCTACTTTTCCACGCCGAAGGGCCTGGACAATGCGTTTGCCGAGATGGCCGCCCGCCCCGGGGTGAACAAGAAGCGAGTCCACTGGTCAATGCACCCGCTCAAGGACGAGGATTGGGCCAAGGTGGAATCGTCGGGGATGGGCTACTTTGACGACACGATCTGGGCGCAGGAACAGGAGATCGACTATGCCGGGTCTGTCTCTGCGCGGGTCTTTCCGCAATTTGCCTGGGTGGCGGGCCCGGGTATCGAATGGGTCCATGCGCGCCGCGATGAAATGGTGCAGTACCACCCGGCTTTCGAGGTCTATGCGTTCGTAGACCTCGGCACCAACGACCCGTGCTCTATCCTGTTCGCGCAGATCCGGCCGTTGCCCGGCGAGTATCACCACTTGACCGTACTGCGCCGCACGTTGACGATTTTCGCCGAGTACGAGGGCACGGAGATGACAGCGTACTGCCTTCGGCACTACCTGAACGCACAAGTGGAGGAACAGGGCTACCGCTACCGCGCGATCATTGGCGACATGCGAACGGCCGAGCAAACCGATTCTTCGGGCCGCACCTGGCTCATGAACCTCTCCGATCAGACCGTCGCCGCCTTCCAGAGCAAGCACTTCGGGGGAATCGTCCGTGTGGGGCCGCCGGTGGTCATGGTGGGAAACCGCACCTATGAAGAGCCGGCGTTCGACATGGTGCGCACGCTGATGGGCCAGGTGGGCGGGCTGGCCATCAACGCCGACACATGCCCGCACGCGGTGCAGGTCGTCCAGAACTGGTCCTACCCGATCCACAAGGAAACGCGCCGCAAGATCGAAGGCGCTTCGGCCAGTCACGACCGCTGGAGCCACGCGGGCAAGGCCCTGTGCTACGGCGTGGACTACCTGCACTACCAGGACAGGCCCAAACCGGCCAGCGTCACCGCGCGGGAATGGAACTTTTCGACACGCCGCAGACGATTCCGCTAGGCATTCCTTGCACTTTTGATTTTTGTGTGGCAAGAATGCCACAGATTGGCGCGTCGCCCAGGTGTGGCGATGTTGCCACAGCACTTCGGTTGCCGCGCCTTGGTTCGCGGCTTTGCTTCGCATCGCAGTGGAGGGATGCAAGATGAAATACAAGTCACTCGGCAAGCCTCTGATCCTCGACGGGAAGCTGGTTTCCGGCGTTCGCGCCACCGCCGTCCCGCTCGACATTCTGCAGACCCTGCGCCAGTACCCGATCCCCGTCACCATCGGCGGCTCCAACGCCGTCACCTTCACGCTGAAGGGCTCGACGCGGCCGATCCCGATCTGGCACGAGAACGACCTGATCCTGCTGGACGAGGACCTGGCCTACACGTGGACAGCCGTCAGCAACAAAATTCTGACCTCCGCCGGCGCCGATGACACCGATGTCGATTCGGTGCTGGGCGTGTGGTACATGTACGTCGCCATCCGCGAGAACTCCGGTGGCACGGCGTTCGTGTACGAGATTCGCGCGAGCCAGACGGCGCCGGAGGCCACGCAAGGCCCCAACGGCGTCACGTACCTGGGCCACCCGGGGACCTCCAAGGAATACCCCTGGCGTTACGTGGGGCCGATGATCTGCACCACGGCGGCCACCCCCGTCTTCAAGCTGATGGTCAAGTCCGGGTACTGGTGGAAGCACGCGCCCACCTCCTTCGTCATCGTCACCGATACGTGGCAAACGCCCACCGGCACAGTTGCCGCTGACCACGTGCCCAAGTTGGCGAAGTACGGGCTGGAAATCGGGGGCACGCTGGAGACGGGGGCGGGCGGACAGGTGTTCATCGGCTCGCACACCGCCTCCACCATCTGGGATGCGGAACTGGACATCTCGGAAGCGACTGCCTCCAACGTGGCAGAACAAGTCCTGCAATCTCCGGTGACATTCGCGCCGAACGACACCAACATCTTCTACGGCATCGCGGCGCCGGCCGGGGACTTCCACCTCACGCGCTTCAAGGACGTGGTGTAGCCTATGGAGGTGGCCCAACAGCCATTGTCCCGCCCACCGCTGACCGTCGCGCCCAGCTTGGATGAGCTGGCGCGGCGGTTTGCGGGGCAGGACATCCTGATCGTCGGCAACGGTCCGACAGGCCGGCGTGACTATTCCAGCCTGGGACGGCCGTTGTGGGTGGTCAACGGGGGCTGGCAGGCGCATGTCGGGGCCGATCTGTGCTGGATGATGGACGATCTTGGAGGGCCCGCATGGGACAATGTGGGCACCCCGGCGCGCCCGCGGTCATACTGGGAGCCGATCACGCAGTCCTGCCCGATCCCCATCATGACCTCCGTTGCGTATCCGGAGAAATTCCCTCAGTCAGTGACCTACCCGCTGGACCTGGTGTTGGCGCGGTTTCCCGAGCGCATCTACTTCGCGGAAACGATCTGCTACGCCACCGCGTGGGCCATCCTCATTGGGGTCAAATCCATCGATTTCGGCGGCTGCGACTACGGCACGATTCGGCCGGCGGAACGCGCCGGCCTCGAATACTGGATCGGGCGCGCGGAGGAATCAGGCATCCGCTGTCGCGTGTTCCCGGGCTCGCAACTGTTGCGGACAGGGAGGATCGACGGCAAGAATCGCCACATCCCCGGACTGTACGGGTACGACGACTGGCCAGCCGCGGCTGGCAACGCCGAGACCAACGGCTATGCGCTGGGGGACTTCCCGGACGGCACGGGGCTGGAGGATGAGTCAGACGGCCGGCTGGGCTACGAGGCCCTGGAGGCCCTGCTGGACGAGCCCGGCATCGGAACGGTGCTGGACGTGGGTTACGGGACTGGAGATCACGCGCGGGAAATGGCCCAGGCTGGCAAGCGCGTGCTGGGAATCGACCCGGGCGGCCGGGAGGGCTACAACGACCAGCACAACGGAGGCCACGTCTTCTTCCTCCAGCAGGACTACATGGACCCGGAACTACCGCTGTCCGAGCGTTTCGACGCGATCTGGTGTTGCCACATGCTGGAGCACGTCCGCGACCCGCAAGCCGTGTTGCGCAAGATGTACGGCGATCTGGAGACGGGCGGGTTGCTGGCGCTGACGGTGCCCCCGGCGCAGCACGCGGTGGTGGGCGGGCACTTCACGCTCTGGAACGCGGGCCTGTTGCTCTACCACCTGGTACTCGCGGGTTTCGACTGCCGCGATGCGCGCGTGAAGCAGTACGGCTACAACATCTCGATCCTGCTCCGTAAAGCCCCCGCCGAGATCCCCACAGACCTTCAATCGAACTACCCGGTGGAGCAGCTGCGGGAATGGCTGCCCGCCGGGCTCATTTGGGAGCGCGGGAGCTTCAACGGCAACATCATCGAATTGAACTGGAGTTGATCCATGGCCATCTTCAAGAAATCCAAGTCAGAAACGCCAGCCTCGATGAGCAGCGACACGGAGAAGGGCTCGCCCACCGGCCCGGTAAATGTGCCGAAAAGCGTGCCTGCTACCACGCTGGAAGCGGCCGTACAAGTGGCGGCCCTGCTCTACCACCGCGACGGCGCGGAGCCCGGCGGCGACTACCTGCTGCGCAAATGCGGGCAGGTCCATGTCGATGCGGTGAGGGAATCGGGGGGCGACCCCGATGCAGTAGCGGAATGGGCCTGCGCGGAGGCCCGGCGACGGAGCCCCGCCATGAATCACAAGGCCATCGTCGCGCAACGCATCGCGTAGCTTTGCTTCGCTTTGCTTCGTGGGAGTTGACCCATGTTCGGTCCATTGATGGCGGCGGAAGGCCGCCAGGAAGAGAAGTTCCGCAGCTCGATGTTCAGCGTGGTCAATGCCACGTTCGGCACGGGGATCGCATCAACCGATGCACCCACGACCTACGATGTGACCACGCCGATCATGACGATCTACAACAAGGACGTGGCCGGACAATGGGCCCTGCTCGATCAACTGTTCTTGCGGGTCACGGCGGTCAACACGTCCGCCACCAGTTTTCACTTGCAGTTCGTCAAACGGGACGGCGACACCTATGCCTCCGGCGGCACGGAACTGACGCCGGTGAACATCGGCGGGATCGCAACGACCTTGGCGGCCTCGCAGCGCGCGACCACGCTCACCATCTGGTTCGGGGTGCTCGTGGCCGACGCCGCCGTTGCGGCCAACGACCGCATCGTGTGGCGCCAGCAGGTGCGCGATGTGATCTTCGCCGCGGATGACACCATCGAGGTGCTGTTCGGGGAAGGCCAGAGCGGGACGCACGGCGCGACCACTTCCGCGACCTCCAAGATGGTGCGGGTGCCCCCGATGTGGGTGGGGCCCGGCGAGACGCTGCAAATCCATGCCATCGCGCCCTCGCAGAGCGCCGATCCAGCATTCGAGGTGTCGCTGGACTGGATCGAGCGGCCGGCGCCGTAGCAGTTGCAGCAACTTCGGTTGCCCTGCGCTGATGCGCGGGGCTTGATGCCGCGGGGCGCGCAATGCGCCCCCGGCGCTTTTATCGGCTGGCCGCATGAACCGCGAGCAATTCGATTCGCTGGCCCGCTCCAAGGCTGGTCCTCCGCGCGAGATGAGTGACGCTGCGCTGCAGCGCGACTTCTTCGTGCGTGGGGAGCACAACGCACAGCTCCCGCCCGAGCGCTGGCCGACGCAGGGAAGGAAAGGTCGCGTGCAACCGGGAGCTGCCGGGGAGTTGGAGCCCCAGCCGCGCGTGCCTTGCCCGCACAAACTTTGCGATGGCACCGGGCAACGGTTGCTGAAGCACAATCCACACACCGGCACCAAAACCTACATCCTGTGCCCCTGCCAGGGCGGGAGGGCCTGATATGCCGCATCGCCCTGTGCCCCGCGCCGTCAAGCGCGCCCGTGGCTCCGAGCCCGCGCCCTACCTGAAGAGCATGATCGCCCTGGATGCGCCCGCTGCGCATCCGATGGTGGACTCCAACATCGTCGTCGGCCCGTGGGAGCAGAAGTACAACCAGCGCACCAACGAGGTGCCCGGAATGTCGCCGGCGGAGATCGAGGAGGTCAACAACCAGATCGACCGGCGCTACGAGGAAGCGGAGCGCCAGACCGACGACATGGCGATCAAGATGGAGCGCCTGGAGCGGATGTACCGGGCAGAGTGGATGGACTCGGAACACTACGACGAGGAGCACATCTACCTCGCCAAGGGTCGTGAGGCCCTGCAGGTGGTGAGCGCCTTCCTCTACGGCATGGTGCTCCAGCTTCCCAAGCTGGTCGAGTTCCGACCAACGCCGAGCCGGCTGGTACAGGTGCGGGAGATGTGGCGGCAGGCCAAGCTCGCCGAGGCCCTGGTCAACTACTACTTCGAGGACATCTGGAAGTTCCGCCACACGACGTTGCGCGATTTCATCAAGATTTTCTTGAAGTTCCCGAGCGCGATCATGCGCGTGGACTACCACGAGACGGATGAAAAACCGGACTTGCGATTCGTGAACGTCGATCGCGCGCTCCAGTACATCGACCCACAGGCGCACCGCATGAAGGAAGCCAAGTGGTGGATCGAGAAGGATTTCTGGTCTCGCGCGGCTGTGGAAGAGATGTTCAAGCGGCGGCACTGGCATCGGCCCTACGACATGCCGGACATGATCCCCACGCTGATGAGCAGCGGCACGGACGATGCGGTGCTGCGCCGGTTTTTCGGCTCCAATTACAATTCCAACATCCCCCTCCAGGCCGATGACATGGCGGAGGTCTGGCACTATCGCCAGGCGCGCGGCGACGGCCTACAGGACCGCCATGCGGTGCGCGTGGGAGGTTCTGGTGGATGGCTGGTGCGCTACGGGGCCAACCCGTTCCCGGGCCCGGCCATCCCGTATTGCGGTGACAGTTTTGACCGGCACGAGTGGCAGATCGACGGCCACGGGCTGCTGGAGATGCACGAGGCGTTGCAGGAGGTCATCAACACGGTGCTGAATCTGCGCCTGGACGACCTTCGCGCTGGCCAGTGGTCTCCGGCCATGGTGCCGTCCAAGCTCATCACGGATCAGACCATCGAGGACATCGAGAATCGGCAAAAACTCGTGCGCGGCAACGACGAGGTGATCGAGTGGATGATGGCAAACCGGATGAAGCTGCAAGACTTCTTCGCCAAGTTGCCCATGAACGACAAGGAGACCACGCACCTGTATCAGGACCTATCCTTCCTGCTCGGCCAAGCAAACTCCTTGGGCCATTCGGGCGACACATTTCGCGGGCAGATGCCGGCGAAGGTGACGACGGCGCAGGAAATCCAGGAGTCCTTGACCAACAACCAGGGCGTGTTCCGGCCCGCGTTCATGTCGTTGATGCAGACGGTGGAGGACGGGGCGCAAATCGCATCGGCCTATCTGCGCGACAAGGACTTCTTCGGAGAGGAGCGCATTGTGCTGGCCACGGGCGGGCGCTACCGGGATGCCGTGCGCGACTGGGACATCGACGAGGATGGCGTGCGCGCGGCGCGGGTCCGGTTTGACGACATGAGCGTGGATGTGACGATCAGCGCGGTCAACGGAGCGGACGCCATGCTCAGCCGGACGTTCAAGGCGGCGGTGTTGAAGGACATGCTGGCATCCATCGGGCAGATCGAGGGCCTGTACCCCGATCTGCGCGACCGTTTCGACTTCCTGCCGGTCGTGCTGGAGCTGTTCCGCTCGACCATCGACGACATCGACCTGGTGGAGCGTTCGCCGGAAGAGGCGGCCAAGTCGGCCCAAGCACGCGAGGAAGGCCAGCAACGACAGATCGCCAAGCAGGTACAGCTAGACGCTCTGCACTCGCGCTCCAAGGAAGAAGCCAGGGGCGAGCGCGAGGCCAAATCCATCCAGACCCGGGCTTCCGCGGATGCGGCGAAAGAAGCCACGCGGATGTCCCAAGAACTCCAGAACACCCTGCGCGCCATCGTGGCGGAAGCCAATGCGGAGGAGCGCAAGGAAGTGCGCCTGTTGCTGCAAGAGCATCTGCACGAGATGCAACGTATGCAACTGGAGCAGAAACTGGAAATCGACGCCCTCAAGCGAGGCGCCGAGATCGGCGTGGGCAAGGGTCAAGGGGATGTGAAGACATCCTAGACCGTGACCGCGAGCGGGGCCGCATCCAAGCTGCTCTGCAACCCTGTAACAGGAGCCAGTCATGGCCCAACAAGCAGAACCCAACATCCAGAGTTTCGGGCTCCAGAAGGAAATCCAGGAGCACGTGCCGGATGAGGATCCCGGTCAGCCGCCGCAGCGCAATCGCGCGGAAGCCCGGCGCACCGTGGCAGTCAACCGGCGCGGGCCCAATGTGCAACGGGGTGCCGTCGAGCTGGACAAGGAGGAGAGTGATGCAGGCGCGGGTGGCTCCGATGCCGCCGATGACCTGGACGCCTCCCCCACTGGCCGCAAGACCACCAGCCGCGACGACGGCGCCGAACCCGATGCCGAGGAAGAAGTGGAAGAGGGACCCGATGCCGAAAGTGAAGAGGGCGACGACGCGGACGACGACCAGAACGACAAGGCCGCCGCCCGCAAAGCCCGCGATGTGCCCGACAAGGACGCCAAGACCCGCGCGCAGTGGCGCGACGAGGTGTCCAGGCTGACCGGGAAACTGGAGGCCATGCAGCGCCAGATGGATGCTCAGGGCGCCCGGTCGGCGCAGGCCGACGATGCCCGCCAGCAGCATGAGCAGGCCGCCTCGGGCGACGAGATGGACGAAGCGTTGGACGAGGTGTTCGACGCTGGCGACAAGGATGGGTTTGTCAAGGCCGGCGAGATGGAGGCGCGTGGCAAGCAGCGCAAGAAGCTGGAAAAGATCGTCTCCGGCCGTGTGGCGGGGGCGGTCAACGACTTCGCCGCCGAAGAGGCGC
>C687J35021_10002834_pt1 | contig 12182 bp, 10 predicted proteins | sample RifCSPhighO2_12_FD_35021 | JGI IMG/M metagenome (IMG submission 35021)
GCCGAGCTGCCGGAAACCGACTGGCTCGAACTGATGCCGGAAGAAGACCGCCAGGCCCTCGAAGCCATGCCGGAAATCAGCCACAACAGCCCCGAGCAGGACGGCGCGTTCTACAACCCCGGCGGCCTCCGGCAGCAGGACAATAACTTGCCGGCGGTGATGTACTCGGCCAAGACCGTCGCCGCCCTCGACGGCAAACCCATCCGCCTGGGCGGCTACCCCGTCCCCCTGGAAACCGACGCCCAGGGCCGCAGCACCCTGTTCTTCCTGGTCCCCTATCCGGGCGCCTGCATCCACGTGCCGCCACCACCACCGAACCAGCTGGTGCTGGTGCGCTACCCTGCGGGCATAGAGCTGGAAGACATATACGCCCCGCTCTGGGTCAGCGGCACCTTGCAGGTGGAGCAGGTCAGCAACGAGCTGGCCGATGCGGCCTATGCGCTGGAGGCGGGGGTGGTAAGGGTGGTGGAGGAAGAGGATCTTTGATTCGGCAGCCCTGGGGATAGGGGTGAAAAGGTCGTCTCTGATTGCCCTGCGATTGATAGGCAGCGACCGCCCGTTTTTCGTCATTTGCCAGAGCGGCCACTCGGTCCATCATTTTGGCTAAGGGCCATGGAAATAAACGGGCGGCCTCATTTCTCACAAGCAAAAGGCAAGACCTGACTCCCGGTTAAAATCTTGAGGGTGCTGGCGGTGGGCATCGAGGAAGGCGGGACAATCGAGCGGGCTGGTTGTTGTTTGTACAGCCTTCAAGCCGGGGTTTGGCGGGCGGTGTCAAATGCTATGGAGTGAGAGATCAAAATGATGTCTCTTACTGCGCTGATTTGATCGCTAATCATATGATGTTCATAGGGAATTTATTAAGTTGACGACATAGGTATAGGGCCTGCGTTGCGTTTCAAGGCAATTGCGGGGTGCTTTTCATTGCGCACAAATAGTTCCAATTATCCGATGAGTGGTAAGTTTAGAGTTGATTGCGATTCGTGTTTATTGTTTGGTTGGATAATTATTTTATGATTGTTTGCTAATTATATTTATTAGGCCTAAGTTGCAGTGTCAATTATGATATTTAATTCAAAGGGCCTATATGAAAACCAGCTTAATTTCTGTAGCTGTGGCGGCTGCCATCGTGGCTTGGGCCCCGATTAGTTTAGCCCGCGAGGCCGTTGCGCTTCCCGGTGTAGTCGGGGCGGAAGGTGAGCTGAATGGTGTCGACACCACGGGTGGCGCCACATTGACCATTAACGATGGTCAGAATGTCAATACTAATAACGATCTCGGTGGGGCTTTTACCACTGATTCTNATAATACCGGCAATCTTCTGTTTCTTGGCGACTCGATAGTCACCGGGTCTACCGGCCAGCCAGGCGTTCTGTTTCTCAATATCAGTGCCGGTGCTACCGGTAGCACGGTTGACTTTAATGGCGACGTATTCGCCACCACGACCCAGATTAGCGGGGAAGGTACTGTAAATTTCAATGGAGACGTCATATCGGCACCTGTATTTGTCGGTGATGGTTTTCTTAATCTCGGCGCAGGCCAGCTGCTGACGGGGGCCATCACGACCAATACTGCGAATACCGGTACGTTGACCTTGAATAGCGGCAGTCATATAGATGGAGCTATTGGCGGTGCAAGCGGGCTGAAACAAATCAATGTATCGGGTGGCGATGCATCCATTACCGGTGCCGTACAAGCGCAAGGCTTCAGTCTCGGCGCGAATACCTTGACTATCACTGGGGCGTTGACCACTAACGCCAATGGCACGATTGCAACCTCCCTCGCCGGTAATACCGTATACGGTAATATCCAGCCGTCCGGCGCCTCGAATATCAATGCTGCCGGTATTACGGTGATTCCAACCGTAACGGGCGTGCTTACTGCCGGAACGACCTTCAGGATTGTCGGTGGCCTGGCGGGCACCAACGGGGCTACCGTAACCGTCCTCAATACCAACCCGCTTTACACCTTCTCCAGTGTGCCGACCACTACTGGCGATGTGCTCATCACCGTTGANTCGGTCTCCTTGGGCGTGCCTGTTGCCNATGTGGTTGCGGGGGCACTACTGGGTTCAGCTGCTCCAGCGGGTTCCGATTTGCAAGTCGTGCAGGGCGCCGTGCTGGCGCTTCCCAATGCCGCGGCTGTCACCAATGCCCTGGCTCAACTGGCCCCCAGCAGTACTAACCTGGCAGCACCCTGGGTAGCAGGGCAGGCGACGCGCCTCATGGAGGACATGTTGCAAGCGCGCGTGGACGAGATCCAGAACACGTGTTGCGACACCAGCTGCGGAACCGATGAACCCCAACAAGAAGTGCGCAAGTGCAAAGGTGACGAGCAACAGAGTAATTGGTGGGCTAAGACCTTTGGTAATTCAGGTAGCCAAGGCGATGTCGANAANAGTTACGGCTACGACNCTAAAACCTACGGTTTGGTATTGGGTTACGACCGACCGGTGAGCGAAAACACCCGAGTTGGTCTCAGTGCTGGTTATGCGAATAGCACAATTGACGGCAACAACTCCTCTGGTGAGACCACAATCGACTCTTACCAGCTGACGGGCTATCTCAATTACACCCCAGGTCCCTGGTACGTACAGGGCGCTTTGACTGCCGGGGTGGATCGTTATGACGGGGAACGTCAGATCAGCTTTCCAGGTGTAAATCGCGTGGCTAAATCTGATTACGATGGGCAGCAGTACACGGCTCTGGTCTCGGCCGGAAAGCATTTCTACTTTGACCAGGAAGTTACTGTTACCCCCTTCGCTTCATTACAGACATCACTTCTCAAGGTTGACGGTTATAACGAGCGCGGTGCCGGCGGCCTGAATCATCGTGTGGATGACCAGGATTACAACCTGACTCAATCCGGCGTGGGCGTGAAGGTCGAACGTATCATTCGATCCGGCGCCAGCACCTATTCCCCTGAGGTTCATGTCAAATGGATGCATGATTTCAGCGATACCACCACTGAGCAGACCGCAGTCCTCACCGGCGGTGGATCGGCATTCAACGTGGAAGGCATAGAGCAGGATCGGGATCTGTATAATGTCGGCGCAGGCATTACCTTCCTGTCCTGCAATTGCGATAACAGCTCTTGGACGGTCAAGGGGCAGTACGACTATAAGTGGAATGACAGCGACTACTCGTCAAATCAATTGTCACTTATAGCCAGCCTCAAATACTAATCGGCTATTGTTGAAGACTGTTCCGATTGTTCTGCGCGATGTTGGCGCGTCGCTCATCACGAACAGTTGAAAACGAAAGTGGGGGCGGTGGAAATCGAGGTTAGCCAGCGCCTCGACCGCTCCTCACTATCCAGAACAAACAGCCCAATCTGTAGCGGCGGGCTGAGCCAGTAGCGGCCCAGCTGCCAGCCGTCCTCAGCGTCGAGCTGTAGGGGCACGATTAAAGAGCCGTCGCTCTACTTCTAAACCGTGGTCTGCCGCCTACTGCCGCTTCTCCTGCCGTACTATTCATGTCAGGTCAGGTTTATATTCGGATTGTTACCGTGCTGATTTTTCTTTCAGCGCTTTTATCGGCGGGTCTTGGTAGCTTTCGTCAACGGCTATTCCTGCCGCGCGGGCTTTGTCTTCTGACTCGTTGCGCTGCTGCTTATAGCTTGCGAGACGGTCGGGTAAGAGTTCTTGCCAGTGCGCTTTTTTGTCTTCTTCGATGAAATCACCGCGCCAATATCCACTTTCCGTCAAAAAATCCAGTGTGACCAGATAAGTTGCTCTTTCTTGAGGGGCGCTATCTGAATCGTTGCGCCGAGCTTTAAGGTGTAAATAAATGCCGTCTTTATAAAAGTACCAATTATAAAAGGGGCCGAATTTTAGCCAGCGTTCAAGGTCAATTTCATGGTTGGGGTCAAGCCACGGATGGCTCATGGCATCGCTGCCAAGTACATCGTTCGGTGACGTTATCTTACTGGCTTCCGTGCTTGGAATTCGTGGGTCAGAAGGGAAGTAATAGTGTTTCCAGGCAGACGCTTGAATATTCTTAATCAGCGCATAAATAAAGGATTGCGCTTCTTCGTGCGAACTGTTGTCGGGAAGCCCTCGCAGGATTAACGAGAGGTTATGAATATCTTTGCCAACATTGTTGTCAATGACGATGGAGATATCGCTTACCTGTTCTATGGTCAAGGGCTGTACGCCATGCAGAACCTTTACCATCGGGAGGTTGGGATCGGCACTGCGTCGGCTAATTTCATACCAGCACATGCCTACGGGTTGCAGGCAGTCCGGAGTGAATTCGAGCGGACTCTTTGCGATAAGGCTATCGATTGCCTGCTCGAACTGAATTTCAATCACTGGATGGCTGGTAGTCATGGTGGTATTTTCCGGATTGTCTTTTTCATTGCAGGCGCTCAAAAAGAGCACCAATAATGGCCAGTAATATTTCATGTTGCATTCCGACAGGTGGCAATGGTTGCAATGGCATCTTCCATGTAAAGTGACCTGTTCCCCATTAACACATGATATTTATTGGCGATTCTTTCTATAAATTTCATGCGGTCGGTCTCTTTGTATAAGTCGCTGTCGGTCATTTGTACGCGGAGCTCTGTATTTTCGATATCGCACGCCGTGCTGAAGGCGGCTGCACGAAGTGGCACGAGAGGTAGCCCTTCAGCTAGCGCCTGTGCATCAAGCGTTAGTTGGAATGCATAGCTTTCATAAATTAAAGGTTGCAGGATTTTTCGCTGCTCATGATCGGCAATAGCGATAAACGATGTTAGTTGAACGGCCCTTTTACGAGAGTTATTGGGCATTGCTTCAAGTTGTTTTGTAAGTGCGAAAGCCTGTTTAATATATTCAGTTACCTGCAGGTTGTTTATGACGGGCAACGCCTCGCCAGCCCATGGCAGACTTTCGATGTTGGTTTTTACTTGAGGCGTGCAATCCAGAGCATTGCGCTCTGGCGCGCACTCTGCGAACTGTTCGGGGTATTTGCTGTAGAACCAGTGCCATACAAATATGTCTTGGAATAACCAGAAGTTGCCCTTGCCGAGTGCTTTCTTGCCAACTCTCAGAGGCGGTTGAGCTATGGGGGGGTTAGGAAAGTGAGGTAGGGCTCACTAGGAATGAAGTCCAACCCACATTTGACCTGCTTGCTGGCAAAAGCGGCCAATCCCATCCATTAGAAACGTCCCTTTAGGTGCGGCTTACCGTCCTCTTCCTGCTCCAGATAGAAGCGTGCGTAGGTGGCGGCAATGCGCGCGGCGCGGGCGCTGAAGTCTGCGACTAGCTCCTGTTTGGTAGTCATGGAAAAGAAACTGCGTGTTTCTACGCTCAGGCAACTAATCGCCGCTTCCCGACCCATTGCCCATAGTTGGTCGCATGCAAGCGTTACTTCACGCACGGAGCCGGGTTGGGTGTTGGTCGTAAAAGTTGTGACGGGGCATGTGCTCATTTATTTCGGCTCGTCTCGTAATCGTCAGCACCGGTTGGGACAACTAACTCGTCCCAAAGAAGATGGACTTTGGCGTTTTCTACTCCGTTGGTCTGTATGCGTGGGTGGCGTCCATCGGCATCGCTTTTTGACAGTTTCGGGGCGCTATCGCTGGGAAGAATTATGGCGGTTTTGACTCCTTTGATCGGAGTTCCCCGGCGGGTTACGAACCGAACTTGTTCGTCGTAATGTTCTTGCTTGCGGGCGCGATCCAGCAGGTTACCTGCCCTGGCTTGGTCGGCGATTAAAGGGAGTGCTGCGGCTAGAATTCCGATACCCGAACCCTTGCCCGGCGAGCCGCCGGCGTTGATTTTGGCCAGCGGGCCGGAGAGGGTGATGCCGCCGGGGTCGAGTTTGATAAAGCTGCCGCCGGCTTTGAGGGTCAGTTCGACGCCGGCTTCGATGACCATTTTTTGCCCGGCTTTGAGGTGGATCTCGCGGCCGGCCTTGGTCAGTTGGGCGGTGCCGAGTTTGATGTGTTGGTTCTGTCCGACACTGAGGTGGTCGTCGGGTTTGACTTCGACTTTACGTTCGNCTTTGACGGTCAGGTGTTCTTCGGCTTTGAGCTCGGTAAAGCTGTTGGCTTCGACGCTGTCGTGGCGCTCGTTGCCGACGCGGATTTTCTGGTCGTGCTCGATGTTCTCGTCCCAGTCGCGCTCGGCGTGCAGGTAGATCTGCTCTTCGCCCTTTTTGTCTTCGATGCGCAGCTCGTTGTAGCCGCCACCGCCCGGAGTGCTCAGGGTTTTGAACAGGCTGCGGGTCTTGTTCGCCGGCAGGTCGTAGGGGACGACGTGTTCCTTGTGGTACAGGCAGCCGGTGACCAGGGGTTGGTCGGGGTCGCCTTCGAGGAAGGTGACCAACACTTCCATGCCGATACGCGGAATGGCGATGCCGCCATAGTTGTCGCCGGCCCAGCTGTTGGACACACGCAGCCAGCAGCTGGTTTTGTCGTCGGCCTGGCCGTGGCGATCCCAGAAGAATTGCACTTTGATTCGGCCGTATTCGTCGCAGTGAATCTCTTCGCCGGCGGGGCCGGTGACCACCGCGCTTTGGCTGCCGAGCACGCGCGGTTTGGGGTGCGCCAGCGGTGGGCGGAAAGGGATGTCCCAGGGGGTGGCGCTGAAGCGGTAGCGGTAGCCTTGGTGGAAGTCGGTGTCGCCTGGGTTGCCCTCACCCCGGCCCCTCTCCCCGGGGGAGAGGGGAGGAAGCGCCGCGGGATGCAAAGTCGGTGATGGACTCTTCCAGCACTTGCGGTTGTTTGCCCTGGTGGATCACTTTGCGGCACCGTCAGGTGCTGGAAGATGCGTTGGTTGTGGCGGTGGGTCAGGCAGCTGAGCTGCGGCACCATGGAGATTTTGTAGCGGGTCAGGCGCTTGCCGGACTCGCCTTGGGCGACCTGGTAGATCAAGCCGTGCACGCCCAGCCCGTCGGGGCTGAGGGCGAGGAAGGCCGGCCGCTCGCTGATCAGCTCGATTTCGAAGCGATAGGGTTAATTGCCTCGAGCTTGGCGTCATTTGACGCCGAGCTGTGTTGGGTTATTGATTGTTAAAGAGCTCGGGCTTAAAACCTCAATTTCCTTCGCTGATGCAGCGTTCGTACTGGTCTGCATACTTCTTGTTGAAAGTCAGCAGCTCTGGCGTTTCCAGTTCGGCAGACGTGTTGAGCAACTGGTGGGTCTGGATGCCGTACTGTATCCAGCCCATGGTGCCGGAGCCGTCGGTATCGAACACCACCTGTGCAGAGATTGTCTCGCCTTGATCGTCGTCGATCAGTAGGTTGGCCTTGTCTTTCTTCACGTAGGTGAAGGGGAAGCTACTGCTGCGCACCAGCTCGGTCAGATAACCGTAGCAACGGCCATGGTCGTCACTGGCGTTACTGGTCTGGGAGCACAGCAGCGCGGCCCCAAAAATGAAGAGCAGGTATTGGGCAGGAGTGCAGGACATTCTGTAACTCCGGAATGCGGAAAACTCGCCGGCCAAGGGTTGTATAGCAGCCAGCGAGGTATCGTCAGTCAACCTTGATCAGTACAAGCTCGTTGTCAGTAAACTCGAAGTAGCGGGTACGACTTTGCGCTGGGAGTACTTTGCCGTTCTGGTCTTTCTCTGGATCCGCCGCGATGCCAGAAATCACCAGCAGGCGGCTGTCAGGACGGAATCCCGCGTCGTAGTAACTTCCGTCGGGGCTTTCGAGCTCATAAGCATTGGGGAAGCCACTGATGATCTTGCCGGTTTTCGCATCCAGAATTTCCCCGCAGATCGCACCGCCACCACAGCCACCTGTATAGACGATGTAATGCCCGGCGAAATTGACCTTTCGCTTGATCGCGTTGCTGCGGTAGGTCGTCCATTTGTCATCGCTCTGGTCGGCGACATCCAGTGCATGATTAGGTCCGGCAAAGATGCTGTCGACCTTGTAGTCCTCGAACTGCGGCTCAGTGGTGCCGGCGCAAGCGCTCAGTACCGGTATGCAGAATGCCAGTGCGGTCAGCAGGGATTTTCGGAACTTAATTGCCATTGCGTTTGGATTCCTCTAGTACTTTAACCATCTCGTCGGGAAGGATGTGGGCCGTGTTCAGGCCATCCCCCGCGTAATAGGACTCACCTTCGACACTTGCCGTCCGCTCGATCCAGACTGGTTTTCCGTTCTCGTCCTTGACCACGCTGCCATTCTCGTCGCGTTGTTTGATCGGGCTGATCCGCTTGCCTTTGCGTACACCGGCGGAGGCGAACTCCATAGCCCAGGCGTATATCGCTTCCTCCACCGAGCCGTTACCCTCTAGGTAGTTGATGAAGGCCTTGCGTTTCACCTTGATTAGGTACTCCTCGAAAATTTGGTCTTGCACCGTTTCGTCGAACTTCAGCGTCAGGTCGAGATTCAGGTGATTGATCGCGGCATTCAGCGTGTTCGGAATCAGCTGGTAACGACCGATGGCAAAGAAGTCTCGGTTGGCCTGTTTCTCCTGCACTTCCTTCAGCGTCAAGCTAGTCAGGTTGGTGTTGTAGAACGACCTCAGCGGCGGTGGTGTAGTGCGGTTATATGCGGTGTAGTCGTTCTTGGACTCGACCTTGCCCAGCAGGTCGGCAAAGGCGCTATGGGCCCAGCCTTTCTTGCGCTGCTTAAAGATGCCGATGAAGGCGATGGGATGGAAGTGGTGAATCAGCGGTTTGAGCCCGGTCAGTTTTGCGTCGTCCCAGAAAACCAAATCGTCGATGCGCTTTTGTTCGTGTTTGAGCAATTCCTGATTGTCTTTGAGCAGGGTATTCAGGCGCTGCCATTTGGTGTCACTGGACTTCGCTTGCCATTCGGTGGGGTGCAAGGCAATCAGTTTCGACCAGCGCTCGCGTAGGTCAGGGTCACGCAGGGCCGCCTTCAGTTCCTGCGAACTTAGCTCGCCGTTCGCATCGCCGAGGCTGTCGATCTCGTTGTACAGCTCTTTGAAGAACGCCGGCATATTGTCTTTATCTAGGAAACCGCCAGAGTTGCTGTTTTGCTCTTCGATGATGCGAAAACCATGCTTCTTCAGGTCGTACTGACAGATGACTTCCAGATCCGAGGAGGAGTTGGTCGACTTCTTCACCAGACCCGCGATGCTCTGCCGATTTTCCAGTACGGCCACCTGATACCACTCCTGCCCCTTGCTGTCCTTGATGATCGGGCTCTTGTCCACCGGCACGACGTGCTCCCGCTTCAGTCTGTAACTGTTGGCGGGCAAAGGGGTAGGCTTTGCGTCCAGAGTCGAGCGGTCGGCCAGTTCAGTACCGGCGGGTAGACGCAGATGCTTGCGCCCTTCTTCCAGCTTGGCCTGGTTTTCTAGAAAGGCCGGCAGCTGAGCATCCCCGGTAAAAATCTCGATATGCACTTGGTGCTTGCCGATACGCCCACAAGCGACAGTCGGTGTTTCGTACAGGCCCATGTAGCCGATCGGATCACCGGCCTTGATGGCAGTCTTTAGTGTGGTGACGGAGTCGAAGCGGTTGGGAACAATGCTCTCGCGGTTGACCATCTTGCCTTTACCCGTGTCCTCCACGCAGATCCAGAAGGTCGACGGTAGGGTGCCTTCTCCCTTCAGTCCACCTTGTCCCGGGACGAAGCTACATTCGGCCATTGGGTAGTTCTTGCCGTCTTCCAGCTGAAGCCAGATCACCTTTTCGCTATCGAATTCGACAATGCTGCCAGGGCATAGGACTTGGTTCGGTGCCACCTGAGGTCCGCCTTTGTCTCCGGATGGAGCGCTGCGCACTTTGACTCCGTTCAAGGTGCTGACAGTCGCACGAACCTTGCCTTGCCAGTAGCCTGGACGGTCACGCTCTGGAGTCAGTACCTCCTGTAGACGCCGCTTGCCGGCACTGTTTTGGATCGGCTGGCCGTTTTGCAACGATGCGAACCAGACTTCGTCACCCTCCATCTTTTCCCCGACCCTTCCCTTGGTAATACGGCCCCGCGAGAATCGATAACTGCCGTCGGTAGTGTCTAGCTCTTCGAGGATCACGAACTCAGTGCCATTGGGAATGTTGCCCAGTACTTCGCTACCAAGTTCTCCCATAGGCAGATTTCGCGCCGACCAGCCGCCGTTGATGACTTTGAGCCGTTGTGATCCTTTTTCCTCTTCAGGCGCATAGCGCTCGTAGGGCAGCAGATGCATGTAGAGGCTGTAGAAAACCAGGCTGTTCTGTTTGTCCTTGTTGGCATCAGTCGCCTTGTTCGGCGGCGAGTAGTACTCATGGCGGACTAGGCAGAACGAGCTGGAATAACGCAGATTGGTGCATTGTGCGCTGCCGGTGTAATTCGATTCCAGATAGTCTCTGTTCAGACGATAGGCCACGACCTCGCCATCGGCGATACAACGCACGGGCTGTTGCCGGACACATTGCGGTGAGCTTGCTTCGCTGAAATGCACGCCGCCATGCCAGAAACCATGGTTTCCCAGTAGGTAATGTCCGGAGGATTCTTTGTCCAGAAGGCTGAACAGCTCTTCCGCTTCGCTGTATTGCTGACCGCTGGCTTTGTGGATCGGGTATTCGAAGTTGAGCGTCGGTCTGACCTTCGCCTTGGGTGGTTCAGCCCCTGGAGCTGGTGCTGGTGTCGTAGCTGAGGGTATGGCCTGGGCAGTGGTTCGGAACTCCTGCTTTGGCCGTAGGTACTTGTTGGGCATCGGCCAGTAACCGCTCCCCGCCCCGAAGCGAGCGGATTTTGGCCCTGATGAGGTCTGCGATCCGAAGAACACTCCCTTGATTCTAGGCTCGGCGAAAGACTCCACAACGCCTGTGTGACTCATGTCGGTCCAGAGGGCTATATCACCGGGCTGTGCGGCCTCCAGAGAAATAGACTCAAAGTGTGTTGAGTCGATATTCAGCTGTGCCGTGGAGCGGTACGGAATGTTGTACCCCGCATCCTTGAGCATTAGGTGCAGCAAGTGTGAACAGTCGACTTCTTTGCGCCCGTCTCCATCAGCATCTACATTTCCGCCGCTGCCATAACCGTATTCGTAGCTTGTATTGGGGTAGTTGACGCGTTGTTCGAGTAATCCGGTACTCATGTTGGCATCCCTGAATTAAAGACAATGAACGGTGTTGCTAGGCTCGACGCCTGTGGCTCTTAGAGCCTCAATGGACGGCTGAAGGCCCTGGACTCCCATGACCTTGGCTTCCTGATAACAGGCGAGTGCACGCAGTGGATCACGCTCGGTGATTTCTCCGGCGGCATAGGCGCTGCCGAGCTCCACTAGCGCTGCGGAGAGCCCCTGGCGCGCGGCGTCTTGGAGTGCTTCTAGAGATTTCTCCGGATTCACGCATGGGCGGTTGTCACCAGGTTCGCCTTCGTCGCAGTAGAAGCCTGCGAGGGTGAGCCCAGCTTCGGGCTCACTGCGAGACGCGGTTTCCAGCAGAGATTTGATGAGTGAGTTGTGCAGACGTGGGGCCTGGCCTGAGAGACTGATTCCGGCCGCGAGATAGGCCGCCCTGGCCGATCCTAGACTGGCGCCATGCAGATAACTGTCTAACGCCGAGGCGTAAAGGGCGATGAGAGAGTTGGATTGTGTCTCGGCAGCTAGGCGGTCGTAGAGATTACCTCGCTTTACGGCTATGGCCGCCGGGTCGCTGGCATTTCCAGCAGATAACTGCTGGCCCAGCGACCAGTCCTCAATTTTACTAAGTTCCCAGCAGTTCTTCTGTTCGAACAGCAGAACGATCAGAAATTCTCCGTTGCTGTCGCGGAGTGTTACTCGGTCAGGAAACTTCACCTCTACTTTCAGATCATTGCTCTTTTGCAGCGCGAACACTTTCTCTACCTCGCGGGTAGGATCCTGTGCTTTGTTGCTTATGACGCTTACTTGGTTGTCCTGTACAACAGCCCGTTGCAGGGTCAGTGGTTGCTGTATGTATGTGTGACGAGTCTCGGCCTGGTCTTCGAATAACTTGGCGAAGTCATCGAAGTGTTCAGTGGGGCAGGCGGCTGCATGGGTGTCGTTCATCAGCCCGAAGGTAAAAAGTGCAATCGCCAGGGCCGTTGATGCTGTACGAGGTAGAAATTTACGAATAAGAGAGGGCATAGAGCAATGTCTCGTCATTCAGAAAAAAGGAAAAATGCTTGGGGTGTGCTTTCGACTTTTTGCAATTCATTCAACAGCGCCTGATCCAACAAACTCCCCGCCTTGTCGCTATCCGCCGCGCCCGGCAGCACCGGCGGTTTGATCTTGATCCTCGAGCCTTTGCCCGGCGAACCGCCGGCGTTGAT
>C687J35021_10002840_pt1 | contig 12156 bp, 10 predicted proteins | sample RifCSPhighO2_12_FD_35021 | JGI IMG/M metagenome (IMG submission 35021)
GCCTGGGCCTTCACTTCCTGCACACAAATACAATCCGGCCGCGTGGCTGCCATCCAGCTTTCCACGCCTTTGCTGGTGGCCGAGCGGATGCCATTGAGATTGAGGCTGGTTAACTTGAACAAGGAATTCCCCATGGTGGATGTTGGCGCGCAAACCTCTGAACAGGGCCAGCTGGCGCAGGATTTTGTACGTTTTGCCGTCGAATCGGGCGTGTTGCGGTTTGGCGAATTCAAGACCAAGGCGGGGCGCCTGAGCCCGTATTTCTTCAACGCAGGGCTGTTCGACGATGGCCGCAAGATCGGGCGGCTCGCGGAATTCTATGCAAAAGCCCTGCTGGCCAGCGGCATCGAATTCGACATGGTNTTNGGCCCTGCCTACAAGGGCATTCCGCTGGCCGCTACCGTGGCCGTGGANCTGGCGCGCCTGGGCCGCAACGTGCCCTTTGCCTACAACCGCAAGGAGGCCAAGGACCACGGCGAGGGCGGCACGCTGGTGGGCGCACCCCTCAAAGGCCGGGTGCTGATCGTGGACGACGTGATGTCGGCTGGCACCGCCGCCCGCGAGTCCATCGCCATCATCCGCGCTGCGGGTGCCACGCCGCATGCGGTTGCAATTGCGCTGGACCGCCAGGAAAAAGCCACGGAGAATGGCCAGGACGTGGACCACAGCGCCGTGCAGTACGTGCGCGAGCAACTGGGCATGCAGGTGTGTGCCATTGCCCGGTTGGCAGACTTATTGCTGTATCTCTCCCAAAACGGGGAAGAGGGGATGCGCTCGCATCACGAAAAGGTGCTGGCCTATCGCCAGCGGTACGGTGTTAACGAAGGGTAGACCATTTGAGCAAGTCGGCGTGGATCATGGGCGGGGTGATGCTGCTCACCCTGGGCGCAGAGCTGGCCTCGGCACAGTCCCAGGGTGCGACGGGCGGTATTTACACGTGCGTGGACCGCAACGGCCGTCGGCTGACGGCCGACCGGCCCATCCCGGAATGCCTGGACCGCGAGCAGCGCGAACTCAGCCCTTCGGGCATCACGCGCCGCCAGATTGGCCCCTCGCTCACCGAGCTGGAGCGCGCAGCCCAGGATGCCCAGAACCGCAAGGATGCCGAAGAGCGCGCCCGTGTGGTGGAAGAGCGCCGCCGCGAACGCGTGCTGGTGGCCCGCTACCCCGACAAGGCCGCCCACGATGTGGAGCGCGCTGCGGCCATCCAGATGGTGGATGACGTGACGGCCACCGCAGAAAAGCGAACGCTGGAGCTGAAGGCGGAGCGCAAGAAGCTCGATGTTGAGATGGAGTTCTACAAGAAGGACCCCAACAAGGCCCCCATGACGCTGCGCCGCAAGATCGCTGAGATTGACGACAGCCTGGCCGAGCAGCAGCGCTTCATCGCGGGGCAAGACCAGGAAAAGCGCCGCGTGCATGCGCGGTTTGACACCGAGCTGGCGCAGTTGCGCAAGCTGTGGGATGCGCAGGGCATGAGCGCAGGCTCCCCCGCAAGCCTAGCCACACCACTGGCGCCTTCGCGATAGTGGGTGGTGGTATCTGGGTTGTGGGCACTCGCCCCTCTTCTGTCCACCCTCACTCGCTGTGCGTCCGAGAGTCTGATTATTTCCAGCCTGCCTTGTTGATTTCCGCCAAGACCAGATTGGCCACGTGATCTTGGGCGTGCTGCGAAATACGATGCTTGGTGGTCGTGAATGAACTGCTGCTGTCGACCCATTGCCAAACCATGTATGACTTCCACCAGGTGGCGCTCTTGTCCGAGCTTTCGGTAGGGGCGGGAAGCGCGGCCAATTCGCTGGCGGAACACAACTCTTGATTGGCGGCGCTGGCGCATGCCGGTGTAGTTGTGTTGGCGTATCCGTACTGTTGCGGTTTGGCGATCTGCTCTCTGACCAGGAGGGCTCCATCCACCACCCTTACCTTGGTGTTGGTTGCAAATCGTTGTGCCAACGCGGTATTGAAGCTTTGTGTCCACTGGTCCAACTTCGCCATGCTCTGGGCGGAATGCGCGGTACCTGTCAGTAGGTGCGCTGGTATGGTGTTGAGTACCGCGACGCGTGTCACCCCATTTTGGAGGGCATACCGGTCGATGGCATCTGCCAGTCGACCTGCCAAGGCCTTCATGTAGAGATCAATGACGGTTACAAGGGTCCGCTGTTCAGTAGGCAGCAATCGGTTGACTTCCGCCGCGCCCAGCAGCCTCTCGAGCCTCTCGATATAGTTGGCGACGACAATGCGCTCGCTTTCAGGGCCCAAGCCACCAATGAGGGAGAGTGCCGATCGGGCTTCCAGAATGTGCGCGTAGCCTGTGCCTACCAGTAGGATGTCGTTGGCGCCCAGACCCTCGGCTGCAGCTCGCTGCAACTGCCCCACGATGCTGACGCCATCGTCGGTTTCTAAGGAGGTGGGGCCGCTGGTCAGGCTACTACGGGAATGGTCGTTGATAGCATAACTGGTGCACACGGCATTACCCGCTGTCCAGCCGATGACGGTGCCTGCACCGACTAGGACAAAACGGTTGCACAACGCCTCGCCGCGCAGTCGCTGGGCGACCAGATCTGGCCAGTTGCGGTAGTCCGGTGTTAGCGAGACGGCATAGTTGGCGCCACCACCTGCTTCCCATCCTCCGCCAACCACTTTAATGCTAGCGCGGGTAGAAGGAGGTGTTGGTGGCTCTGCAGGAACTTCGTTCGATCCGCCTCCACCACATGCTGTCAGCACCACAGCACTGAGTGCAGCAATCACAAATCCATTGTTCATCCACGCTCTCCCCACATTTAAAGTAAAGATTGTTGTATAGCCAATGTCCAGACTCTGTATCTGCGTGCAACGGTGCACCAGGGGGCAAGCTTCAGGTGATACCTGACGACCAAAGGTTCCGATGCCCGGTGCCTAGGCAAGTTTACCCCTGAGTAACTCGTTTACCTGTGTCGGATTGGCCTTGCCCTTGCTGGCCTTCATGATCTGGCCGACCAGCGCGTTGAAGGCCTTGTCCTTGCCCGCGCGGAACTGCGCCACGTTGTCGGGGTTGGCGGCAATCACTTCGTCGATGATCTTCTCCAGCGCGCCGGAGTCGTTCATCTGCTTGAGTCCCTTGGATTCGATGACGGCATCCACGTCGTTCGACTCTCCGGTCCACAGCGCGTCAAACACCTGCTTGGCGGCGTTGTTGGAGATCGTGCCGTCGGCAATGCGGCCGATCAATGCGGCCAGCTGAGTTGCCGTGACAGGGGCCTGCTCGATACCGGTCTCCGCCATGTTCAGGCGGCGCGACACTTCGCCCATGATCCAGTTGCTGGTCAGCTTGGGCTGGCTGCAGGCTTTGGCCGCCGCTTCGAAGTACGCCGCCATAGCTTTGCTCTGCGTGAGCGTGGTGGCGTCGTACTCGGGCAGGCCATAGTCCGCCACAAAACGGGCGGCCATGGTGCGAGGCAATTCAGCCATCTGCGCACGTTCATCCTGCACCCACTGCTCTGAAATGTGTAGCGGAGGCAGGTCGGGGTCTGGGAAGTAGCGGTAGTCCGCTGCGTCTTCCTTGGTGCGCATCGCGCGGGTTTCGCCCGTGTCGGGGTCGAACAGCACGGTGGCTTGCTGGATTGCATGACCGTCTTCGATTTGCTCGATCTGCCAGCGAATTTCGTAGTCGATGGCCTGCTGCATGAACTTGAACGAGTTCAGATTCTTGATCTCGCGTCGTGTGCCCAATTCGGCGCCGGGCTTGCGCACCGACACGTTGGCGTCGCAGCGGAAGCTGCCTTCCTGCATGTTGCCGTCGCAGATGCCGATCCAGGTGACGATCTTGTGCAGCTCCTTCGCGTAGGCCACGGCCTCTTCGGACGAGCGCATGTCGGGCTCCGTCACGATCTCCAGGAGCGGTGTGCCCGCGCGGTTCAGGTCGATACCACTCTGGCCGATGAAGTCTTCATGCAAGGACTTGCCTGCGTCTTCTTCGAGGTGGGCGCGCACCAGGCGCACGGTCTTTTTCTCATCGCCCAGAAAGAATTCCACCTCACCGCCTTGCACCACCGGAATCTCGAACTGGCTGATCTGGTAGCCCTTGGGCAGGTCGGGGTAGAAGTAATTCTTGCGCGCAAAAATGCTCACTGGCGCAATGTGGGAGCCCAGAGCCAGTCCCAATTTGATAGCGCAGGCTACGGCCTCGCGGTTCATCACGGGCAGGGTGCCCGGCAGGGCCAGGTCCACCGCGCAGGCTTGCGTGTTGGGCTCGGCGCCAAAGGCGGTGGGCGCGCGGCTGAAAATTTTGCTCTGGGTTGCGAGCTGGGTGTGGGTTTCGAAGCCGATGACAACTTCGTAGCCATGGATCAGTTTGGCGGTCATGTCAGAAGCCCTCCGGACGGCGGAGGTGGAAGTCGGTGGCTTGCTGCAGGCGGTGCGCAGCGTTCAGAAGGCGGGCTTCCTGGAAGTAGTTGCCCAGCAACTGCAGGCCCACTGGCATGCCGCCCTCGCCAAAACCGGCGGGCACGCTCATGCCGGGCAGCCCGGCCAGCGAGCCGGGCAGGGTGAAGATGTCGGCCAGGTAGTCGGCCAGTGGGTCGTTGCCATGGTCGCCCAGCTTCCAGGCCACCGTGGGAGCCACGGGGCCGGCGATCAGGTCGCAGTCCTTGAAGGCATTCTGGAAGTCGTCGGCGATCATGCGGCGGATCTTCTGTGCCTGCAGGTAATAGGCGTCGTAGTAGCCGTGCGAGAGCACATAGGCGCCGATCATGATGCGGCGCTTGACCTCATTGCCAAAACCTTCGGCGCGGGTCTTCTTGTACATGTCCACCAGATCGGTATAGTCCTTGGCGCGGTGGCCGAACTTCACGCCGTCAAAGCGAGAGAGGTTGGACGACGCCTCGGCCGGTGCAATGATGTAGTAGACCGGGATGGACAGCTGCGTGCGCGGCAGGCTGATGGGTACGAGCTTGGCGCCGAGCTTCTCGTATTCCTTCAGGGCACCGTCCACGGCGGCGCGCACATCGGGCGCCAGGCCTTCGCCAAAGAACTCGGCCGGGATGCCGATGCGCAGGCCATCGATGCTGTCGTTGAGCTTGGCGCTGAAGTTCTCTGCGGGCACGTCCAGGCTGGTGGAGTCGCGGTCCGGGTCGGGGCCGCACATGGCGGACAGCAGCAGCGCGCAGTCTTCGGCCGAGCGGGCCATGGGGCCGGCCTGGTCGAGGCTGGAGGCAAACGCGATCATGCCGTAGCGGCTGGCGCGCCCATAGGTGGGCTTGATGCCGGTAATGCCGCAGAACGAGGCGGGCTGGCGGATGGAGCCGCCGGTGTCGGTGCCGGTGACGGCCGGGGCCAGGCGTGCGGCCACGGCCACGGCGCTGCCGCCGGACGAGCCGCCCGGGATGCGGTCGGTGGCCCAGGGGTTGCGCACGGGGGCGGGGGCGTCAAAGCCCACGGGGGCGACGGCCGAGTTTTCGTTGGCCGAGCCCATGGCGAACTCGTCGCAGTTGAGCTTGCCCAGTGTCACGGCGCCCGCGTCGGCCAGCTTGGTGACCACGGTGGCGTCAAACGGCGACTGGTAGCCCGCGAGCATCTTGGAGCCGGCGGTGCTGGGGAAATCCTTGGTGACAAAGATGTCCTTGTGCGCAATTGGCACGCCCGCCAGCGGGCCTGCGGTGCCTGCAGCAATGGCGGCGTCCTGGGCGCGGGCCTGGGCCAGGGTGATCTCGGGGTTTACGGCCACGTAGGCGCCCAGGTTCTGGTGGGTCTGTGCGCGGGCGAGGAAATGCTGGGCGGCCTCGACGGCCGAGACGCGGCGCTCGCGCAGCTCAGTGGCCAGCTGGGCCACGCCCAGGTCATGCAATGCGGTGGAAGTCATGCGGCGGGGCTCTTACTCGATCACTTTGGGCACGAGGAACAGGCCTCGTTCGACAGCGGGGGCGCTTTGCTGGTTGGCTTCGCGCTGGTTGGGCTCGCTGGCCAGGTCTTCGCGCAGGCGCAGCTGCACGTCCTGGATGGCGGCCACGGGGTGGGCCAGGGGCGTGACGCCCGAGGTATCCACAGCCCGCATCTGTTCCACGATGTCAAAGAAACCATTGAGCTGCGTGAGCATGCGCTCACTTTCGGANGGTGTCAGCTCAAGCCGCGCCAAGTTGGCAATGCGGCCGATGTCCTGGGGGGTCAGTGCCATAGGGAGGAGAATCTAGAGAAACCAGAAGTAAAGCTGTGATCCGGTGCTCGCCGGAGGGAGTTATTCACAGGGGATGGGGTATTATCCCGGCTTTGCCGCAAAGCTCCCGGAATGGGAGTCAATTGCGTGAAAAAAGCCAATAAACACCCCTGAAATACCTGGCGATGGCAGGCCGACGCGCATGCCGTGCCCGAGAGGACTTTTGAATGTTCGGAGCTTTCCGTCGGTACTTCTCCACCGACCTTGCCATTGACCTTGGCACAGCCAACACCCTCATCTTCGCCCGCGACAAAGGTATCGTTCTTGATGAACCTTCCGTCGTCGCCATCCGCCACGAAGGTGGCCCCCACGGCAAGAAAGTCATCCAGGCCGTAGGTCGTGAAGCCAAGGCCATGTTGGGCAAGGTGCCCGGCAACATCGAAGCCATCCGGCCCATGAAGGATGGCGTGATCGCCGACTTCGTGATCACCGAGCAGATGATCAAGCAGTTCATCAAGATGGTGCACCCGCGCACGCTGTTCACCCCCAGCCCGCGCATCATCATCTGTGTGCCCTGCGGCTCCACCCAGGTCGAGCGCCGCGCCATCAAGGACGCGGCCGAGGCTGCGGGCGCCACGGCGGTGTACCTGATCGAAGAACCCATGGCTGCTGGCATCGGCGCTGGTCTGCCCGTCTCGGAAGCCTCGGGCTCCATGGTCGTGGACATCGGTGGCGGCACCACCGAAGTGGGCGTGATCTCGCTGGGCGGCATGGTCTACAAGGGCAGCGTCCGCGTGGGCGGCGACAAGTTTGACGAGGCCATCATCAGCTACATCCGCCGCAACTACGGCATGTTGATTGGCGAGCCCACGGCCGAAGCCATCAAGAAGAACATCGGCTCGGCTTTCCCGGGCTCCGAGGTGCGCGAGATGGAAGTCAAGGGCCGCAACCTCAGCGAGGGCGTGCCACGCAGCTTCACCATTTCGTCCAACGAAGTGCTGGAAGCCCTGACCGACCCGCTCAACCAGATCGTCTCGGCCGTGAAGAACGCGCTGGAACAAACCCCCCCTGAGCTGGGCGCCGACATTGCCGACCGGGGCATGATGCTGACCGGCGGCGGCGCTCTGCTGCGCGACCTGGACCGCCTGCTGGCCGAGGAAACCGGCCTGCCCGTGCTGGTGGCCGAAGACCCGCTGACCTGCGTGGTGCGCGGCTGCGGCATCGCCCTGGAGCGCATGGACCGTCTGGGCAGCATTTTCACGAGCGAGTAAGCCAGCGGGCCTGTATGCTGCAGGCACTTTTTTCGCTCTGAATTGCATGACTGCACCTGCTCCAATGCTTGTTTCTGAGCACCCGCCCGTGGATGTGTCTCCGCGGTGCCGACCCTGACCGCTGCGCACCATGCCCCTGGGTACTCTGGAGCGCAGCGCTCCCCCTTTCTTCAAACAGGGCCCTTCGGCCCTGTCGCGTTTGGCTGTGTTCAGCGCGCTGGCGCTTTTCCTCATGGTGGCCGATGCACGCTTTCAGATCACCGGCCCCTTCCGTCAGGCCGTGGCCACGGTGCTGTACCCCGTGCAGTGGCTCATGCTGCAGCCCGTGGAATTCGCCAGCCACGGGCGCAGCTATTTCCAGTCGCTCCAAACCGCGCAGGATGACCTGGATGCCGCCCGCAAGAAAATGACCGTGATGGGCCAGCGGGCCAACCAGGCAGATCAGCTGGCGATGGAAAACCAGCGGCTGCGCAAACTGCTGGAGCTGCGCGACCGGCTGCAGACACCCGCCCAGGCGGCCGAGGTGATCTACGACACGGCCGACCCCTACACGCGCCGCGTGGTGCTGGACCGGGGGCAGATGGGTGGCGTGGAACTGGGCGCCCCCGTGATGGATGAAGCCGGTGTGCTGGGTCAGGTCACCCGCGTGTTCCCGCTGGTCAGCGAAGTCACCCTGCTGGTAGACCGCGATCAGGCGATTCCGGTGCTGAACATCCGTACCGGTGTGCGCGGCGTGGCCTATGGCGACCCGGTGGCGGGCCATGGCGGTGGCATGGAGCTGCGCTTCATGCCCGCCAATGCAGACATTCGCGAGGACGACCTGCTGACCACCAGCGGTGTGGACGGTCTGTACCCGCCCGGCCTGCCTGTGGCGCGCGTGGTGCGGGTGGAGCGCCGTGCCGACTCTGCGTTTGCGCGCATCTATTGCATACCGCTCGCCCAGGTGCAGGGCGCGCGCCATGTTGTGGTGCTCAAGCCGCTGGCCGACAATGAACTGGCGCGTCCCGAACCCGCCCCGGCTGTCCCCGCCAACAAGCGCGGAGGCCGCAAGTGAGCCACCGCTTGACCCCACAAGGAGACCCACGATGATCATGCCGCGTGGTGAGCCCCTGCTGATGCCGGTGAACCCGGTCTTCATCTGGGCCAGCCTGGCAGCGGGTTTGGCCATCAACATGCTGCCGCTGGGCCGCATCGTCTGGACGCCCGATGTGCTCATGGTGTTGTTGGTCTTCTGGGGTGTGCACCAGCCGCTGCGTATCGGCATGGGGGTAGCGTTCCTGCTGGGCCTGTGCATGGACGTGAGCCAGTCGGCGCTGCTGGGCCAGCATGCGCTGTCCTATACCGTGCTGTCGTTTGGCGCGATTGCCATCCACCGCCGCCTGCTGTGGTTCAGCGTGCCGTCGCAGGCCTTGCAGGTGTTGCCCCTGTTTGCCCTCGCCCACGCGATCGAGCTCTTGCTGCGGATGGCGTCCGGGGGCATATTCCCAGGGCTGTGGAGTTTTCTCGCACCGGTGCTGGAGGCCTTGCTGTGGCCCCTGGCCAGCTGGGTGCTTCTGGCTCCGCAGCGCCGCCCGCCCGACCGCGACCAGAACCGGCCTCTGTAGCCCATGCCTTTCTTGATGCCCGCGCATTTCGCCAGCGTTTCGCCTTGGCCCCTGGGGGTTGAGCCTGGGCTTGCGCGCGCCCGAATGGGAGGGTGGGCGTGACTGAGGTGCGCAGCAGCGAAGCCGATGCTTCGCGCTTTCGGGTGCGGGCCCTGGTCATCGGCGCCCTGGTGTTTTTTGCGTTCTGCCTCATTGCTGCCCGGCTGGTGTATCTGCAGGTGGTCCGGCACGAAGACCTGGCGGCGCAGGCCGAGAGCAACCGCACGGCGGTGGTGCCCATCGTACCCAACCGGGGGCTCATCCTGGACCGCAACGGCGTGGTGCTGGCCACCAACTATTCGGCCTACACACTGGAGATCACGCCCTCGCGCGTCGGGGTGCTGGACGAGACCATCGACGAGCTGTCCAAGGTGGTGGAAATCCAGAGCCGTGACCGGCGCCGCTTCAAGCGGCTCATGGAAGAGTCGCGCAACTTCGAGTCCCTCCCCATCCGCACGCGGCTGACCGACCAGGAAGTGGCGCGGTTCACTGCGCAGCGCTACCGTTTTCCGGGCGTGGACATCAAGGCACGGCTGTTTCGCAACTACCCGCTGGGTGACGTGGCCAGCCATGCCATCGGCTACATCGGCCGCATCAACCAGACGGAGAAGGCGCGCATCCAGGACTCCGAAGACGAGGCCAACTACCGGGGCACCGAATACATCGGCAAGCTGGGCATCGAGCAGAGCTTCGAGTCGGCCCTGCACGGCGCCACCGGGGTCGAGCAGATGGAAACTTCGGCCGGGGGGCGGGCGGTGCGCAAGCTCTCCAGCCACGCGGCCACGCCCGGCGACAGCGTGATGCTTTCGATCGACATCAAGCTGCAAAAGCTCATTGAAGACATGTACGGCAACCGCCGGGGCGCGTTGGTGGCCATCGACCCGCGCAACGGCGAGATCCTGGCGCTGGTGAGCAAGCCCACCTTCGATCCCAATCTGTTCGTCGAAGGCATCGACGTGGAGAACTGGACCGCGCTCAACGAATCCATCGACAAGCCCCTGCTCAACCGCGCCATGCGCGGCACCTACCCGCCGGGCTCCACCTACAAGCCTTTCATGGCGCTGGCCGCGCTGCAGCTGGGCAAGCGCTCGCCCAGCATGGTGGTCAACGACCCGGGCTTTTATACCTTCGGCGGCCACACCTTCCGCAGCCACGAGGGCGGGCTGGGCGGGGTGGACATGCACCGCGCCATCCAGCAGTCGAGCAACACGTATTTCTATTCGCTGGCGGTGGAGATGGGTGTCGATGCCATCCATGACTTCATGAAGCCGCTGGGCTTTGGACAGTCCACGGGCATCGACCTCAATGGCGAAGTGCGCGGCACCTTGCCCAGCACCGAGTGGAAGCGCAATGCCTACAAGCGCCCCGAGATGAAGCGCTGGTTCCCCGGCGAAACCGTGTCGCTGGGCATTGGCCAGGGCTACAACAACTTCACGATGCTGCAGCTGGCGCTGGCGCAGGCCACGCTGGCCAATGGCGGTATTCGCTACCGGCCGCACATGGCCAAGGCGGTGAAAAACGCGGTCACGGGCGCCGTCACCGAGATCAGCCAGCCGCCTGGAGTGGATCTGGGTTTTTTGCCGAAGAACGTGGACATCGTGCGCAACGCCATGGTGGCGGTGAACAAGGGCGGCACCGGCACGCGCGTGTTTGCCGGGGCGCCCTACACCTCGGGCGGCAAGACCGGCACAGCCCAGGCGGTGACGATGGGCCAGAACGTCAAATACAACGCCAAGGCGCTGGAAGAACACCAGCGTGACCACTCGCTGTTTGCCGCCTTTGCTCCTGCCGAAAACCCCACCATCGTGATTGCGGCCATCGTGGAAAACGCCGGTTTCGGCGCTGCGCACGCCGCCCCCATCGCGCGCCGGGTGTTTGACTACTGGCTGCTGGGCGACTATCCCAACGAGGAAGACATGGCGGCTGTGCAAAAAGGCCTGGCCTCGGCCCCGACCGGCAAGCCCCGCAAAGCGGTTGATGTGCCGCTGATTGCGCCATAGTTCGCTATATAAATAATAGCTGTTTGCGCTTTGTGAATAAGCGCTGGAGCCCGTTTGGGCTTGAAATGGCCGCGCCCGTGGTGCCCGTGCCACCTGTGGAACAGGCTCCGCCAGACCATGGGTGGCGTTCCCCTGAGAGGAACGCGCGGAACGGCTCGGAGGGCGTACCGCGCCTCTCAGGCCCGTTGCGTCCGGCCCTCGCGCGCAGCAGGCTGGATCTGGCTGAACACCAGCGCTGCCACGATGAGCGCGGCGCCACCGAGCCCCGCCCAGCCCAGCCTTTCCCCGAGCAGCACCCAGGCTGTGAGGGCCGCGAACACCGGCTCCAGCCCGAACACGATGGCGCTGCGCATGGCGTCCACGCGCTGCTGGCCCCAGGCCTGCAGCGTCACCACCACTACGCTGGCCAGCAGGCCCAGGTACAGCAGCGCCAGCAACGCATCCAGAGGCAGGTCGGCCACGGACCGTAGCCAGCCCATGCCCTCGCCCTGCGCAAGCAGCAGCGCGGTGGACGCCAGCGCCATCACCGTGGCCTGCGCGGCGGCCATGCGGGTGGCCCGCAGCGGCTGCGCGGCCGTGCGGCGTGCGCACTCTTCCAGCGCCAGGATGTACAGCGCGTAGAACACGGTGCTGGCCAGCGTCAGCGTATCGCCCAGGTTCCAGGGCTCGTTTTCGTGGAACATCAGCGCCATGCCCGCCAGCGCCATCACGCAGGCACCCCAGAGTCGCCAGCCATAGCGCCGTCCCAGGAAGGCCATGGCGATCAGCGGCACCACCAGCACGTTCAGGCCGGTGACAAACGCATTGCGGTTGCTGCTGGTGCGCGCGAGGCCCTCGATCTGCAGCCAGAACGCCAGGAACAGCAGCAGGCCCAGCGCGCAGCCCCAGCGCCGCTCGTGGCGCAGCATGCCGCGCCACAACGGCGCCAGCACCAGCAGCGCGATCACGAACCGCAGCCAGATGATCTGCAGCGCGTCCAGGTGCGCCGAGAGCAGTTTCATGGCCGGGAAGGTGGTGCCCCACACCACGGTCACAGCCAACAGGGCCATCAGGCCCCAGCGTTCAGTACGCATCGGAAGAATTCCCCAAAACCAAAAGAAAAAAGGGCCGCCGGT
>C687J35021_10002845_pt1 | contig 12143 bp, 12 predicted proteins | sample RifCSPhighO2_12_FD_35021 | JGI IMG/M metagenome (IMG submission 35021)
CCTTTTGAGTTTGAAGCAATGTACTATGATAAGATTAACCCGTTAGGTCAGGTGGCCTAACTTAAATAAAAAAGTCTCCGACAAACCCGGTACGGTTCAAAGTTTCTAATGGACGTTTATACAGAAATACGAAAACAGGTCGGTGCAGATTTTCCTATAGCCATAAAACTTAATTCAGCTGATTTCCAAAAGGGTGGATTTACTGAAGAGGATTCTTTAGAGGTTATTAAGGCATTAGCAGCCGCAGAGATTGATCTGATTGAAATTTCAGGTGGCACCTATGAGTCTGGTGTAGCTAAAGCACCACAAAAATCTTCAACAGTCTTGGGATTATGGAAGTGCTGTGGTATACCCAACAACTTAGCCGTATTGCTCAAGGTAAAGCACCAAAACCTAAAGAAAGCGGTTTATGGGCATTTATTAAATCTGTTTTACGTAGTGGTTGGGGAACGTATGCGACACAACGGACCCGGATAAAATCATAAACCACTCATTGAACCTATAAAAAAGCACCCAGAAAGGGTGCTTGTTAGCTTTATTCACCTTGTTGGCGAATAAGTCGTGTACCAATTTCCGCACCAGTTACCTGATCAATTACGATTGGTTCAATTTCAGTACCATTTTCAGCATCAAGAAACTTAACCATTTCTTCAGGATGCTCATAAGGTTTGTGTTTACGTCCCCATGCTCCAATTACAAATAGGACTGGTAGAAAATCTTGGCCTGCTTGGGTGAGTACATATTCTTCACGTGGAGGATGTTCTGAATATTGTCTTTTTTCAAGCAATCCTTCATCAACCAAAACGGATAAGCGTTTAGTTAGCATTGTAGGCGCAATGCCTAGGCTTTTACGAAATTGATCAAATCGTGAGAAACCTGAGTGTGCATCTCGTAATATCAGCATGCTCCAAGCATCGCCTAGAACGGATAGGCTTCTCGCAATTGGGCAGATTTCAAGATTTGTATTTTTACTCATAAGAATTAATAAATTTAAAAGTAACTACTATAATAATAGTAACATATTTTGCTTTATTAGGTTCTTATAAATTTTATTATGTAAAACTTGATATAAAGAATAATAAAACTTACTATATCAGTATTAATGAACTAAGTTACAAATGTTATTTATTTAACTTATGTTCACCTATAATATAGTTCACAATTAAATTTATGTTTAATAAATAACAAATTTAATTACTTAGAGTACTAAAGTTATAACTTGTAAAATATTTGGTTCATGAATCTAGCTATGAATAGATATTTTCCTACTAAAAAGGTCTTAAGATGGACTAAATTTGTCTAGAAGAGTGGGGGCTATTCACACCTCATTGAAACCCCTTTAAGAAAGGGGATGCCGATCCTCTATACCACCAACGGTGGGTGAAGCTTGTCAGCATTCTTAAATATTTATCGTCACCATCACGGCATAGACGTGCGCTTATGGTAAATCATACTTACATAACTTAGACCTATAAGATTTGGTGGTTTTAACTATTAAAGCTGTAGTAATGGCATGGATACTCCTTGCAGCGACAAACTAGGTGTCAAAGCTGGGTAAGTGAATTACTAGATTTCACTGTATTTAGTTCTCAATTTTAAATTTTATTAAAGGAAGTATGAAAATCATACTTCCTTTTCAATCTGCTTCACAATAAAACTTTAGAGTTGAAGCAACAGATCAAATCTAAATCAGATTTGAAAAATAATTACGGTGGATACTGTCCTGTGGTAATAACTCTAATAAACGCTGTACCGCATCAATTCGGTCATGTGTTTGCCCAATAATTCTTAATAATTGATCGATATCCTTTATTTGATAGATCAACTGGCTTAAACGGGCATCAAAACAATGTCTCCAAGTGCTGAGTAAAGGGCTTTCTGATTTAGAGAGAAAGCTACCTTTATATAGCGAGAATGTACTGGAAATAAGATTTGCATTTAATGATTGTTCAGCACGTAAAAAATCACATTGGACTTCACAGCTAAGCCTATAAATGCGAGCCTCAATTGAATGAGGTAATAGGCTACGAAGTTGTGAAAGCTCAGCCTTTAGGGTTTTTAGGCTGACACTACGCTCACCATAAAGGGCATAGTGTAACTCTTCTAAGCCAATGCCATGGGGATGCAAAGCTAAAATGCAAAGTATTTCAATTTGACGGTGACTCAAGTTCAAGGTATGTCCATTAAATTGAACCCAAGGCGAGCCTAGCGCCTTAATGTATAAAAAATTTTGCTGTTCAAACTTTATGGCTCGTTGTATTAAATCCGCACAGCGCTCAACTGCAAGCAGCCCCAAAGGAGTATGTTTTTTATATTTTGTGGAAAGGTTAATAATGCCATGAAATTGCCCTGATGTCGGATCCCAGATCGGCGCGGCATAACAGACCCAATCTCGAACACTGTCCATTTGGTTTTCATGAGAATAGACACAACTTGATATTTGGCTGTTCAACGTCATACCAATCGCATTGGTCCCAACAGCCTGTGTAGACCAGTGCCCACCCTCAATAAAATGAACCTGTTCGGCAGAAGAAAGCATTGGAGAACTACTCCATGTCCATAAGAGAGTCCCGTGATGATCTGTAAGACCAATCGCCATATCTGAATCTTCCGCTATTTTGAGTAAGTCAGCATAATTATGTTGGATAGAGCGGCGAAATAAAGACGTTTTATCTTCTGGAGGTAAGGCTAAAACAGGGGCGGCATGCACAGTATGTTGATTAATTAAATGGGTTGTTTGCAGATTTTTTGCAGATGCGGTATTGAACAGGTTCATATCATATTCCTTTATGATGAGACTGTAATATTTTTAAATTTTAGAAATGAGTTTCCAAATTTATAGTCATTTACGTCATTTCTTCTTGCTTCAATTTTAAATACTTTTATCTTTGCTTGGTTAAATCATATCTTTTGGCTTTACCAGTCCTTGAGTTACTTTAAAATTGTTCTTATGAGCTGAAAATGACTATTTCCATCTGAAATGTTAATAAACGTAAATAGGATGAAAATTCATTCGCTCATGTAAGGGCTAGGCACAGCTTCACCATGATACTGACGGTCTGCAAAATAACTTGATCGTACTAATGGCGCACTCCAAATATTTTTAAACGCTAAGCGCTCCCCATGTATTTGATAATGCTTAAACTCTTGCAACGTAACAAAACGATGAATTGGCGCATGAGATTTAGATGGCTGTAAGTATTGACCGATTGTGACATAGTCCACTTGATAATCTTTCAAATCATTTAATAACACAATAACCTCAGCCTCGACTTCTCCTAAACCGACCATCAAACCACATTTCGTTGGAATTTCAGAACAGTAGTGTTTAAATTTTTTGAGTAAATCCAATGAGTGCTTATAGTCAGCGCCTGGTCGCATGGCTTTATACAGACGTGGAACGGTTTCAATATTATGATTAAAAACATCGGGTGGGTTTTGGCTCAGAATCTTCAGGGCAATATCTGCACGACCACGAAAATCAGGAACCAAAATTTCTATCAGAGTTTCTGGACTGGTTTGACGAATTTCTCGAATGCAATCTGCAAAATGCTGTGCGCCACCATCTTTTAAGTCGTCTCGATCAACAGAAGTAATCACGACATACTTTAAGTTTAGATTCTTGACTGTTTCAGCCAGATGCTTTGGCTCATTAGGATCTAGGATATTAGGACGACCATGTGCGACATCACAGAATGGACAGCGGCGAGTACAAATATCTCCCATGATCATAAACGTTGCAGTCCCTCCGCTAAAGCATTGTGGCAAATTAGGGCAGGCCGCTTCTTCACAAACCGTATGTAGTTTCTGTTGTCGTAATAAATCCTTAATGATTTGAACTTCCTCAGGTTGACTAATTTTAGTCCGAATCCATTCTGGCTTTTTCGGTGTCGTTTCTGTTGGAACAACTTTAATTGGAATACGCGCCATTTTTTCAGCGCCACGTAGCTTTTTTCCAGTTAATACTGTGCATTACAAACACTCCATCGTTTAAAATAATTAATATAGATCCCGATATTAAATAAGCTCTTTTAGGTGCTTTAATAATATTAAAACAGTGCAAAAAACTTATCATATAAAATAAAGGTTGGTTAAAGGTTTGTTTTCATATGTGATTGAACTATTGTAAAATTTTAAAAAATTTTTAAGTTCATAACCTTCTGTTTTTAATATTTTTCCCATCTCTTAATGCATTATATTTTTTTAGTCTAATATGAAATTAAATAAAAATATATTTATATAAATATACGGTTTAAAAATCCAACCATTAATTTTTGGATTTTCTTTTAAGCGTAGTTAATAAGGAACAAAGATATGCAATTAACGGAAGAGCAATTGCTAGCAGCATACAAAAGAATGCGCGACATTCGTGAATTTGAGGATCGACTTCACGATGAAAATAATACAGGTGATATTCCCGGTTTCATCCATTTATATAGCGGTGAGGAAGCTATTGCCGTAGGGATCTGTGAAAATTTAACAGACAAGGACTTCATTACATCAACGCATCGTGGTCATGGACATTGTATTGCTAAGGGCTGTGACATTCACGCCATGATGTTAAAAATTTTTGGCAAAGATGATGGTTTGTGTCGTGGTAAAGGCGGCTCAATGCACATTGCGGACTTAGATAAAGGCATGCTCGGTGCAAACGGTATTGTGGGTGGTGGTCCACCTTTGGCTATTGGGGCAGCTTTAAGTGCTAAAACACTGAAAAATGGTGGGATTGGTCTATCATTTACCGGTGATGGCGGGTCAAATCAGGGCTTAACTTTTGAAGCCATTAATATGGCTGTCGTGTTAAAGCTCCCTGTCATTTTTGTTTTTGAAAATAACGGTTTTGGTGAAGGTACTGCACATGACTATGCCGTAGGCAGTAAAGACATTGCAGGTCGAGCGGCAGGTTTTGGCTTACCTGCTGAAAAAGTAGATGGAACAGACTTTTTTGCTGTGTATGAAGTTGCACAAAAAGCCATTGAACGTGCCCGCTGTGGTGAAGGTCCGAGTGTGATTGAAACGGTAACCAACCGTTTTTATGGACATTTTGAAGGTGATCCGGGGCTTATTCGTTCCAAAGAAGAACTGGATTATGTCAAAGAACATAAAGACCCATTGAAAATATTCCGTGAAAAAGTCAAGAATAAAATTGACGAAGCCAAACTGGATGCGATTGATGCCCAGTCTAAAGCCAATGTAGACGATGCCGTTGCAAAAGCACGCGCAGCTAAGTACCCAGAAGTCTCTCAGTTACTTACTGATGTTTACGTCTCTTACTAAAGGAATAGTAGAAAAATGCCAAATAAAAGTTATCGAAACGCGATTAAAGAAGCAATTGAATTAGAAATGCGCCGAGATCCGAGTGTCATTGTGGTCGGTGAAGATGTTCGTGGTGGGCATGGTGGCAAAAATACCGATGACAATAAACTGGAAGGTTTTGGCGGTGTACTTGGTGTAACCAAAGGCTTATGGACTGAATTTGGTTCTGAGCGAGTCATTGACACCCCGATTACAGAATCGGCGATTATTGGTATGGCGGCAGGTGCTGCTGCAACGGGTTTAAGACCTGTGGCAGATTTAATGTTCATGGATTTTTACGGCGTGTGTTATGACATGCTGTATAACCAAGCGGCTAAATTCCGCTATATGTTTGGTGGCAAAGCCAAAGCGCCACTCGTTGTACGAGGCATGATCGGTGCAGGTTTTTCCGCAGCAGCGCAGCATTCTCAGTCGCCATATAACGTGTTTGCCTCAGTGCCTGGTTTAAAAGTGGTGGTGCCTTCAAGTGCCTATGATGTGAAAGGGTTGTTGATTCAAGCCATTCGAGATGATGACCCAGTAGTATTTTGTGAACACAAATTGTTGTATGACATTAAGGGCGAAGTGCCAGATGAAGCCTACACTATTCCTTTTGGTGTCGCAAATTACACCCGTGAAGGCACTGATATTACCATTATTGCCTTAAGCTTGATGGTGCATCGTGCCAATGAAGTTGCGGATAAGCTCGCAAAAGAAGGCATTTCGGTTGAAGTGGTTGACCCTCGAACCATTTCTCCATTAGACGAAGATGGCATTTTAGAATCAGTGGCGTCAACAGGTCGCGTAGTGATTGTAGATGAATCTGCGGCGCGTTGCGGTTTCGGACATGATGTGGCTGCACTCATTGCACAGAAAGGCTTTCATTATCTTAAAGCACCAATCGAGTTAGTCACTCCACCACATTCACCCGTACCATTTTCACCAGTATTAGAAAAAGAATGGCTACCCAGTGTAGAACGCATCGAACAGGCTGTACGTAAGACGTTGGAGGCTTAGGATGAGCGAAATTAAAACTTTAGAAATCCCAAAATGGGGTTTGTCCATGGAAGAGGGTACGATTGCCCAATGGCTGATTGAGGAAGGTACGCAATTTAGTAAAGGACAGGAAATTTGTGAAATTGAAACCACAAAAATCGTCAATGTTCTTGAAGCACCTTTTGATGGCTTGCTACGCAAAATTATTGCTAAAGATGGTGACACTCTGGTCGTAGGTGGAGTTATTGCAATTTGTGCAGACGCTCAAGTTTCAGATACAGAAGTTGAAGCATTTGCACAGTCCTTAGGTGGAACACCTGCTGTAACAGAAAATAAAGCGGTAGCAGCGGTTCCTGAAAAAGTAGCTGTAGCTCAAGTTGAAACCAAAGTGCAAGCTGCTCCTAAACAGAACAGTGTTGGTAATGGATCAAAAGCGGTGACTCAGGGCGGATATTCTATTCCTGCTGCGTTACAAGGCTACCAACAAAGCGATGATATTTTTGCAACGCCACATGCCTTGAAATTGGCTGAAAAGCATAATGTAAACTTGTCTCAGATTACGGGTTCTGGACGTGAAGGTCGTATTAGTGTTCAAGATATTCAGACCGCAGTTCAAGCTGCTGGTGGTTCTTGGCCAGATGTGCGTCATCAAGCCAGTACCAAAGCCGCGAAATCTAAAGCAGATGATAGTGATGTTCTAGCGACACCTGTTGCCCGCCGTTTGGCAAGACAATGGGGCATTAATTTGCATGATTGTCGTGCATCGGGTTCACGTGGACGAGTCTGTAAGGAAGATGTTGAAGCTGTATATCAACGTGAAAACCCTGTACAAGCTCAACATGCTGATCATGCGCATCCAGCAGAGTCCGCAAAATTCACTACTGTAGCTATGAATGGTATGCGTAAAGCAATTGCTTCGCGCTTACAGGCTGCGAAACGCAATGCACCACATTTTCGCTTAACGATAGACTTAAATGTTGAGTCGGTTCAGGCTTTGCGTCAGCAAATTAACAGTACCGTACCGCAAGTCAAGCTGTCCATTAACGATATGCTGATTAAAGCTGCTGCTGCCGCACTGATCAAAGTTCCACAGGTCAATGTTCAGTTTGATGAAGAAAATCAGCAGATTTTACAGTTTGAACAGGCTGATATTTCGGTTGCTGTGGCCATCGAAAATGGACTGATCACGCCAATTATTAAATCAGCGAACCGTAAATCTTTGGCGCAAATTTCCAATGATATGCGCGATCTGGCGACACGTGCCAAAACTGGAAAACTAGCACCTGATGAGTTTCAAGGTGGCAGTTTCAGTATTTCCAATTTGGGAATGCTGGGTATTCAACAGTTTGATGCCATTATTAACCCACCTCAAGGTGCAATTCTGGCCTTAGGTGCAGCAGAGAAACGTGCTGTCATCGAAAATGATGAGATTGTTGTTCGTGAAATGGTGACTGCAACATTGTCTTGTGATCATCGTGTCATTGATGGTGCGTTGGGTGCTCAATTCTTATCGGCATTGAAGCAGTTTGTCGAAAACCCTGCATTAATTTTGGTGTAGGAGGAATAGCCATGTCAGATACACAATTTGATCTTGTGGTTATTGGTGCTGGTCCTGGAGGATATGTCGCTGCGATTCGCGCAGCGCAACTGGGATTAAAAACAGCAATTGTTGAAAAACAACACTTAGGCGGAGTGTGTCTTAATTGGGGATGCATTCCAACCAAGGCATTATTGAGCGGGGCTGCGCTTGCGCAGCAGTTCAAACATGCAGAGCAGTTTGGCTTTACTCTTAACGCGGTTGATTTTGACATTCAAAAACTGGTCCATCATAGCAGACAGGTTTCTGAGCAACTGGTACAAGGTATCGGTCAATTATTGAAAAAGAATCAAATCACTGTTTTTAATGCAGCAGCCCAATTTATTGCCAAAGAGCATTTAGAGCTTACAGATGCGAATGGTCAAAAACAGCAGATTTCTGCACTGCATATTATTGTCGCAACAGGTGCACGTGCGGCCAATTTGCCTCATATTCCTGTAGATGGCCATCAGGTCTGGAGTTATAAAGAGGCTTTAGTTCCAGACCAATTACCAAAATCTTTACTGGTCATTGGTTCGGGTGCTATAGGCAGTGAGTTTGCAAGCCTATACCAAGACTTAGGCTGCCAAGTCACCTTGGTTGATATTGCAAAGCAGATTCTCCCTAGCGAAGACATTGAAGTTGCGAAGTATGTACAAAAGCAATTTGAACAGCAGGGTATGCAGGTTTTAACCGAAGCGACTGTAAAAAAAATAGAAACTGATCAGGCTCAAGTACATTGTCATATTGAAACTGCCACAGGTGTGCAAATAATTACTGTTGAAAAGGTGCTTTCAGCTATTGGCGTGAAACCGAATGCTGAAAATCTTGGCCTAGAAGCTTTGGGAATTGAATTTGAGAATGGTTTTATTAAAGTCGACTCATGGTGTAAAACCAATGTAGTGGGCATTTATGCAATTGGTGATGTCGCAGGCGCACCGTGTTTGGCACACAAAGCCAGTCATGAAGCCATTCTTTGTGTGGAGAAAATTGCAGGCCTAAGTCATGTACATGCTTTAGATCGTACACAAATTCCGGGCTGTATCTTTACCCATCCGCAAGTGGCCAGTATTGGTTTGACAGAACAGAAAGCGAAAGCTGCGGGCTTGAATATCAATGTGGGTAAGTTCCCTTTACAAGCCAATGGTAAGGCATTGGCTTTGGGCGATAGCGCAGGATTTGTTAAAACCATTTTTAGTCAGGAAACAGGGGAATTGTTAGGTGCTCACATGGTCGGACATGAAGTCACCGAACACATTCAAGGTTTTGCCATCGCAAAATACCTAGAAGCAACGGATGAAAGCTTAGCACAGGTCATTTTCCCACATCCTACTTTATCTGAGGCGATGCATGAGTCGGTCTTGTCGGCAATGCAACGTGCCATTCATATCTAAGGAGTCGGAACATGCCTAGAGGTTTAAACAACAAAGTTGCTTTAATTACGGGTGCGGCACAAGGCATTGGACGTGGTATTGCCTTACGTTTAGCACAAGAAGGTGTTCATATTGCCTTGGTCGATCTTCATCAAGAAAAGTTAAATACTGTTCAAAAAGAGGTTGAAGCCTTTGGTGTAAAAGCCACCACATTTATTGCGGATATTTCAGATCCAATACAAATCAGTGACGCTATTAATCATGCAGAATCGACACTTAATGGTTTTGATATCATGATCAATAATGCAGGTATTGCACAAGTCAAAGCTTTGGCAGAAGTAACGCCGAATGAATTTAACCAAATTATGAACATCAATGTTGGTGGTGTACTTTGGGGGATTCAAGCCGCAGCAAATAAATTTAAACAACGCCAACAGGCTGGAAAAATTATTAATGCATGCTCAATAGCAGGTCATGAAGGCTTTGCTTTACTCGGTGTTTATTCGGCAACTAAATTTGCAGTTCGTGCATTGACGCAAGCTGCGGCTAAAGAATATGCCAGTGTTGAAATTACTGTAAATAGTTATTGTCCGGGTGTTGTTGGTACAGACATGTGGGTCGAAATAGATCAGCGGTTCTCTGAAATTACAGGTGCACCAATTGGTCAAACGTATAAAAAATATGTAGATGGTATTGCTTTAGGACGTGCTGAAACACCAGATGACGTGGCTGCATTAGTTGCATTTTTAGCCAGCGAGGATGCAAACTATATTACAGGTCAGTCTATTTTGACAGATGGTGGAATGGTTTACCGTTAATATCAACATGAGGAATACACAATGAAAGCAGCTCGTTTTTATGATCGAGGGGATATTCGAATTGAAGATATCCCTGAACCGAAAGTACTTCCAGGCACAGTTGGAATTCAAGTTGCATGGTGCGGTATTTGCGGTACAGATTTACATGAATTCATGGAAGGCCCTATTTTTATTCCACCTTGTGGTCATCCACATCCAATTTCGGGAGAATCTGCACCTGTAACAATGGGACATGAATTTTCAGGCGTAGTTTATGCAGTTGGTGAGGGTGTAGACGATATCCAAATTGGACAACATGTCGTAGTTGAACCCTATATTATTGCGGATGATGTCCCGACTGGCCCGAATGATAAGTATCATTTATCAAAAAATATGAACTTTATTGGTTTAGGCGGACGTGGCGGCGGTCTTTCTGAAAAAATTGCAGTTCAACGACGTTGGGTACATCCTATTTCAAATGATATTCCCTTAGATCAGGCCGCATTGATAGAACCTTTATCTGTCGGTCATCATGCCTATGTCAGAAGTGGTGCAAAAGCTGGCGATATAGCACTGGTTGGTGGAGCAGGCCCTATAGGCTTACTTTTATCAGCCATTTTAAAGGCTAAAGGTCTCACGGTCATCATTACTGAATTGAGTGCAAAGCGTAAAGAAAAAGCGATAGAAGCGGGTGTTGCAGATTATGTGCTAGATCCATCTAAGGTTGATGTGGTCGCTGAAGTGATGAAAATTACGGAAGACCGTGGTGTTGATGTCGCTTTTGAATGTAGTAGTGTTAATAAAGTCATGGATACACTGGTGGCGGCGATGAAACCAACTGGTGTGGTCGTTATCGTTTCGATTTGGAGCCATCCTGCCACAATTAATGTGCATAGTGTGGTCATGAAAGAGCTCGATATTCGTGGAACGATTGCTTATGTCAATGACCATCAGGAAACCATCCGTTTAGTCGAGCAAGGTAAGATTAATCTAGAACCTTTTATTACCCAACGTATTGCATTAGATGATCTTGTTTCTAAAGGCTTTGAAACGCTGATTCATAATAATGAGTCTGCTGTAAAAATTATTGTTCATCCGTAGTAAAGCCTAATTTGAACGACTAATTTGAATAAGCTAGAAATAAACTCTATGTAGCTATTTCTAATATCTTTATCGATAGAGAATGAGTCTGTACGTACAGATTCATTCTCAAATTTACAGTGTTGAGTGCCAGTATGATTTTGATCATAGAGCCTAGTAAAGATAGAAAATAAGTTTTTAAATAAACCATAGGGATATAGACTAAATTTTGCCAGGAGAGTGGTGGCAGCCCACGACCAATTAAAAGGTGTCTACAAAATCATTGGCTATTCAATAAGTTTAGTTTACTGTTTAGTATAAAATATTAGGCTGAGGTTGGGGTTTTGAAAGCTACGATTTCTGTTTGGCTTTTTGGCGTAAGACATACAAATATAAGCTTTCTACTTTTTCACGTGCCCATGGTGTGGTACGTAAAAATCTCAATGATGACTTAACACTTGGATCTATGCAAAAACATCTAATTTCAATTTTACTACTTAAGCCTTCAAAGCCACCATAGTAATCCAATAACTCATCCAAAATGTCAGCAAGTTTTTTGCCGTGTAGAGGGTCATTGGAGGCATTCGTAATAGATAAACCATATTTTTGGAGGCCATCATTATAACCTGAGCTAGTTGAAAAATGGGAGGGTTGAAATTTAAACATAATTAACATTGATGTGTGCTGAAATAGCAGGAGACATTCACTTGTGAGATTCTAGTCAGCCGACTTGTAAAAATCTTCTGCCATTTGATTTGGTGTCTTAAAATGTAGACCTTTCTTTTTATAGAATAAGACCTTAAAGAAAACCTATTTAACTGAAGCAAACATAAAAGTGCATTACTAATTTGACAGATAATAAAACCTGATTTAATCTATATCAGAAATAATGAACAAATTAGCAGGTGTTATTTATTTAACTTATGTGAACCGTACCGGGTTTGTCGGAGACTTTTTTATTTAAGTTAGGCCACCTGACCTAACGGGTTAATCTTATCATAGTACATTGCTTCAAACTCAAAAGGC
>C687J35021_10002850_pt1 | contig 12135 bp, 36 predicted proteins | sample RifCSPhighO2_12_FD_35021 | JGI IMG/M metagenome (IMG submission 35021)
CCACTTTTTTAAGACCCCATTTTCTATATACGGTTCAGTAGCCCAATCCCTTATTTTTATCTCATGAAGTGTATAAGCGAACTCGTATTCTTTTTTAGCATTAACCATGCGATTCAGGGACTCCTTTTTAGTTCTAAAATAACCAAATCTCCAAGAACAGAGCCTAATCTCCATTGCTTGATTAATTTGTATCTCTTGTACTTTCTTAGCCAATCATTCGCTTCTTTTTGAGAGTGGAATTGTTTTTCCATCATCTCTCCTCCTTGGTTCTAATCGCCTGGCATTTAGCTGATATCGTCCTCATAAGAGTGTAAGCGTTCTCAAGTTCATTGATTAGCTCGGTCTTTGCCTTCTCGCTCAAAACCCCTCCGTAGTGGATTAAAATAGAAGGAGAGGCCGAGACGTGCTTTGCTGCCATCTGGTCGAAGTGGCTCTCTATGGTGTATAGTTCTTCTTTGGTGAAATCCATTTTTAATTCTCCTCCTTGGGTTGCCCCTCTTTCTTCTTGCGGTATTCACAATCATCGCATTGTCTTGGAGAGGCGTATTCGTTTCCTTCTTCATCGCAAACCCATTGACCGCTCCCATTACAGTAACCACAGTCAGGGTAAGATATGAACCCCTCTTGCGAAGGGAGGTTGCAAACAGGACTTGGCTTTCCAGAATCCGTATCCTGCCTTTTCGCAGGGGCGTGTGAGGGGGAGGAGAGTTCTTTTATTCTTCTTCTCAGGAACTTGGATATAACCCACCCTTGTTGATACTTCCAAGATGTGTCTTTTATTCCATCCTTTTCACAATTTTCTGCAATAGTAGTTAGTTCCTTAATCACATCCTCTCTGGCTTTTTTTACTTCTTCGTCAATGACGGCTTTTAGTGCATCCCTGCTGGCCTGTTTTAATTCACTGATGATTTTACTCTGCCCTCCTTCGTGAGCCTGTCTTAATCCTTCCTCGTGATGGGTTTGGCAGATAAAAGAATGCTCCTTGCATCCTTTTCTTATACACTCTCTGGCTTTGGTGAGGGATTCTTTCTTTATTACTTCAATAGTTAAAGGACTATCAAAATGATGTTGGGTGTTATTTGTACCTTCTTCACCAGAACAATCCCAACAACCATAATCTGTCTTATCTCCCTCCAAAGTAAACTCTTCTCTACAAGAATGAAAAATATTGTTACCTTTACATTTGGGGCAAATATCAATCTTGTATATTTTCTCTTCCATCTGTGTGGGGTGGGGCATTTTAGTTGTCAGGATAATCTTTTTCTTTATGAGTGCATCCTATTGCGCTCTTCTTGGTCATGTGCCCAATTCCGCAATGAGAACATTCCCAAATATAGGGACCGAATCCGTATCTTCTTTCCACTTGGTTTGATTTTCTTTTTGTTGCCATTGTGTTCACTCCTCCTTTTTCCTTCTGCTCATGCAGTAGCACATCTGACCTTCACATCCAGCATCGTGAGGGTAACGATTTTCTTCAATTAGGTAGTAGATTTTATCTGTACCTTTTCCTTCTTCCCAATACATCTTTTCCTTTAGCTCTTTGAGCATTTCTACCCTTCCACTCTCAAGACCGAGGAGGATGCCTTCTTGCTCTTTCCTGAGTCCTTCGTGTTCACTTACATTACAATCAGCACAGCAATAATTCTGTCTCTTTAATGATTCTTCAATCTCTTTAAGGCGGGTGTGGGCGTTCATTATTTTACCTTCTTAGTGTATTTCTTGCAATCCGATGGTTATTGACATTTTTTCCTCTCATAGTTATTCAATGCACTCATAAATAATGTCCCATAGAAAATAACCTCTGCTCCATTTCCTTTCTTCTGCGATTCTATGATTAGGTTTCCGTAGTGGAGCAGAACCGCTTTTTGCTCCATAGTGTAACCATCTATAATCATGTCCAATCCACTTTTAGGTGGTGTTTTATTTGCTTCAAAATCAACCATCAAACAACTTCTTCATCAATGTTAATATGTTGTTGTATTTCATCATCTTTAATATCTTCTAATTCATCTACAGTGAACATCGAAGTTATACTCTTTTTCTCTGGTGCATCTTTCGATTGGACCGAAGAACTTGTATATAGTGTATCACTCTTATTAGGTGGTATAAACTCTATATCATTGAGATTTATCTCAACTCCATTATACGGATGAATGACTATTGGGTTGTCACAATACATCTTCTTATAATCATCAACTGACTCAGGATAGTACTTCTTCATATTCTCAATACTTTCTTTTATAACTTCCTTCCAATTCACTTCAAACTGAAAGTCTTTAAACAAAGCACCTACTGTATATGTTGTCTCAATCTTACCAATCCTCACAGTCTCAACATATCCTAAGTCAGATAGTGTTGCTAAGTGTCTACTAAGCATTTGAGATGACACAGTTATTCCAACTAGTCTTATCTTTGATTGAATCAAACTCTTAGGAAGAGGATTCTTTGACTCTTGTAGTACTTGTATAAGTTGCCTCTCCATATTAGAACACTTGAGAGATGATTCAACCAGAGTATTCCCATATATGATGTGATTGTAATACATGTCTTGAGGAGTAACAAAGAATATCCTCTTCTTAACTAACTTATTGTTTGAATCTATGGTTGAGATGGATGATGATAGTCTATCTTTCCAATAGAATCTAGTTATACCATAAGTGTTCTTGAGATACTTAGGAAAGTCCCTTCGACAGTCCGTAAAGAATGTAGGGATACAACCAACGAATATGTTTGCCGCTGGATGCCTATATCCATCATCATCCCAAGGTGGTAGTGTTGATATGTGTTCCTTCATTTGTTTGAACTCTTCTGGATTGAATGGTTTGGGATTTGTTGGCATCATAGCACTATTTGCCTGGTCAAGATTCACACTCTTATTCTGAGCCTCAGATATGTCTGTGCGAATGACTGTGAGTCTAGAACGGAGTTGTTCATCAACCTTCTCTTCTTGTTCATCTGCGAGACAGAATATGAATGGTTTGCATGGTAGTACGTATGTTTGAACTCTTCTATTCCCTCCTTCAGATACAACCACATTATACTTGGAAGGCATACCCTCCCCCCAGTCCTTAAGGGTCTCCTTTACGTCATTTGTTATTTTATTTAACTCTCTTATCATTATGTGGGAATGTTGCTTCAATGCCTCAGCCTGATACCAACTAGACTTATCTGAGCCTTTAGCCAAATCAAACATTCCATTCTTATCTGGGAGGAATTTAGATACTGTGTTTGCAATGTGTGTCTTCCCAGATGCTCTTTGCCCCGCTAGATTAACATTTTGACAAGCAAGTATCCAATTCGTAAATACACCCATACGACTTTCTTGTTCACCAACTATCCAAAAGTCTAGTAGTTGATTAACTCTATTAAGGGTTGGTTTGTAATCTTTGTTTGTTGCTACTGACAAATCAACTACCATATCCTCGATGCCTCCTTTATTCTTTTATGATGGCATGACCTGCACAGTTCCTGGTTCCACATTATCCTATAGTATGCACCAGGTTGTATACAATCCACACATAATTTGTTTGAACTCATGAATATGAAGTGGAGAGGCTACGTTTTGGGTGTGTAATTGCCTCTCCACGCAACTGATTTTGTTAGTCAGTTTACACAAGGACAGTTGCCAAACCACACAGAGTTCCTGTTGTTAACGGAACAGGACAATCAGTCATTTTCTACACGAGGAGCTAGTATGAATGATAGTTGAATCTTATCAGCCGACTTGTATTCTAATTTTAGCGGGAATACTTGTCCGAATGAAAGAGTGACGTCTTCTGATATCTTTGAGCTGACTATCAACTTCTCAAGGTAGTCTATACTATATCCAGATTCAACTTCTTCCTTCTCGTTTTTAATGTCTGCGTCTTTTATTTCTGCTACACTATCATTGCCTTTATTGTCTGCTTTGAATATCAGTGTCTTTTTATTAGCTATTAGATGGAATGATTCTGAAAAAGTAGATACTGCATCTATTGCATCATTTAAATCGGCAGATTTCATCTTAACCACGCAATCAAATGTAGGATTAGGTTCATCTATCGACTCTTTGTCAATGTCGATTGTAGGCATTTTAAATACCTTATTTACTTTTGACTGAATCTTTATTTGGAATCTTCCATCTTCTAAGTCTTCAAGTATAATTATATCCTTCTCACCACATTTCCTCAGTATATCTTTAAGAACTATGATAGAAAGTCCTATCTCTTGTTCTTTATCACACTCAATCTTTGAGAATGATGTGTCCAATAGTCTGAACATCACCATACATACATTAGCAGGGTCTGAGCTTAGTAATCTTATTCCTTTGTTAGAGAACTTTATCCTGCATTCAGCTACCAATCCAGATATTATGTTGATTGAGTCTTTGAGATACTGCGGTTTATCCATTACAAACTTCATTTAGCACCTACAACTTGTATCCTATAAACAGTTCCTTTGCCCTTTCACTAGTCACTCCATTGGCAACCATGATTGTGACGAATTTACTCTCATCAGCATCCTTCCCATTGATGGATTTGATTGCATCTATAATTTCCTGTTCTTTCTGACTCATCATAGTCTTTTCATATTGATGTTGAGGTATTACTATCTTAGGAGATGGTGAGGATGGTGCAATTGCACCGCCTCTCATCTTCACAGTATACTTATTGGCAGGAGATGCTGCCGCATTATACTCTTGCGTAAATATCATATTGAGAGGGTCTTGTCCCATTGACTTGGCAGTCTCAATAAGTTCCTTGATTTTTGTGTTGGATGATATTCCAAACCCATAGTTATAGGTCTCACCATTCACTTCAATCTCACGAATGAATCTCCAATTCTTAGACAGCATAGGATAAAGTTCCGTGAATGTCTTCTTCGGCATCGCGTCCAAATCACTAACCTGTCTTATCTGTCCTTTGATGTCTGTTAGAACTCCAGTCTTGATTGGAAACTTCATCTCATTCCCTTCAGAGTCCTTAACACTCTCACTCCTCTTGTTCCATTCCTTCCAAATACTAAACTCCCTAACTTCATTCAAATTCACCAATTTAAAACTGGGAATTGATTTCTCCTTATACCAATTTGCCATGTGTTTTCCTCCAATTTTGTTTATTCACTAAACATCAAATTCTGATTTCTGATATGATGGGAACAATCAATACAAACTTCCAACACTTCTCCCGATTTAAACTCTTTAATTTTGACTCCGTTTTTGGTATGTATTCCGCACTTTGGACATTCCTCCATTTTTCCTCTTCATTTTAGATTAAAGAAACTATTGTATGGTTGAGTGTCCCTATTTTATAAAGGCGATTGATGAGACAAGACTCAGTGCACAGGTGCTCATATCTACTCGAACAACTGTTGAAATAACAGAAACAACCAAACGAAGTTATATTCCTCGTACAACCTGCGCAATTCCTTATTGGCAGTTTACATCTTTGGCAGTTTCCCATTTAAACTCACTGGATGAACTACAATCACAGTTCCATCTTCACAAACCGAAGTGAACTCTTCATCATCTTTACATGTACCAACAGGAACAATACTTCCATCAATCATCATCTGGTGACTCATCATTCTCTTCAAACCTCTTCTGAGCCATCTCAGATTGATACTCTGCTTCGTCATCATCCTGTTTCTTTCTCTCACACCATTCATCATCAGTCATTCCATATTCCTCACAGTTGGGAATAGTTAGACCATCTTTGTTAAAATTATCAATCATTCTATGATTATCTAGAACCATATTTCCATTTCCTCTAGTTTTCATAGTCCCACAACACCGCCATGCTTTTCTTTAACATAGAAGAATGCGTTAAATAATTCTTCCAGTTCTGGCAAGTTTTCTGGGTTTTGAACTTGAAAGATTTGGGTTGCCGCCATATCAGTATTTTCATTTGTGGCAAACTCGTTATACTTCTTCTGTATGTCCTCTCCAGAAATATTCGAAAAATAGTGGAGTTTGACTGTCCATCCTCTCGAATCTTTCATAATTCACCTCTTTTGTCGGTAGATGATTGGGAACGATACGGATTCGATTCTGGGCGATTTCGCTCCCGTGAAGGCGATACGTCGTTATCTGGAAATTCGTTTAAAATTTCGGTATAGGATTTGTCCACACGGGATTCTGGAAGGGGATTGGACTGCGGTTTCACCGATTTCTTCAAAACACTAGCATCTAACCTGGGGACAGCATCGGTATTCCTGACAATCCCGAAGTCCCTCATATCTCTGCATCGCCTTCTCCAATCAGCTTTCTTGCAAATAGAACAACAGTACTTTCTTCTCCTAGTTTTGATTACCTGCTTAGGTATGACCTTCTTACACTTCTCAAAAGCACAAATCCTGTCTGGTTCTGAGAGATGTTCAGGCGGCAACTTGAATGTCTTCTTCAATCGCTTTTTTAATCTCTTCCAAAGAGAGGGGTCTGCCTCTATTCGTTCTTCTATACTCTGGTCTGCTTGTGTCATAAATCACCAATACCTTTTTGTCCTTATACTTCGCATGTAACTGCTCATAGAGTGGGATTAATAATTGTGATATTTGATGGTGTTCAACATCCCATTGTAGGCAGAGGTATATTCCCCACTCAGTCATGGGATGACCTTTCCTCTTGGGATATTCTTTTCTTGCCAACACGCACCTATGAATATAAATGGGAGTCTTTCCTCCCTGTCAGGTTGTCTTATTTTCCAACCAGCTAATTCAAGTATTAGCCTGACTAATTCTCTCCTAGTTCCTCACGAACTTGCTTGAGAGCTGCCTGGTACTGGGGGCTCTTCAAAAGAACTTCAGCTCCTGCGCTGAATATGTCCTTTGGTGAGAATCCACCAATCTTTACTAGGCGACCATATCGCTTGATAAGGTCTTGGTCATCTGCCTTTGACAAGGTTGCTGTGATATACTTTGCATCCTTCTCCTCTGCCTCTATCTCCTGAACTTCTTCTCTTGCCATGTGTTTCACTCCATACTGTTTTTACTATCGGTGGCGTTTAACCACGTTATCTACCCATACTGGATGTTTTTCAAGTATATAAATATTTCGTTTTTATCGTCTCGCTCCGACGACAATTGTCTACTGAAGGTCTTCTTCAATAGCTGCCAGGTAATCCTCTCGAGAGAACTCGATTGAAGTTCTGGTCTTAGACTTTAGCTTCGTTAGAAGCACATCCCAATCTTTCATTGTGTCGCCTCCATCAACTTTTTTAGATGATTTATATAAGCTTTCTTGCAGTAGTGGCAAACGCCATCAGGATACTTATCTTTAAACTTCCTGAATAGTCCTTCCTTGATGAGTTTGATTGCAGTTCTATTACATCTCGGACATTTGATTGGTTTATAATCGTGGTCTCCCATTATTCCTCCTTCTGAGGTTCTATTGATTCTTCAGCATGTTCTTGTGGGATGTGTCCTTTGTTAATGCTTTGGAGTATCTCTACATCTCTTGCGAGTTCATTCTTAGAATGTCCAACCTCTTGGTGAGTTCTAATATCTCTAATAATCACCGCAACCTTTGATGATTGTCTCTTCAAAACATATCCCACTATATCGTTCAACTGTTCATTACTTACTAGATATCTTTCACTCATTTTTAGTCACCTCATAGCATGAAGATGTGCCATCTCCCATTCTTAAACAACCTGCAAACTTCCAAGTCCTGGATTAGTTTGTCTAATTTATCTCCGAATCTATCATAAGCATTGGATTCCATCACTCCATCCTTCAGGAAATCCTTATCACTAAGAGTTAATGCTCCTTCAGTGATGAGTGTTGGTTGTGGTTGTCCAGACAGCATCCAAGGGAAGTAGTGTTTCTTCATGTGTTTGCACTTACCGCCAATCTTAGCTTGTCTGTGCGAATAGTCTGGACACGTGCAACTAGAAGAGGTTACGTCATAGAATCGCAATCCGTCTGTTGATGATACCTTCATTCATTTCACCTGAAGAACTTCAAACTCCATACCTGGAAGTGTTTTACGTTCTAGTTCAACAATTCCTTCAAAACACATCTTTGAGAAGTTATCGTAAGCCACGTTAGAACGACATCTAAACTTGGCAACTTGTCCAAACCATAGGATTGCATTAATCAAATCTTTACTCTCAAAATTAGTTGTTGGTAAACTCTTAAATACATCATTTATCTTTACTGCTTGTTCATTGTAGCTCATTTTGTTTCCTCCTTGTGGCATAAGCACGCACAACCTTTCCAATTACAATATTGACATTTGTCATGATAGCAGAATGAAGAACAATCGGGAGTTTCATCCTCCTTAGTGAATTGGTCTTCACCATAGTTACCAGTGATGTGTCTATCGAGAGATTCACTCATTCTTTTGTCCATCTGATATCACCTTCTGAGCGCGTTCTTTGATTTCTTTGACATACACATCTCCCATTTCAAATGAGCCAAACGTGAATGGAGATTTGACTGCGCAGAACCATCTAGCCATTGGTTTATTATCATCTGCCTGCCACTTCTTTAGAACTCGCCATTCCCATGATTCATCTGGAGTTCTCCAAATCTCATACGGATTCTCTACTTTCCTCATCTTAGCACATTCATTCTTCATGTTCGTCCTCCTGATTGCGTTCATACTTTGAGTCTAAAAAAACATCCAGCCTTAGGTCTTCACACTTCATACAATCGCCATCTTCATCCAAGATATGCCCCATAGAACATCTTTTAATCTCGGTTGTAGTTATTTTTATCATAAGACCTCAATATACTATTTGTCCAAAAGCTTCCTTCGACATCTTCATCTTTAGCTTTTGTTCTAGTTCTCTCACTACTTTGGCTCGGTATTCTGCCGAAGTCCTCCAAAGTAAGTTATTTGTCTCGTTTTGTTCCATGTGCCACCTCAAATGCCTCGTTGATTCTCTTTTCTTCTTTAACATAATAATCTTCAAATCGTTGAATCACTTCTTTATAGTCTAAAGACTTAGAAGTGAGATATCTAAAATGGTCAGCCCAGTACAATGTAATCTTAGACATAAGGAGCACACTTCTTATGAGTTGGGTCCAAATTTTTAAACTTGAGAAAACAGTTGTGGTGAGTCATTTCGTGTTTCATCACAATCTTTCTTTCTTCCAACCCATGAACATAACACGTGTTGATTTGAATTAAGTATGGAGTATACAAACCATACCAATGAACCATACAATTCTTGATGTCTTTGACTTTTAAAGTGTAAGATGATGCTGGGATAGCAATAATAGCTCCAATAACTATTATACTAATAATTCTATTCAACATCACAATACTCCATCGCAAATCTTAGAACTTCATCATAAGAACTGCTCTTTTTGCATCTATCCAGGAACTCCTTAGATTTATCTTTTGGTAGAACTCTTGCACATCTTCCCATAATATTGAAGACATTGCCGTCATGGCCAGTCAATTGAACTGTTGGTTTATTGCTTTCCATAGTTCGCCTCAAATTCCCTTATGTTCTTCCGATGAACTTGAAACCTTGAGTCTAGTTCGTCTGCTCCAATATTCGCCATGTAGAATTGGTTTAAGTCATTCAAAAGCCAAATCAGTAGTTGCCTTTTTGCCGATTCATCCAAGTTCTCAACATACCTCACAATGTCCAGTGAGTCCCTATTTTCTGGTGAGTCTGCTCTTCCAATCATGTTCACACCCCATAGGTTTCTTTGAAGTCTTTAACTACTTTAGTTATCACTCTATCACGAGATTCTTCGATGATTTCCTTCAATCTCGTATCTCCACTCATCGGCATTTTCTCTAAGAAATCGGTGAATGTTACCAAAACCTCTTCATTGTTTATTCCTCTAATATCACACATTGTTCATCAACTCCTTAATTTCTTCATCATAGAGCATAGCCCAATTGTCTTCCTTCAAAATCATTCTGAACTTGAGTATGTGTTGCTCACACGCAACTATCGCTTTTCCTTCAAACTTACAACCGCATTTGAGTTCAATCATAGTATACCTCAAACTCCATCATAGGAATCCAGAAATTAGTTGGAAACATAATAAGTCTTTCTTTGAAGTCGAATGGATGCCATTCTAGTCCAAATATTGTGGTTTTCATTCATTCACCTTGATATGCTTGACCATTCTCTGATAATTCTCCCAATACTCTGGGAAAGTCTCCTTTATCTTGCGACAGTTCTCACCATCAGCCCTCAAAAGAGCCTCACCTAATTTGGAGACAAAAGAACCTCCAAATCTAATCATTGCTCTCGCAACATACAATGCATCTTCATCGTTTGCCATAGTTCGCATCCTCCAATATTTCTTCGTCAATTACTCTTTCTAGAATGTCTGAAAATGACGGTAGTTGTTTGTTTGTTATCTTTCCGAAGTTAGGCTTCAAACACACAGGAATGTTTGGTATGACTTTACTCAAAGTATAGTCACATTCACTCATCGTCATGTGTTTGTAGAATGTTGTCTTTCCAAGTTCAACGCCAATAGGCTGGTCAAACATGGATTCATCGTCAATCTTAGTTGGATGATTGTCCAACTTAGGTTGGCGTTCAAACCTGAGAGTGGTTGGGTCTAACATCAATCCACCTCATCATCGTCAAACTCAAATAAGGAATAGTCGGAGTGTCCAAAGTCCATGTTGATAAATGTTTCATCTAGTTCCATGTTTTCACCTTTGTTTTTTGTTAATAGAAAAAAGAAAAAAAAAGTGTGGATTAATCCACACCAAGTTGTTTGGCAGTCATGGCAATCATGTAGCCGATGAGAAACTTATTCCCACCACCGCCAACTTTCTTCGAGATGGCATCGAAGGCTTCAACGAACTGATTTTCGTTGGGGTCTTCGGTGTCAAACTTCGCACCAATCCACTTGTTTGTAGTGTCGCCATTGCGTCCACCTGTCTTAAGGCTGTCTGTATCCATGTTCTCATCCTCGTCTTTCTGTTGTTGTCTCATCTTGACTTGCGTCAAATGATTATGATTTTTTGTGTTTTCTAAACGCCTTTTTCGTCAATTTCTTTGTGGGGTATGTCATCGTGAATCCTTGAAGTTTGATAGATATTTTCTTCAAATCTAAAGTGATTATTTCACCTTCTCGTGATATAACCAACTTCAGTTTTTGGTCTAAATCTATATACGCTTTAGTCATGTTTTCACCTCTTGCGTTAAATAAAGATTATGATTGGTGGTTGTTGCCAACGGGTGTAGACATCAACCACCAAGGAAACTTTATTCGTTGTTCTCCAACGATTGGTATTCTTGTGGTATTCCACCTTTGTCGTATTTGTCGTTGTTACCACAATATCGACTCCAAATTTGTTCGATTATATTCAAATCTAAATTACTCAAAAAAATGTCCAATTGTGAATTATCTAAAGTTGAATTTGTAGTGTGTCTAAAAGAGTCCAAAATGTCGTCAATCAAACACTTCCGTTGTTTTTTATATTCTTCGTAGTTCATGTTTTTCACCCGTTATACTTTTTTTGATATTTCGTCGAATAAAACGGTTATACGTTTTTCGTCGATGTGAAAATGATTTAATAAACGGACTAATTCGGTTAATTTTCTACGTTCGGCGTTAAATCCAAATAAATAAACGTCGGATTTCTTCCCCGTTACGAGTTCAAAAAGTTTAATGTTTTCATCGACGTCAAATTTCGTTAAGCGTTCGGGACGTTCAAAATCGCGTAACGGAATTAACGATTTAAATAAATTCTTTTCGTTCATATTTTTCACCAGTTCGTTTTTCGTAAAAAGAAAAAAAACGGGATTTATTCCCGTAATTTCGCGTCGGCGTAATTTATCAACGTTTCGATAAAATCAACGTTCGATAATCCCGACGTCCCCGTTAATTTTCGGATACGTTCGATTTTGGCCGAAATCGCCGTTATACGTTCGGCGTTATCGGCGTTGTCAATTAACGACAATCCGAAAGAAAAATATTTCTTTCGTTCGCCGTTCGCCCGTTCGACGTTCGGTATAAACGCCGTAAATTCATTATTTTCGTTTTTTTCCATTTTTTTCACCCGTTCGGTTTTTCTGAATTTTTCGTTTCGGGATTTCCCCGACGATAATACGATAACGGGAAGGGAGTTTATATAGCTTGCGTATATATATTATATATACGTATATACCGCGTGTGTTATATATAACGGGGTATAAATAATATATTATAACGTATGGGGTATATATA
>C687J35021_10002852_pt1 | contig 12125 bp, 8 predicted proteins | sample RifCSPhighO2_12_FD_35021 | JGI IMG/M metagenome (IMG submission 35021)
ATGCTCATTTAAAACCGCGAACCCACTTAAAAGCAGGAGAATATTATTTTCCAAAAGGTTCTTCAGCGGTATCTATTTGGCGACAAGTGACCCAGGGGATAGGGTTTTTCCAACGATCTTTTACCATTATTCCAGGGTGGTCGTTTAAACAATTACGTCAGGCATTGTTACGAGCAGAAGGATTAAAACAGGAGTTAGTACAGAATGATGATAAACAATTAATGAAGCGTTTAGGTTATCCTCAGGGGTATCCTGAAGGAGAATTTTTTCCTGAAACTTATTATTATACGCGTGGTTTATCTGATTTTACTATTTTAAAACGTGCGGTTGATCTCATGCAAAAAAAATTAGCGGATGCCTGGCAAAGCCGAGCAGCAAAATTACCTTATAAAAATGCGTACCAAGCGTTAATCGCAGCATCTTTAATTGAAAAAGAAACTCACTTGGATGATGAGCGTCCAATGATTGCTGGGGTGATGATTAATCGTCTTGAAAAAAATATGTTATTACAAATTGATCCCACCGTGATTTATGGAATGGGTGAGCGTTATCAGGGGATCATTAATAAGAAAGATTTATTGCAAGATACACCGTACAATACCTATATCCATACAGGATTGCCACCCACACCCATTGCTATTCCGAGTATGGCTTCAATTCATGCAGCATTACACCCAGCGCAGCATCCATATTATTATTTTGTAGCCTTGGGTAAACAAGGACATCAATTTTCGAAAACATTGATTGCACATCAAGCAGCGGTAGCAGCTGTGACTCATCGTCAACAGACTTATTTTAATGAGGCATTGGTGAGGCGTTATGCGATGTCAATTTTGTCAAAGTAATCATGAGCAAAAAACACCATGACAAAAGGTAAATTTATCACGATAGAAGGTATTGAAGGTGCTGGAAAAAGTACGGTAATACAATTTATAAAAAATTATTTTGAGCAATTTAAGATAAATGTCGTCTGGACACGTGAACCTGGTGGTACGGAACTGGCTGAACAAATTCGCCATTTGTTATTACATCCTGTCAGTCATGACATAATGGAAGCTGAGACTGAGCTATTATTAATGTTTGCTGCTCGTGCGCAACATGTGAAAAAATGTATTATACCTGCCTTAACATCAGGCAAATGGGTAGTATCCGATCGTTTTGTAGATGCGAGTTATGCGTATCAGGGTGGAGGAAGAAATATTGATTCGCGATACATTAGTTTGCTGGATCAATGGATAGTCGGTGATACGTATCCTGATCTTACTGTTTTATTAGATATCGATGCAGAGGAAGGTTTTAAGCGAACAGTAAAACGTGGTACAGAAAAAGATAGAATAGAACAAGAAAAAATAGATTTTTTTATTCGTGTTCGCCATGCTTATTTAGTTCGAGCCAAACAATATCCCGAGCGCATCAAACTCATTGATGCTAGCGCATCATTTTCTAGGGTTGAAAATCAAATTCGCGCTATATTAGATAATTTCGTGAGAATAAAATGATTTTTCCTTGGCAAAATAATCAATGGCAACAATTATTACGAGTACAACGTGATAATCGTTTGCCGCATGCTTTATTATTCGCGGGTATGGCAGGAATAGGTAAAACTCATTTTGCTGAATGTTTTATTCGGATGTTGATGTGCGAACAGATAGATAATTTTCCTCAGGATAAATTGATTTGCGATACTTGTCATGCTTGTCGTTTGGTGATGGCTAAAGTACATCCGGATATTTTATGGGTTAACCCGGATCAGGTAGATAGCGTAATCACCATTGATCAAATTCGTGAACTCAGTCATTTCATCCACCAGTCGTCATCGCAAGGCAGGCATAAAATAGTAGTGGCTTGTTTTGCTGAACGGATGAATACCTATGCAGCGAATGCTTTACTTAAAACATTAGAAGAGCCATCACCAGGATCACTGATTTTATTAATCAGTGATCAACGGGAACGGTTGCCAGCCACTATTCTTAGCCGATGCCAGTGTCTAACATTTCCCCGTCCACAGCAAGAACAAGCACTTTTGTGGTTGCAGTCACAATTGAAAAATAGTGATATCAATCCATTGTGGTTGCTTAATATAGCCAATGGAGCGCCATTAGCTGCATTGCAATTCATCGCAGATGGCATGTTATTATTACGACAACGTGTTTTCGAAGCGTTTTGCTTGTCTGACGATCCTTTGCAAGCAGCCGCTGGTATGTTAGATGATCATTCTTTACAAATAGTAGATTTTAGTTTGAGTTGGATCAGCGATCTATTACGTTTGCAGCTAGATGCAAACACGGATAAGATAGTGAATCAGGACTATGTTAGGCAATTAAATGGATTCATCGCAACCAATGTAGATAAAAATATAAAATTCATGAATTACTTACTGGACTTACGCAAACAAATTTGTCAGGGAATCAATTTAAATAAGCAACTCATGATCGAATCTATATTGATACGATGGAAAGCAGCATAGCGAGGTAATACATGGTTTTCCTTGTCGATTCTCATTGTCATTTACAGATGCTGGATTTGACAGCAGAGAATGGCGATTTGAGTCGTGTTATCCAACGTGCGACAGCTCAAGGCGTGCATTATATTTTAAATGTCAGTGTCAATTTCAAGGCATTTCCTGTGATGGTTGAGATGAGTAAAAAATATTTAAATATAGGGATTTCAGTGGGAGTCCATCCTAATGAACGCGATGAAAAAGTGGATGATGAGACATTACTACAACTAGGCAATCAACCAGCAGTGATTGCTGTTGGTGAAACAGGATTGGATTATTTTCGCTCGACTGGCGATTTAACTTGGCAACAGGAGCGATTTCGTATTCATATTCGTGCCGCTAAACAATTGAAAAAACCTTTAATTGTGCATACGAGACAAGCAAAAGAAGATACTATACGTATTATGCAAGAAGAACGAGCAAATGACGTGAGCGGTGTGATGCATTGTTTTACTGAGGATGGGTTGATGGCAAAACAAGCATTAGATATGGGCTTTTATATCTCGTTTTCAGGTGTCGTAACATTTAAAAATGCAGGGGCTATTCGCGAAGTTGCAAAACAAATTCCATTAGATCGCCTGTTGATTGAGACCGATGCACCTTATCTTGCGCCAGAACCACATCGTGGAAAACCAAACGAACCTTCTTTTATTAGATATACGGCGGAATATCTTGCCGAATTGCATCACATTTCGTTGGAAGAATTTGCAGATCAAACATCGAATAATTTTTTCACCTTATTTACAGGCGCTGTGAAACCACATGTTTAAACCAGCAGCTCTTTTTATCGGTCTTCGGTATACGCGTGCTAAACGACGCAACCATTTTATTTCATTTATTTCTGTTGTTTCTATGCTTGGCATTGCTCTTGGCGTTACCGTTTTAATCACGGTGTTATCGGTGATGAATGGTTTTGATCGGGAGATTAAAAATCGTGTATTTAGCATGGTTCCTCCGATAACGATTAGTAGCATCAATGGTTATATTGCTGGGTGGCAGGATTTGCAAAAAATTGTCATCACTGTCCCTGATGTCATTGCTTCAGCACCATTTGCATCGGGAGAAGTTTTATTGAGTTACGGGGGATCTGTTCAACCCGCGATGATCAATGGCATTTTGCCTGAGGAAGAAAAACAAGTGTCTGCATTAGCAGAAAAAATGATTAAAGGAAATTTAATTGATCTTAAATCAAGACAATTTGGTATTGTATTAGGAGAAAATTTATCTGATCGTTTGCGTGTTACATTAGGAGATAAAATCACAGTCATTACGCCGCAAGTATCACTTTCACCAGCGGGTGTGATACCGCGATTTAAACGTTTTACGGTGGTTGGAGTTTTTCGAGCAGGTAGTGGTTTTGGTTTTGATGCGAGTCTTGGGTTTATTCATTTGGATGATGCACAAAAACTACTTGGCTTAGGACAAGATGTGACGGGTCTTCATCTAATTATCAAAAATGTTTATGCTGCTCCACGCATTGCTGGCGAATTATCTAGGCAACTATCACCCAGCGCTAACATAACAACCTGGGCAGATCAATTTGGTGAATTTTTTCATGCTGTGCAATTAGAAAAAACAATGATGTTTTTTATTTTATTACTTATTATTGCTGTAGCAGCTTTTAATTTGGTGTCAACGTTAGTCATGGTTGTCAATGAGAAACAATCAGATATTGCTATTTTACGTACTGTTGGCGCAACACCACAAATGATTATGAATATCTTTATTATTCAGGGAGGAGTGATAGGTGTATTTGGTACTTTGTTTGGTGTGATCGGCGGATTATTATTAGCATGGAATGTAACAGATATTGTTAATTGGATAGAATATGTTTTTCACATACAATTTTTATCATCTAACATTTATTTTGTTGATTATCTTCCTTCTGAAATTGAATGGCGAGATGTTGTCAAAATTGGTATGGCATCGTTATTGCTTAGTTTAATGGCAACGGTTTATCCTGCATGGCGCGCTTCTAAACTGGATCCAGTGGAGTCATTGCGTTATGAGTAATCCTATACTGGCTTGTCATGCGCTTGCTAAAACATATTTGGATGGCTCAACTAAAATCGAAGTTTTAAAACAAATCGATTTAAGTGTGAGTCCAGCAGAAATGATCGCCATTGTGGGTACTTCAGGTTCGGGTAAAAGTACATTACTACATTTATTGGGCGGGCTAGATCATCCGACGCGTGGTTGGGTGACGTTGAATGGTAAAAACATTCATGAATTAACAGAATCAGACAAATGTCGTGTACGTAATCAATATTTAGGATTTGTATATCAATTTCACCATTTATTGCCCGAATTCTCAGCATTAGAAAATGTTGCGATGCCATTATTAATTCGTGGTAAATTTGAGTCAACGTTAATCAATGAAAAAGCTTCTCACTTATTAGAGCAAGTAGGTTTGCAGAATCGTTTACAGCATCGTCTAGGACAACTTTCCGGTGGTGAACGTCAACGGGTGGCTATTGCAAGAGCATTAGTGTCTGAGCCTTTATGTGTGTTGGCAGATGAACCGACGGGTAATTTAGATCCCTATAATGCAGAAAAAGTTTTACAGTTATTTATTGAGTTGCAAAAAGCGAAACAAACCAGTGTTGTCATGGTTACACATGATCCTAACATTGCTAAACGCGCGCAACGCGTGTTTAGATTGGATGATGGAAAATTAATATTAGTTTAACCTTCTATAGGATTTCTCATGTTTTTATTCACCCTCGCTTTTTTTATGGGCGATTTATATTTACAAACATTTGCACAGCTACCGCCAGTGTCTGTTGTTGTAGGAATATTGGCAGTGGTTGTATTATTTACCTTATGTCTATATTTGACGCGAATATCTTTTTTAAAGAGTATCGGATTGATAATGTGCGCATTTGTGCTCGGATATTTTTGGAGCGATTGGTATGCCAGTCGAATCTTGTCATGGCAATTACCAAATGAATTAGAGGGTAAATTAATTGAAGTGACAGGTTATATTGCGTCATTACCGTCGATAGATCATCAGCAGGCTGGTTTTTTATTTTTCGTAGAAAAATTGCAACATGGAAATTATATTAATAGACAGAACACTTTTATTCGCCTTATATGGCGGCATCCTAAGATAAATTTACAAGTAGGAGATCAGTGGCGCTTACTGGTAAAGTTGAAACGTATTCATGCTATGCAAAATCCAGGTGGATTTGATTACGAAGCATGGGCGATGCAAAATGGTCTACGAGCCACGGGGTATGTGGTTACCGCTGCTTATTTCAATCCATTAACAAACCAATTACTTTCACAAGACCCTTATCGCTATCCCATTCACTTCTTACGACAAGTGTTGCAAAAAAAATTAAACCAATATTTACCACCATCACCAACTTCTCCCTGGTTAATGGCTTTAATCATTGGTGAACGTAGCCATATCGCGCAAACACAATGGCAAGTATTGAGGAATACGGGTACCAATCATTTGATGGCAGTCGCTGGATTGCATATTGGCATGGTTGCAGGATTTGTACATGTGCTTGCTTTCTGGTGTTGGCGAAGACTATCAAGTTTAATGTTGTGGATGCCAGCGCAGCACATGGCGGCTATCATGGCATGGTGTGCTGCAGTGTTATATAGTGCTCTGGCTGGTTTTTCTATTCCAACACAACGTGCTTGTATCATGCTCTCTGTTTTTATTTTTACTTTGCTGTTGCGCAGGAAAATAAATGCATGGCATTCATGGTCATTAGCATTATTGATCGTATTGATATTCAATCCCCTTTGTGTATTAACTGAAAGTTTTTGGCTTTCATTTGGTACAATTGCTCTCATTATTTATGGTATGGGAGGGCGTTTAATACCTTCAGGTTGGTGGTGGAAGTGGGGTAGAGTACAGTGGGTCATTGGCCTTGGCTTGATTCCATTGACATTGGCATTATTTCAACAGTGCTCTTTAGTTTCATTTTTAGCAAATAGTATGGCTATTCCATGGCTAGGTTTTTTGATATTACCTTTTTGCTTATTAGGAAGTATATTGTTATTTATTCTACCGTCGTTAGGATCTTTATTGTTGTCTATGGCAGATAAGAGTCTTGCGGTATTGTGGATATTATTAACTTGGTTTTCACAGCTTCATTTTGCAACTTGGTATCAGAGTATTCCAAATTTTTGGGTGTTAATTAGTACAATTTTTGCAATGCTATTATTATTGTTACCGGCAGGTTTTCCAGGTCGATGGTTAGGCTTGCTTTGGTTAATACCCCTCCTATTTTTTAAACCCATTCAACCAGCATTCAATCATTTTTGGGTAACATTATTAGATGTGGGGCAAGGATTATCTGTTGTTGTACAAACGAAGTCACATGTATTAGTCTATGATGCTGGTGCAAAGTTTAGCGAAGAAAGTGATATGGGCGAACGTGTGGTTTTGCCTTATTTACAAACAATTAGGGCGAAAAAAATCGATAGATTAGTGATTAGTCATGGCGATAATGATCACAGTGGTGGTGCACAAGCATTATTGCGAGCCATGCCTGTATTGTCAATTAAAACAAGTGTGGTCGATAAATTTCGAGGTTTACTAGCTGATGTTTGTTTGCGTGGCGATACTTGGCAGTGGGACGGTGTAAATTTTTCTTTTCTCTATCCTTCATTTAAACAATTAAATTTAGGTAATGATAGTTCATGTGTGTTGCGCATTGATAATGGTGTACAAAGTGTATTGTTAACGGGAGATATTGAGAAAGTTGCTGAACAAGAATTAATCAATACACAAGCACAACAATTAGCAAGTACGATTCTCGTGGCACCACACCATGGCAGTAAAACTTCCGGATTAAAATCGTTTGTAGACGCTGTGCATCCAGAGGTAGTTTTGTATGCCATGGGTTATCGAAATCATTATCATTTCCCACATCGTAGCGTTGTCCGTGAATATGATTATTTTCATGCGCGACAATTTAATTCAGTAGAAGGTGGAGCTATTCGATTTAAAATCGGAATAAAAAATAATGCTCCGTCTCCTGAATTGTATCGGATGAATCATCGACATTATTGGATGGATTAAACAAGGATATTAATATGCAACAACGTAAAGATTTAAAAGCTGTTTCAGACAGCAGCTACGCAGCCTGCATAAAAAAACTTACAGCATTTATAAAGTAAAAATGTTGAAAGGCGATATCATCTTCCAATATAAACTAACTGCCCGCCTTTTCTTTGCTATGTAACAACAAATCAATAGCCATGAGCAAAGCATTATTATCAATCGGTTTTTCAAATGAGACAGATGCACCCAGGGATTCTGATAAATCTAAATAACCCATGGGATCGAGACGTCCACCACCTGAAATAGCAATAATTTCTAAATTTGGATGACGATTTTTTACTTCTGAGATCAGCGTAATGCCACTTTTTTTCGGCATAATGATATCAGTGACCATGATATCTGGTTTTTCTTGTTGTAAATGTTGAGTCGCTTCTTCACCATTACTTGCGCATAATACAGTATGGGAAGCACGTTGTAATACTTGGGTTAACATGTCTCGTACGAGATCATCATCTTCAACGAGTAAAATCTTTGCCATAATCGCTCCTTATTCAACGTGAGCACTCTGGAAGCAGAATCGTGAAGGTTGTTCCACGGCCCAGTTGACTATTTAATAAAATTTCACCTTTATGCTCTTTAATGATGGAATGGACAATAGATAGTCCCAAACCCGAGCCCTTACCTACTTCTTTGGTTGTAAAAAAGGGTTCGAAAACGCGCTCCATCGTAGCTTGATCCATACCATGTCCTGTGTCACTTATTTCAATTTTACAATAGTTTTGGATGCTGGTTTGCATTAATTGCTTTAATAAGGGATCGTGGGGGGCAAGGTGGGCGGTATGAATGGTAATGATACCTTCCCCTTCCATAGAGTCTATCGCATTATTGATGATATTAACTAATACTTGATGAATTTGCGTTTGATTACCAATGATTGAGATAGCATTATTTCTTTTAAATTGAATCATAACGCTGGCGGGTATCGTTGGTTTCAATAGTGCGAGCGCTGCTTCAATAGTATTATTTAAATCAATCATATCAAATTCATGATGTTGTTTACGGCTAAAGGCAAGAATACGGGAGATCAACTCTCGCCCCCTTTTGGTTGCTTCTAAAATCTTTCCTAAGTTATTGTATTTTAGTGAATTTTTTTCTTCGTCTTCTCGCAGTATCTCAGTATAACCAATAATAGCATATAGAATATTATTAAAATCATGTGCAATACCGCCAGCCAAGGTGCCAATAGCCTGCAATTTTTGGCCTTGCAGTAAAGCAATTTCAAGTTTTTGTTTACTCTCTTCTGCTTGCATGCGCTCATTAATTTCTTTTTTAAGAGTAGCTTGAATTTGGTTTAATAAAGCAGTGCGTTGATAATCTAGTTGAGTGATACGAATGACAGCGCCTGTTAAAATTGAAAAGCTAATGCCTAGTAATAAGATTAGCCAAGATAAATAAGATTTATAAGGTAATAATATATTAAGATAGGCTTCAATATGATGCCATAGGATGAAATCCCATAAAAAAAATGAGATAAGAATGCCAATTCCTGCAACAAGATAGGGTAACCATAGTTTAGTGTACATCTGAGACATTTATTAAGCTTAATCGATTTAGAATAGCGATGTAAATGATGAATACATCTTTATCAAATGATGGCATAATATACCCATTGCGCTGAATCTATCAATGCCACATCCTGATCTGATTATCTTGAAGGGAATGAAACATGCAATTATCTAAAATCAAACTTTCAGGGTTTAAATCCTTTGTTGATCCTACGACGATTATGTTACCCGGCCAATTAGTGGCTATTGTTGGCCCAAATGGATGTGGCAAATCAAATATCATTGATGCGGTCATTTGGGTAATGGGAGAAAGCTCGCCTAAGTATTTACGCGGAGAGGCATTGATCGATGTTATTTTTAATGGGTCGAATGTACGAAAACCAGTTGGGCAAGCCTCTGTTGAACTAATTTTTGATAATAGTGATGGTAGCATTGCTGGTGAATACGCTAAATTTGCTGAAATATCTATCAAGCGTCTGTTGAATCGAGATTCTGAGTCAGTTTATTATTTAAACGGTGTTCGATGTCGTAAACGGGATGTTGTGGGTATTTTTCTGGGTACGGGTTTAGGTCCACGAAGCTACTCCATCATTGGACAAAACATGATCAACCGGATCATAGAGGCTAAACCGGATGAATTGAGGACTTATTTAGAAGAAGCAGCGGGCATTTCTAAATATAAAGAGCGACGCCGTGAAACAGAATTACGCATTCAACATACCAAAGAAAATTTAATGCGCATCAATGACTTGCGTACTGAATTGGAAAAACAATTAAGCCACCTTAAATATCAAGCCAACGTGGCAGAGAAATTTAAGTTACTGAAGCAGCAAGAGCGGCTCTTACGAGCAGAGTTATATGCCATTCAATGGCGGCAGCTTGATAGACGTATGGTGGATGTTACCCTACAAGTTCAACAGGAAGAAACGGCATTAGAAGCACGAAATAGTGAATTGAGTACAGCAGATCGCGAAATTGAACAACTCAGGCATGAACAACGGGTTGCACATGATGCTTTTCAAGAAGTACAACGTCGATATTATGCGGTTGGCAATGAGATTACTCGTATTGAACAGGATGTATTACATCATCAAGAACGCCAGCAGCAATGGGAAAATGATCTCAAGCAAGTAGAAAATGATTGGCAATCGATTAAAACACAAATGGATGAAGCAGCAGATGAGGCGAGTGAACTTGAACGAGAAATTCAACAACTTGAGCCAGAGTTTTCATCATCTACAAAAAAATTGCAATCTTTACAAAAAGAATTAACTGTTGCGGAGGCTGCTCAACAAACAATTCAAACGGAATGGGATGAATTTAATCAACAAACTTCAGCAACATCGCAAACTATTCAGGTGGAACAAATTAATATTCAACATTTACAGCAGCGCATTTCATCTATTCAAAAACAACAAGAACAATTACAACAAGAACAAAATCGCTTACATTTTTCTGAGCTTAATGAAGATCTTGAAAAGATTTCCAAAGAATCATATGAGATTGCTGATAAACTTGAATTTCAGCTGAAGCAGCTCGATGAGATACGAAAAGAAATTTGTACTTTACAAGAAGCGCAACAAGATTCACAGAACAATCTTGATAGTGTTCGTGGGGAGTTACAATGCTTACTTGGGCAGCAAGCTTCGCTTGAGGCATTACAACAAACATTACTACAAGGCAAACATACTTCCGCAACATGGATAAACAAACATGGTTTAGAAGCAAAGCCACGTTTAGCGCAGCATTTAGAAGTGGAACCAGGATGGGAATTAGCTGTGGAAAAAGCACTTGGTTTTTATTTGCAAGCGATTTGTGTCGATAACCAGGATGAAATTATTCCATACCTTCACGATTTTACTACAGGTAATTTATGTGTATTAACAACCTCTACTCATGCGAGCCATGTGCGAAGTAAAAAAGGTAGCTTGCTAATTGAAAAAATTAAATCGCCTTGGGGATTAGCACCCTGTCTGACGGGTATTTACATTGCGGATACTTTAGAAGCTGCATTAGCTTTGTGTCAGTCACTTGATGTGAATGAATCTGTGATGACCAAAGATGGGATATGGTTGAACCGTTCTTGGATAAAAATTTATAAAGAAGAAGATCCAACTGCTGGAATATTGCAACGTGAACAAGAATTAAAGCGCTTAGCGGCGCGCATCGAAGCATTACAATCTACGCAAAAGCAGCTCGATAAAAATATTACTCAACGACGAGAGAAATTACAAGCTTTTGAGTTACAACGAGATGAATTACAGCAGGAATGCAGTCGTTTTCAAGCAAAATTAGCACAGATTCATGCACAACAACGAATTAAACAAGATCAACTGGCTGAGTTTAAATCTCAACTCGAGAATTTTGCCAAAGCGCATGAAAATTATGCAGTACAACTTAAACAAGCGCAAACACAATTAGATAAGTCGTATCTTGTTTTGCAGCAATCTAAAGAGACACTTGAACAACAAGCAACGCGTCGCGAAGAATTAATCAAAGAGCGCGAGAAATCACGTCAGCAGTTGCAAACTATTCGTGATGCTTTCCATCATAAAAATGAACAGGTTCATGCGGTTGAACTTCAACTACAAACAGTTCAATCACAAAAAGCATCGCATTATCAAACGATTACTCGTTTTAAAACGCAAATCAATGGTCTTAATGAGCGAAAAATTGGGCTACAGAGTGAATTAAGTGCTATGCCACCTATGGAAACGTTAAAGAAGTCTTTATCACGAGCATTAGATAAACATGTTAGTATTGAGGTTGAGTTAAACACAACACGCGTAGCAATGGAATCGCTTGAACAGGAATTTCGTAACGTAGAAGACAAACGTCAAGCAATAGAGCACGAAATCAATAAAGTGAGAAATACATTAGAAGCGCTACGTGTTGAATGGCAAGGGTGGAAAGTAAAAGCGGATACTATCATCGAACAGCTTAAAGAAACGGAATATACTTTAGAAACCGTTTTAAAAGAACTTGCAGAAGATGGTACAGTTGAAGTCTGGCAAACCAAATTTGAGCAAGTTGT
>C687J35021_10002857_pt1 | contig 12109 bp, 9 predicted proteins | sample RifCSPhighO2_12_FD_35021 | JGI IMG/M metagenome (IMG submission 35021)
AGTTTGAGCTGTTTTGTTACCCGCTCGTCAGATGACCAGAGGAGCCGGATGTCCGGGAGCTCCATGGAAATAATCGCAAGTCGCTCCAAACCGAAGCCGAAGGCCCAACCATTGTATCCTTCAATGCCCATTTTTGAAAGCGAACTCTTTTTGGGCATCCCGCCGCCGAGAATCTCAATCCATTCTCCATTGACTTCCACTTCCACCTGAAGCGATGGGTCAGTGTACGGAAATGTGTCATCCAAAAAGCGATATTTCACATTTTCACCGAAGAGACTTTTGACAATCTGCGAGAGGACTTTTCGCAGTTCTTCAATGGGTACAATGCCCATGCTGTCGGGTTGCAAATACAATCCGCCGAACTGGTGGAAAATATTCATGTGCTTTCTGTCAATTTCATCCTTGCGGAACACTTTGCCATAGCAGACGACACCCACAGCTTCCCCTTGTCCGATTTTTTCTTTGACCTCGGGAAGATTCAAATAGTAATACCACATGACGGTATCATGTGTGCGCAGGACATGCGTATCATCCGCATAATACGTATCCGACTTGCTTCGGGCCGGATGGTCGGCGGGGAAATCAAACAAATCAAAGAGTATTCGAGTGTCAATTATTTCCGGAATGTCGATATCGTCAAAGTCTTTGAGTGAAGGCGTGCTTTTGGCCTTTTCCACAATGTCGCGCAGCGGATTTCCTGGTGTGCGAGAAAGGTCCGGCATGGCCAAATAGCGCTTGATGCGCGCCGTCTCGGCATTCTGCCGCATCTCAAGCTTTTTCAATATCTCTTTCTCCTCGTCTTTCGAGGCGATGTAGTAGGCCATACATTTAGAATACCGAAAATGAAGAAAAATAAGAACTTGACAAGTAAGTCGTAAGTATGTTAGCATGTGAGCTAGAAATCCTGACCGTATTTGGCAGGTGTATTGAAAAGGAAGGATGATACCGATGTCACCATTGGCTACGTCTACAACCGTCACAGATCGCGACCCGAAAGGCCTCCACTTCATGCAGAAGTGTGCGGCAGTCTACAACAAGGCTGGTCTCGATGAAGATCAGGCTCAGCAACTCAATGAGGATCCCGAGTTCGCAAAGGAACTGGCGATGCTCATCGACAAACGTTCACAACCGGACAATCGTTTCGAACTGATCAACAGCTTCGAGATTACGGTCCCGGCTGACTACGTTCACGCCACTCGCCTGACCAGCTTCGGCAAAGCGCACAAAAAGAAGTTTTACTACTACAATCCTGAATTGACCGACGCCAACTTCGCTAAGACACCTGCACTCGTTCCCGGCAAGAAATTTCTCGTCAAGGCGTTCCAAATCAAAGGACGCGTCACGTCGGATGACTGTCTGACTCAGCTCAAGCGTGTCAAAGCAACACTCATCGGCGCTCAAGGCGCCAGTCTGGCCTACGAACAGAAGAAAGACGAATTGACGGTTTCCCAGTGGTCACTCTCTTTTGATGAGAAGGACAACCTTCCTTTCGTTGACGGCTACCACAGGGTGCCGAGCGTGTACCGGGTCTCCGGTGGCGGTTTCGGGTTCGACCTCGACGGCTTCGAGTATGATTGGAGCGACCGCTACGTTCTCCTGGCCTTCTGCGACTTGCCCGCCGGCGAGGCGTAGACCTTGGACGCTTGGTCACTCTGACATTGTTCTTGTATTTCTTTGGCTCTTTGAGCCCGGCCCCTGCTTCACCGCGGGGGTCTTTCTTTATCCAAAAATTTTATATACAATGACTCCGGATTTTCGATCGACATGCGACAACAGGTTTTTCTGAAATCTCATGACTCGGAATCTCGTTTTAGGAATTTTGCCAGTAGTCTGTCGGTTACGTACTTACGGATGTGTGCAATCCTTTGCGAAAAAATAAATAAGTCGGTGCATCATACTATCGAGCGAATCAGTTTTTACACACAAGGCTCTCGATCGGTTCAAAGTCTTTGCTGGGAAAGTTTCAAAAAATTATACGCGCACATGTTATGTCCTGAAATGTGATATACGAAAATTCTTTGCCTCGATTGATCAAGAAGTAATGATAAAAGTGCTTGATAGACATGTTGAAGATCCGGAAATTAAGTGGCTTATTGGACAAGTGTTAAAAAGTTTTCACACAACAAAAGAAGGAATAGGTTTGCCTCTTGGCAACTTAACATCGCAGCTTTTGGTAAACGCGTATATGCACGAATTTGATGCGTTTGTAAAACAAAAGCTTCGAGTAAAATATTATATCCGCTATGCGGATGATTTCGTTTTTCTTTCGCCAGATAAAGGATATCTTGAAGAATTATTGCCAAAGATTGATTTATTTCTTCGAGACAAACTCCATCTCTCGCTACATCCCGACAAGGTGTACATACAGTCATATACTTCCGGTATTGACTTCCTGGGTTGGACTCACTTTCCACATCATCGAACCATAAGGACGAGTACAAAAAGAAAAGTGCCCAAATCTCTTAAAGGATATCCCCGACCTGAAACTCTTAATTCATATCGAGGACTATTGAGTCATGGCAATACGTACGAAATCCAAAAGAAGACAGGAATCAATGTGCGGTAATTTTTGTCAATTTAAGCTTGTTTTGAATAGGTATTTTTGATATACTGGAAGTTCATGGCAAAGGTAAAAGAAGACAAAAAGGCAGAGAAAACAAGTAGCTATGGAGCCGAACAAATCACCATATTGGAGGGCCTAGCGCCGGTGCGAAAGCGTCCCGGAATGTACATTGGTACTACTGGACTTGATGGCCTCCAACATCTCATAACAGAGATTTTTGATAACGCTCGGGACGAAGCTATGGGTGGTTTTGCAAACGATATTGAGGTCACACTCCTTCCGAACAATCGTGTGCGAGTAACGGACAATGGTCGCGGTATTCCGATAGACATTCATAAGCAATCAAAAGTTTCGGCTCTAGAAACTATTATGACCACTCTCCACGCTGGAGGAAAGTTCGGCGAAGATAGTTCCGGCTACAAAGTTTCTGGAGGATTGCACGGTGTGGGAGCATCGGTTGTCAATGCCCTTTCTATATATTGTAAAGTGACAGTTCACAAAGATGGTGGAGTTTATATGCAGGAATACTCTCAAGGAAAGAAAAAAGCTAGTGTTAAAAAAGTTGGCACAACAAAACAGCATGGTACTATCGTCGTTTTTGAGCCAGACCCAGCTATTTTTCCAGAAATTGCTTTTGATTTCCAAAAAGTTGTTGACCATTTGCGCCAGCAAGCATATTTGGTCAAAGGTTTGCGTATTACGGTCAACGACGCGCGTGAGACACAAGAGAAAATCAAGGAGGATGAGGTTTTCAAGATAAGCGAACTCGGACTAGAAATCCCTAGTATGTCATTTTATTTTGAAGGGGGACTCTTGTCGCTTGTAAAGTTTTATAACAGTACTCAAAAGCCGATTCACAAAAATATTTTTTATGTGGAAAAGAAGACAAATGAATACGAGTCGGTGGAAGTGGCTCTCCAATATGTAGATGATATTTCTTCTCGAGTTTTGCCATTTGCAAACAACATTTATACTGCTGAAGGTGGTACGCATGTTACTGGTTTTAAAACTGCACTGACTAGAACTTTGAATACATACGGTCGTAAAAATAATCTGATAAAAGAGAGCGAGGATAATTTCACTGGCGAAGATGTCTTGGAAGGATTAACTGCGGTTATATCTGTAAAACTTCGGGAGATTCAATTTGAAGGACAGACTAAATCCAAACTCGGCTCCGTAGAAGCCCAGAGTTCGGTCAATACTGTTTTTTCGGAAAGTTTCTCGTATTTCTTGGAGGAAAATCCGGACGATGCCAGAGCTATTATTATGAAAGTAATTTTGGCCTTGAGAGCACGAAAGGCCGCAAAGGCGGCAAAAGATTCCATACTTCGCAAAGGGGCATTGGAGGGAATGACACTTCCCGGAAAACTTGCAGACTGTCAAAGTGGCACCACACCTGAAGATGCAGAACTTTTTGTGGTAGAGGGGGATTCTGCAGGCGGTACGGCTAAAACTGGTCGCGACAGACGAACACAGGCCATATTGCCTTTGCGTGGAAAGATTTTAAACATTGAACGTGCTCGTTTGGACAGAATGCTTGAGTCAGAACAAATAAAAAACTTGGTTATCGCTCTCGGCACGGCTATCGGCGATACATTTGATATTTCCAAATTGCGTTATCACAAAGTCATTATTGCCACAGATGCTGATGTGGACGGCGCGCACATCCGCACACTCATTCTGACGCTCTTGTACAGATTTTTCAAACCGCTTATAGACGGAGGATTTATTTACATTGCTCAACCGCCACTTTATAAAATAAAAAAGGGCAAAGAGATTCATTACGCGTACTCTGATGATGAAAAAATGGCAGTGGTGGGCGACCTGCCCGCAGACATCGCAGACGAAACGCAGAATGACGCAGAAGTAGAAGTGGAATCTGAAATCGAGAAAGAACAAGCCGAAGGCAAATTAACATTAGGCGAAGCTACGACTGTAAAAAAATCGAAAATCTCAATCCAGCGTTACAAAGGTCTCGGTGAAATGAATGCCGAAGAGCTATGGGAAACAACCATGGACCCCGCTCGTCGCATCCTAAAACAAGTAACCATCGCCGATGCTGTCCTAGCCGACAAAGTTTTTGATATCCTCATGGGCTCTGACGTCCCATCCCGCAAGTCGTTCATCCAATCCAACGCCACCAAAGCTACTCTGGATATTTAGTTTATGAAAACAGTTTTAATTACAGGAGTGAGTCGGGGGATAGGCAAAGCATTAGCCCAGAGATTTTTGATATACAGGTTAGTAGCGTACGGAATTTTTTGTGATATTATTATGAAGGAGGTGTTTTATGAAAACAAGTCGCAAAATTCTTCAAACGGAGTCCTGTCGATGTCTTTATTGTAACTTTTTTGTCCATCATACCGTAAAGGGGCAAAAAATAAATAAAGATATGCTTATGGCTTTCCATTCTGGAAATGCTGAAAAAGGAGAGGTGCTTTTTGGTCTCTTGGAAACAATGCATAAAGAAACTGTGATAGAGGCATTAATGAGAGGAGGTTAAAGTCCAGCAAAGAATTTCTTTGCTGGACTTCTCTGTTCTTGCTTGATTTTATTGTATTCCTGCTTGCCAGTGTTTAAGAGATTCAATGGGATGAATAAGCATTATGATATTAATTGTCAGGTTGTCGCGGATGAAATACAAAAGCAAAAGTTCTATTAGCACTACAATTCCGAAGCTTACTTTTTTGGGAAATTTCCATGCAGCAAAAAATCCAACTGCCATGGCTATAATATCACCCACGCTATTGAATATACTATCACCGTAATAATCTAGAGAAATTGTTGCCTCACGGTAGCGGTTTATAACATAGTCTGTGTTTTCCAAAATCTCCCAGGCGCTTTCCATGCCAATAGCTAGTACAAATCTCTGCAAGGTGTTTAAACGTCTTCCAAAAGCAAGCCAAAGTAGAAAGTAAAGTGCAATGCCATGAATGATATGTGTAAATGTGTATGGGTCGGCAAACTGCTGTGACTGTTCGCTACTCATCACGTCCGATGACCATATAGAAATCACTTCGCATTTGCAAAAAGGAAGCCGTCCCATGGAAAAGAGTATGGCGATTGAAATCAGGATAATCACAATCGATATCAAAATATATTTTCTATACATCTATTATATTATCAAGGATTATTTTTTGTTTTTAATTTCGCTAGTAAGTTTTTCTAAAACTTCTTCTTTTGAAAATGCTCCGATTTGGCCGTTATCGCGGGATTCCAAAGTTACTTTATCCGCCTCAATTTCTTTATCGCCGATAACTATCCAGTACGGGATTTTGTTATTTTTTGCATCACGGACTTTTGAACCGAGGTTCTCATCAGCGAGATCTAGTTCTGCGCGAATATTATTTTCTCGTAACATGTCAAAGACGGTCTTTGACATTGTGTTGTGATTTTCCCGCACCGGAATAACTTTAACTTGAACAGGTGACATCCATAGTGGCAAGTTACCTTCATAATGTTCCAGAAGGACGGCCACACAGCGTTCAATAGAGCCGGTAATGGCGGAATGAATCATAACAATGCGTTCTTTTTCACCTTTTTCATTTACACAAGTTAGATCAAATTTTTCTGGCATATTCATATCGAGTTGGATTGTAGCCACTTGCCATTCACGCCCAGCAGAATTTTTTGCCATGAAATCTAATTTTGGTCCGTATAGAGCGGCTTCTCCTGGACCTTCAAAATAATCCGCGCCACGGGATTTAGCAATTTCTCGCAACTCACTTTCTGCAGTATCCCAGATCTCTTTTGTTCCAATATATTTATTCATATCTTTTGGATCTCGGAAAGAAAGGCGAACCTGAAGTGTAAATCCAAATATTTTATAAAATGTATCAACAATATCCCAAATTTTTAGAAATTCTTCCTTTATTTGGCTCGTGCGGCAGAAAACATGAGAATCATCTTGAGTAATAGACAAAACGCGAGTTAGTCCTCCGAGCTCTCCTGACTGTTCATCTCGATAGACCATTGTAGTCTCGGCATAGCGTTGCGGCATTTCCCGATATGAATGTGGTTTGCGGGCAAAAATCTGCGTATGATGCGGACAGTTCATCGGCTTCAAGGCATATTCTTTGCCTTCACGTGAGGTAATCCGGAAAAGCTCCTCGGAAAATTTATCCCAATGTCCGCTTGTTTCGTACAAGTCCTTTTTTGTGATGTGGGGAATAGTTACTTTACCGTAGTCATTTTCGGAACGTAATTCCCAGACGAATTTATCAAGTTCTTCGCGCAAAATATTTCCTTTTGGTGTCCACAGGGGTAGTCCTGAACCAACAAGATCTGAAAAAGTAAAGAGATCAAGCTCCTTACCTATTTTTCGGTGGTCATTCTTCTGCATCTCGCTTTCTTTCTCTTTTGCTTCGTCATTTTCCATGCTATTTAGAGTATCAGATTTATTTCAAAAAATCTAATTACTTTGACTTTATTGGGTGTTCATAATTAGCTTGACATAGAGATTTTGTGGCAGTACCATTAAATCAATCTCCGTAGTCTTTCCTTACTCCTCGGTTGGAGCTTCTTTTCTCCTTTCGAAGTCGTGTGGATACTAAGGAGACATCAACGAGGGTGTGCCGTGAGGGGGGTCTTGCGGCACATGCCTTCCATTTTGAGATATGTTCTCATCCAATCCGTCCGAGATCTGCACTCGGCGGTTTTTTACTCCATTGATTTGACTTTATCAATCAAAATGGACTTTCCGCTGTTGCGCGTGGAAAAAGCGCCTTTGACCACGATGCAACTTTCCTGGATAAGAATGTCTCGAAACTCCTCATAAACTTTTGGGAAAGCCACGGCCTCAATAGAGTCGGATAAGTCGGCAAGCTTTAAAAATATCATTCTGTCTCCATTTTTGGTAGTAACAGCTCGTATTTCTTCAATGATACCACCCAGAACAACAGAGTCTTTTTCTTTTGCCGTTTCTTTTATTTTTTTAATATCATTTTTTTTATCTTCAAGTTTACGCTTGAAACTGTCCAAAGGATGTCCGGAAATATAAAGGCCGAGAAGTTCCTTTTCCCAGACCAATTTATCTGCCGGATTTGATTTGGGGGCAGGTTCAAGATGTATTTCGTTAGCCTGCGATGTAGCTCCTCTCATGATAGAGAATAATGAATCTTGATCACTCTCTTTTTTCTGTTCTTCTTTATGAAATTCAAGTAAGCGGTCTAAATTGAAAAGAAGTAGGGCTCTATAGGTTACATTACCGGAAGCAAAAGAATCCAAAGCCCCAGTTTTTATTAGTGATTCAAGAGATTTTTTATTTAAATTTTTGTCTTTGACACGGCTCAAGAAATCAGAAAATGAAGAGAAAGGTCCATTTGCTTTTCTCTCGGTAATGATTGTTTGACTGATACCTTCGCCGAAATTTTTAATGGTAGTCAGTCCAAAACGAATGATATTATCGACTGGTGCCACAGGCGTCCCGACAACATCAGGCACCGGGACGGTGAAGCCTCCAAAAGACTGATTGACATCAGGGGGAAGGATTGCAATACCCATTCTTTTACATTCGTTCACAATTTCGGCAATCATTACAATATCACCGGATTCTGCCGTCAGCACTGCTGACATATATATGGCAGGGAAGTTAGCTTTCATATAGGCAGTTTGATAAGCCACCTTTCCGTAGCTTGCGGCATGGGCTTTGTTGAAACCGTATCCTTGGAATGGCTCAAATAAATTCCATAACTCCTCGGCCTTTTTTGCAGTAGTCCCTCCGTGTTTCTGACATCCCATAACAAAGGTGACGTGTTGTTTAGCCATCTCTTCACGTATTTTTTTTCCAACTGCCTTGCGAAATTTATCAATTTCACCCCAACTATATCCAGCAACTTCTATAGCCGTCATAAGAAGGTCATCTTGGTAAACTAGCACCCCGTATGTCTTGTCCAAAAACTTTTTCATATTTGGATGAGGATAAGTGATAGGTTTTGTTCCGTGTTTTCTGGCGATATATTCGTTTATGTTGTCCATAGGTCCAGGACGATATAGCGCGACCATCACATTTATATCGTAAATAGTTGTAGGTTTAAGTTCCTTCAGCCAGCGCGTCATACCGTCCCCGTTTAGCTGAAATAGTCCTATAGTTTCACCACGAGCTAACATTTCAAAAGTTTTTTTATCGTCCAGTGGAATTTTATCTAGGTTAATTTTTATTCCTTTTAGTTTTTCCGTGATTTTGACAGCATCTGCCAGAATAGAAAGGTTGCGTATTCCAAGAAAATCAAATTTCAACAAACCAACACCATCGTATTCGTCTGTCAGAGAGTACATATCATACTGTGTAATAATTTTTCCTTCTCCTTTTGGGTCGTATTGAATAGGACTGTAATCCGTTATTGGTGTAGGTGGGATAACTACTCCCGCGGCGTGCACCGAGATATGCCTAGCACAACCTTCTATTTTCCTCCCCATATCGATTATTTTTTTCGTTTCCGCGTCCTCATTATAAAGTTTTTTCAGTTCGGGATTTTCTTTCATTGCTCGCTCTAATGTCATCGGAAAGCCTTGCGCGCCCAAGGGTATCATTTTGGCGATGTTATCACCAACACCATACGGAAATCCAAGCGCACGCGTGACGTCTCTGACGGCGCCACGAGCTGCCATAGTACCGAATGTACCTATCTGTACCACCTTATCTCCTCCGTGTTTTTTCTTTGCATACTCAATCATTTCATCACGACGGTTGTCTGCAATATCCATATCAATATCAGGGGCTTTTGGCCGTTCAGGATTTAGAAATCGTTCAAAAGGAAGATTAAATACGATAGGGTCAATTGTTGTGATGTAATTTAGATATGAAACCATTGACCCGCCAGCTGATCCACGAGTAGTAGTCAGGATTCCATGCTCTCTTGCATAATGTAAAAGGTCGGAGACCACTAGAAAATACGGCGAGTATCCTTTATCGCGTATGATTTTCAGTTCGTACTCAATACGCTCTACTATTTCTCTAGTTTCTTTTAAATCGTGTCCGGCAAGTCCTTCGTATGTCAGACGTTTCAACTCCTCATCGTGAGACAGACCGTTTTCTACAGTGTAAGTAGGCAAAATCCATTTTCCCAAATCAAGCGTGAGGTTGCATCTGTTAGATATTTTGAGGCAATTCTCCAGTGCCTCTGGCATGTCTTTGAAATATTTTTCTGCTTGCGACGGAGTAATAAAAGAAAAATCTTCATCGCTAACTTCTATTTTTTCGTCGTTTTGAGATTGGATTGCAAGAAGAGTTTGTCTGGCCACACGGTCTTCTGGAGCAATATAATAAACATCGTGTGTGGCGACAATAGGTGTCGCAGTTTGTCTTGCAAACTGCAACAATATTGCCATATTTTCTTCGTGACCCTTGATTTCTGGATGATGAGTTATTTCCAAATAAAAATGGGACTCGCTGTCATAAGACCCCGCAATATCGGCAGCGGGACGAAAAGTTTTTTTGTACCAATCCAGTCGTTCTTGAGCTTGTTCCATATTTCCCATTTTGAGCGATTGCAGTATATCACTTGAAAACGAGGGGGCGATAGCGATAAGTCCCTCGTGATATTTTTCCAGAAGCTCGTGGTCAATGCGCGGTTTGTAATAAAAACCCTCCATATGAGCCAGTGTTACAAGTTGAATCAAATTTTTGTATCCAACCTCATTTTCTACAAGCAAGACCAAACGATAACGTTCTTTATCAATGCCAGTTTGTTTGTCCTTTCGCGAACGATAGGCGACATAAGCATCAATACCGAGAATTGGTTTTATATTAGCTTTTTTGCATGCTTGGTAAAACTCAATAGCTCCGTACAAGTTGGCGTTGTCAGTCAGAGCCAGAGCTTTCATACCATTTTTCTTTGCAGTGTCCACAAGCTCGTCAATTTTCGGCAAAGCGTTGAGCAGGGAGTAGTGAGAGTGGGTATGGAGATGGACGAATTTTGCTATTCTATCTTCTTGCATGAGATGATTATAACATGAAACAAATTGTCGGAATTGAAGTGAGAAGTCGTGTTACGACTTCGCAAGTCGGAGCGTGACGACGCGAGACGGGGTAGCAGAATTTTTCAGCAGAAAAATATCTATGACCTGCTCCTGTAAGGATGTGGTAACATTAACTTTTAATATAAATATGGCATGAAATTTATAGTTGGTATAGATGAAGTGGGAAGGGGACCTTTGGCTGGGCCAGTGACGGTTTGCGTCGTGGCTTGCGAAGAAAAAATGTACAACAAATTGAAACGTGACAGACGACTTCCGCCTACAGGAAAAGATAGTAAAAAACTTTCCCCGCTTGCTCGGGAAAAGTACGCAACATATTTAAAATTATTAGTGTCAAAGACTGCCTTTGACATGCGGAGCCAAATGTCAAAGGCAGTCTTTGACACGGCAATAGTCCATATTTCAAATAAAGTCATTGATGCGAAGGGAATTTCTTTTGCAATAAAAAAAGCAATTACCGAAGGGATTAAAAAGTTAAAACTCAATCCAAGAAATTGTCGGGTTTTACTAGACGGGGGACTAAAAGCTCCAAAACAATTTAAAAATCAGAGGACTATTAGAAAAGGTGATGAGAAAGAAAAAATCATTGCTTGGGCCTCAATTCTAGCAAAAGTTTCGCGAGATGAACTTATGCACAGAGCCGCAAAAAAGTTTCCGCGTTATGGGTTTGAAAATCATAAAGGATATGGAACTCTGAAACACAGATTAGCTATTTCAAAGTATGGAATATCAGTTGTCCACAGGGTAAGCTATTGCAGAAATCTTTCCTTCCACATTTTCTTACAGTTACAGCTTGAACAAGGTGCCGGGAGAGTTATCCCGGTGCCTTTTATTTTTGAGTGTAGTAGTTGATTATTCTAAACTAATGTGATAATGTTCCAAATTATGGTTGTACGAATGCGTAGCACAAAAAGCCACCGCAACAACAGGCGTTCACACGACAGCTTGTCTTTTCCCGCTGTGACTATGGATAAAAATACAAATGTGCCACATTTGCGTCACAGAGCCAGTTTGGTTACCGGTCAGTACAAAGGAAGGGTAGTCATTGATATGCAGGCGAAACTAGCGAAAAAGACTAAGAAAGATAAACTTGCTAAGAAAGAAGGAAGGTAATCTCCAGAAAATAAGTTTCCAGAGCATCTGCAGTCCGCGAGCATGGTTTTTGTCAACGACCGAGCACCATTGAGCCCCTATGGTGCTTCGGCTCATTGACAAAATCGCGGGCGAAGCCAGAGTGAGCCTTTCGCTGGAAAGGTGAGCGTCTCTGGAAAGTTGTTTTCTGGAGATTACCTATAGTATACTTAAAGAGTAGTTATTTACACATATGGCAAACAGGCACCTTTCCAGGTCAATAGTTCTCCAGTCACTTTTTGAGTGGGACTTTGGTTCCAAAAGTTCTTTTGATGCCATTTCTATTTTCAAACGCAACGCCGAAGAATTCGCTCCTGGTTTGTCGGATTTTTCTTTTATGGATACCTTGCTCAAAGGTGTTTTGGAAAAACAAAAAGACGTAGACCTAATCATAGAAAAAGCCGCTCCAGATTGGCCTATAGATAAAATAAGTGTCAT
>C687J35021_10002859_pt1 | contig 12104 bp, 11 predicted proteins | sample RifCSPhighO2_12_FD_35021 | JGI IMG/M metagenome (IMG submission 35021)
CATCACGGCCAGTGACATTTCAAATATCGCCTCCGCCGTTTGGAGCGAAAAATATAATGTTTATTCCGCATTAGCCAGCGCGTTCGGTTCGTTCATTGTTCAGCAGACCCAGGGTGCCTCGAACCTGCTTTCTAACATTAGCGCGCTTGTCTCAGACGTAGACTCGCAACTCCTGTTAAATGCCAGCATGATCAGCGATGTCCATTCGCTCGTTTCTGACTTTTATTCAGACTTCCAGAGTCGAGTACCTAAACGTGTTGCAACAGATAGCCAGCTTTCGGATGTCCATTCTGATTTGCGTTCTCAGATTGCCGGAATTACGGCCAGCGTAAGTGCGTCCGATATTTCGGATATTGCCAGCGCAGTACAAGCCATTCTTGCCAGTGATATCAGCGACATCAAAAGCGCGGCACAACAAGGAAATTCGCGTATCCTGGTCGTGCAGTCTATGGTAAGCGACGTTGATTCGCAATTGTTACTGACGGCCAGTGTGGTTAGTGATGTATACTCGCTTCTCTCTGACCTGCAAAGCGATTTCCAATCGCGCGTCCCGAAACGCGTCGCGACGGATAGCCAACTCTCTGACGTTCATAGCGATTTAGCTTCTAAAATTGCCGGAATCACGGCAACACTTTCAGTATCAGATATTTCGGATATTGCCAGTGCAGTCAAAGTGATCCTGGCAAGCGATATATCCGACATTCTTTCTGCTGCGGTTCAAACCAATTCGCGTGTCCTGGTTGTTCAATCGCTGGTATCCGATATAGACAGCGCGCTAACCAGCCAGTTTGTTTTTACGAGTAACGCGCTTTCCGATTTGCAATCTGACTTGACCAGTCAGATCGCCGGAATTACCGCCAGCGTTTCTGCTTCGGATATTAGCGACATCGCCAGCGCGGTCAAGGCCACTTTATCCAGTGATCTGAGTGACATCTTGTCGGCAGCTCAACAGACTAACAGCCGCACTTTAGTTGTTCAGTCTCATGCCAGCGACATTTACTCATTGTTATCAGACGTGGGTTCTGACCTGATCGTGATGAGTGGCATAGTTTCAGATATATACAGTAGCTTGCAAGCCGGTTTTGCTTTAGATGCTTCGAGCATGAGCGATATTCGTTCAGCAATTGCCGCAGGCCCTGCGGCCACCGTGACCGCTAGTGATATTTCCGATATTGCTTCAGCGGTTTGGGAGAACGCATCTCGCACCCTGACCCAATCTGCCGCCAGCGTTTCCGCTGCCGTAACTGGCGCAAATGTAACCGTCTATCGCGGCACAACCTGGTCAATTTCGTTGACCGGATTACCATCTCTAACCTTGTACGATGTGGTTTATTTTTCAGTCAAGGAAAAGGTCGGTGACGCCGATACAGCCGCCTGGCTACGGATCAAAAATGGGGCAAGTGGTTTAGAGCGTTTTATGTCAGCCGCACCGGCCAGTGCCGCAAATGGCACGCTTACGACTCCCACCAGCACCAGCATTACCGTTACCATCAATGAAGCCGAAACGGTCAACGCGCTCCTGAAAAATAATTTACTTTACGACATCAAGGGCATTGACAACGATGGCAATGTGGATTTAGTCTCATCTGGCGGCTTATTCAACATTGGTGGCGATCTGACCAGGGCGATCACATGACCATTAATCCTGCTTTACTCGTAACGGTGTTGGGGGGGGGAGGGGCGGCAGCATGGACACCTGCCGATTTTGAAACCGATCTTGAGTGGTGGGTCAAGTATCCAGACGGACTTTATCAAGATAGCGCAAAAACAACACCCGCTACGGTAGCGACCGACCCTGTAGGAAATTGGGAAGACAAAAGCGGGAATGGGAGAGATGTAAAGCAGGCCACAAGCACAAAGCGCGGTGTGATAGAGGCTGATAGCAGTATTGGTTTTGATGGTACGGCTGACATCCTGGTAACTGACGATCTTGGAACAGCCCTTACTACCCCCTGCACTTTAGTCGCTGTTCTGAAACATAAAACTGGATCAACAGCATCTAATACGCACATCATAGGGGGGCATATAGAAGGCTCAGCCGCCACCGCGAGTTTTACGCTTTATGCACAGGATACGACCCCCGATAAGTTTTCTGCATACAATGAATTTACTGTAGAGGGTGAGGCGTTGGATACAGATTATCACGTTTTTTTGTGTGAATTTAACGGGGCCAGCAGCAAAATCAGGGTTGATGGAGTAGAGAACAGCGGCAATGCAGGCGCCAGGAACCTGATAAAACTTGGAGTGGGTGGTAACGCCAGGGATGCCTTATACACAGCTTGTCAGGTAAAGGAGGCGTTCCTAATATCGAAATCATTATCTGCGCCTGAAATTACACAAGTGGAAGATTATATGCAAGCGGAGCACGGCATAAGTTTTTAGCCGCCACCTTGTAATGATACGTTTTTTTTTATTCTTGACTGTCTTGATAGGGGGGTTGCATGTGCGCGCTTCTAAAGCTGTGGACGGTTACACGTTTTATCTGCCATTGGTCTACCAACAGCCTTACCCGTGTGGCGTGGAAGTCTGGCGCGATTTTAATTACACTGACCAATTGTCTGATCTGAATTGCCGCTACACCCGCTACAATCCAGGTACGGTCAATAGTCCTAATCTATACCGTACCTGGCTGATGAGCGATAAAAACTGGAATAGTCTGGCTTTTGCCGTAACCGACATCGCCAAAATTCGGGCGGCTGGTTCTGAACCGGTTGTCGTGTTCTTTGGAAACCAGGCCGGAACGTGTACCCGCCTGTCCGCTTTGAGATACCAGGAATTTGCTAACTTCGTGCGCGAGGCGGTGAGCAGGTGGGATTTGAAATACATTGAGATTTGGAATGAACCCGATTACCTGGGGGGACACCCGAACCTGTATGGCTGTTGGGGGATAGAATACACGGCGGCATTTGTTCAATTCCTGCAAACCGTGACTGAGACCGTGTGGAATATTTACCCGCAAGTAAAAATAGGAACTTCATTCGCGTTGAGTTCAACGGCAACATTACCCATGCCGGAGGCGGTTGCACAAGCATATCAAGATGAACCCCGCTTTTTTATTGGCATCCATCACCATTCAGTTTATCAACAAACAAACACCCAACAAGCAAGTGAAAAACTTGCCGATGTGCGCGAATTTTGGAATGGTGAGTTATGGTTGACCGAAGTTAGCTTACGAAAATCAAGTCAGGATGTTTATTGTCATGATCCCACATCCGATTTTCAACAAGCACAGGCGGATTTTGTCGGCGATATAATGCAGGTAGAAGCCGACGCTGTAATTGTCTATGGCTTGTTCAAGTATTCAGAAAGTTGGCAGTGCGCGGCATTGTTGCAAAATGATGGCTCACCTAATCTGGCTTATTATGCGCTCCAAATGGAATATGTTCCATGACTAAAAATGATAAACTCGAATGGACGAACGCCCACCGCAAACTTGGCGAACTGGTTGCGTGGAATGAAAATCCCCGTTACCTGACTGAGAAGCAGGCGAAACGGTTGCGCGAGAACATTCGTAAATTCGGTTATTCGCAGCCCATAGAAATATCTCCCGATGGAGTTATTTTGGACGGACACCAGCGCGATAACGTCATGCTGTTGATGGACGAATACGGACCGGATTACGAGATTGACGTACGCGTTGCCCCGCGCGTGATGACACAAACCGAAAGGCAGGAGTATGTCATTGCCAAACACGCTGGGGCGGTCGGCTCATGGGATTGGGATTCCCTGGCAAGCTGGCCCACCGAACTGATGACTGGCGCGGGGTTCGATAAGGAGACGCTCGACCAGTGGGGCAAGAACTATAGCAATCTGTCTGAGTTGTTGATAAGCGAAAATGATGTAATTGGGTTTGCCAATAATCCTGAAGACACACGCTCGGAAAGCGTTTGGAATAAAATGACATCTAACTCCGATTTCATTAAGTTCGAGTTTGGTGAATTTCGGTTATTATTGCCACGCTGTGTCCACGATAAACTGTTTGAATTTGCGAACGGCGATAATAAATCCGAAACGATTTCGATGGTGATTCTTTCTGGAATTAATTATGTTAAAAATAGCCTTAGTTGACGCTAATAAGCGTGCCAATAAAAAATACGCGGGAATTGTTTCGTCAATCGTTGGTGGTTGGCTGGTGTGGGAAGCAAAACAAAAAGGAATTGAATTATTGACAGAACGTCAAGCCGAAGCTGATATTATTCTATTGGCTTTCGCGGGTGCGATGGATTATTTGGCAAATGGAAAAAGCTATTTACGGCGCTCAAAGATCGAACCCGATCCTCATAAACGTAATCGAGTTCCATATATTATTGCGGGGGGGCCGGTAGATGCTTCTCCATTTGAGGCGATACAGATCGCCGATGCTTTCGCAGTGGGCGAGGCTTATAATTTCATCCGTGAATTTTTCTCGCTTGTCCAAAAAGAAAAAACGCTGAACGAAATCAGGGCTTGGATCACGGATTATCCCCATGCTATCGAGAGAGAACAGTTAGAATCACTCGCGCGTGACCTAGAGCGGCCCTGGCTGTTGGCTTCTCCTGCTCCTAAATTAGCTGCTCCTGATGAATATGTAGATTGGATGGGAACACCGCCAATTAGAGGTGATGATAAGGTTGTGCGTCTGCTTGGATCAAAAGGGTGCCATTGTAAATGTACATTTTGTGCGACTACATATCGGCAAACATATCGTATCAATCCAAATGATGATGATATAGTAACAAAGTCGGTTTTATTGGAATTGCGCGGTGAACGTGTGCAGATACTCAGTAACGATCCGGCCAATCTTAAATGGTGGCCACGTATTCAAACAAAAATGGACAGTCAATCATTTACCATTATGGAAATGCGTGATCCTGCTACACGCGAAAATTTAAAACGCACTAAAGTTGGAATTGCGCGTTTTGGAGTCGAGGGGGTTTCCGAGAGAATACGGGGAGCTTTTGGAAAACCGATTAAAAACCAAGAACTTCTGGATATTACGGCTGAACTTCACGAGGCAAAAATAAATACGCGTTGGTTCATGATTATGGGCGCCCCATTTGAAAATAAAAATGACTGGGAAAATTTCAAGGAACTTCATTATAAACTTGCGCGTTTATTGGATTTTGGAGTATGTCAAATTAAATTGACGGCATTTGTGCCTAATCCACCTGCACCGCTTGTGCGTTATTTACCATCATTCCAATATAATGAGCTTCTAAAAAACCATGTTGATTGGGTGCTTGAAAATGCAGTTAGCCGACACGTGATGTGTTATTATGGCAACAAACGTCCTTCACAGGTGAAAGCGATTGCTGAACAGTTAGCTGTTGCGCCCCAAGTCATAGATCATTTGGCCGATATTGCAGAACATAAAAACGAGCCATTTGATTTACTACCGGCCCTTGAGGATGCCCATCGCGCAACCTGGGAAGTGATTCAGTGGCCGTTATCAACTGAGTTGCGCTGGAAAATGGGAGGGTATTATCGCAATAAAATGACAAAAAATACTACCTCTCCGGTTGCGAAATCCGGCGTGTGAGCGCGTGATTGTTATAATTTTTAAATATTATGGCTAGAGCGAGAAACGATACCAAACGCACGCCCGACCAAGTCATTGCCGCCATCAAGGGCAGTGGCGGAGTGAAGACAATCATCGCGGAAAAACTAGGTGTTACCTGGTTGACGGTAGATAATTATCTCAAGCGCAAGGGTAGGGATTGGCAACCCGTCCGCGATGCGTTCCGGGCCGAAGAAGAAAACACCGGCGATATGGCCGTTTCACTCATCCGCCAAAATATTGCACTTGGCCTGAAATTGCAACGAGAAAACGAAACCCAGGTGGACAGCGGCGATGCCTGGAAGTGGTTACGCACCCGCCGCCGCGACGAATTCTCTGAACGCCAGGAAGTGACCGGCGCGGATGGCGCGCCATTGTCTGTTATCATTGACCGATGAGTGACACAATCAAATTCTCCGAACTATGCGGCTTCACCGAGAAGCAATGGGAAGCGACCGCCGCCGCCGATACGCACAAGTACACCCTGTTCGGGGGACGACGCGGCCCCGGAAAATCATATTGGTTAAGGTGGTATCCGGTTCGCTTTCTCCTGATGGTTGCCGCGCAGCACCGGTTGATGGGCGCGCGTTGGGGGCTGTTTTGCGAAGACTATCCATCCTTGAAGGACAGGCAGATCACGAAGATTGAAAAAGAGTTTCCCGACTGGCTTGGGCATTTGAAGGATAGTCAAACCGAAGGATTGGCCTTTCATATCGGTGAGCGTTACGGCGGCGGAGTAATCGCATTACGTAACCTGGACGATCCGGCCAAATACAAATCGAGCGAATTCATCGGCGCGAGTATTGACGAACTCACGCAGAACAGAAGCCTCAACACTTTCAACGTCTTGCGCGGTTCTCTTCGCTGGCCGGGATATGATGATCCCCGTCTGATTGCAGCCAGCAACCCGGACGGCCCAGGCCAAAGGTGGGTCAGGGAATTATGGATTGAACGCGCTTTTCCCCCCGAAATGCAACCACTCGAAAATCAATTCACCTATGTTCCGGCTGGCCCACACGATAACCCGCACTTGTCCCAATCGTATTGGGAAGAACTTGAAACCCTGCCAACCCCGCTGAGAAAAGCCTGGGTAGAGGGGGACTGGTATGTCACTTTCGAGGGGCTGGTATACGACGAGTTCGGGCAAGACAACCTGACCCAAGATGAACCCGATCCAGATAAGCCGGTTTTTTTGGGGTACGATGACGGATATATTGACCCACGCGCTATTCTCTTTATCCAGCAAAACGCCAATCAAATATTGGTGTTTGACGAAATTTATCATAGCAAGCATTTGGCCGAAACTTGTGTAAATGAAGTTGTCGAGCGTTGCAAATCTTATAAGCTCAAAACCCCTGTAATGGCGATTGGTAGCCCGGAGGCCAAAGAGATGCAGGGGCGTTTACGACTGGCAAACATCCCCGTTCGCTCTCGTCCGCACAAAATTTTAGAAGGTATCAATGTGGTGCGTAGATTGATAAAGGACGGGAACGGCTATCATGCTCTAAAAGTACATGGCCGTTGCAAACACCTACTTGAGGAGTTGACAAGTGGTTATCGCTATCCCGATGGCGGTTCGCGCCGGAATGACGAAATTCCTTTAGACGAAATGAATCACGCAGTCGACGCGCTACGCTATTACTGTTTTATGCGCGGGAGGTTCTGATTTCGATATTTGCTTTTTCAACTTATCTATCTCTGATAATGCCTCTTGCCATTTTTGGTAATAATTATCGCCATGCCCATTGTGATGAGTACTTCTTTTTAGTAGCTCTAAATTCTCTATTCTATCATCCGATCTGTCACCATTTTTATGATGGACTATCTCATCTGCGCACAAAGCCCGCCCCAAATGAAGAGCCATAATCGCTCGATTACCCCTAATATAACCAAGAGATTTAGGCCACATTGGGCGCAAGATTTCCATTTCCTCAGCAGTAAAATGATTGTCCCTGAAGAGTGTATAGCCATCCCCTTTCAGCCATGTTCCGCCCTTGTAACTGGGTTGGGCTCTCTTAGCACATGTATTACATCTACCATCATATTCTGGATTTCCATTTTTCATGTATCTAACCACATCACCTTTGGGTTTCCATCTCGTATAACCACACGCAGGACATTCTACGGTGATATATTTTGTTTTCCATCTGGATTTACCAGCGTAATCCGATTTAGTTATATTCCAATGTATTGCCATTCGACACTCCTTTTTGTGGTTACATGGATTATACCGCAGATTGTGGATTATAGGCAATCGTTTATAATAGGAGTTACTATGCCTTCAAACATGAAAACATTAACTGTGACCATTGCTGAGAGTGCGTCCCTAAGTGACGCAGCAGCCCTGGCCGGATATACCCCCGTGACAATCATCATGCCCGCCACCTGGACAGCCGCCGGACTGAGCTTTCAGATTTCTCACGATGGTGGTGTGACTTATTCTAATCTGTACTATTTGAGTACCCTGGCCGTTACGGAATACGCCCTGACCAGTCCTGCCGCCGATTATGCTATCGCGCTTCCGGCTGCAACCTTGTTCACCGGCGCGACGCACATCAAAATCCGTTCTGGAACAGCCGGGACGCCGGTTACTCAAGACGCTGCCCGAACGCTGACCCTGATTTGCCGCGACCTGTAACCGATGTGGCCGAAGACAAAACGCGTCTTGCAATGGCTTTGGATTGCCCCATTCGCCGCGCTCGGCTGGCTGGCCGGTTGCGCGGTCAGGTTATACACCCTGGCGCGGACGGCATTATTGACCGGCTTTGAACAAGGCAAACAGCTATGAGCTTACTCGATACCATCCTGACCCGCGCCCGCGCGCCCTCCCCGAATGGAAAGGCTTTGGGTGATAGTCCGCTTTACCGGTTACACCCTGAATTGGCCGAACGCGTCCCAATTTTGCGGGTTGAATCGGGGATGGAAGGCCCATTGCCGCAGTCGGATTACGGCGAATCGGCCGGCTATTATCAGACTCAAGCCTGGGTACACAAAGCAGTCAAGATTATTGCCGATAACGCCTGCCCCCTGCCCGTGCGTGTCGTGAAGGGTGATGAGCGCGAAAGCGAAGCCCAGCCCAGCCACGAGATCAGCCAGCTGCTTGCCAATCCCAACGGAGAAACCAGCCCGGCGGATTTATGGCGCGCATGGGCGACGGACATGCTGTTAGGTGGGGAACACGGACTTGAAGCGGTCAAAGCTGGCGCGCGCTACAAGGAACTTTGGAACCGCCCACCGCCTGACTTCACACTCAAACCGGGGGAGGGCGGAAAACGCTATAAGCGCATAGCATATTATCGTATAGACGACGGTGAGAGCACTCCCTATAATCTGCCACCCGAAGAGTTTGTACACCTGAAATTTTATAATCCACTCAACCCCTGGCGCGGGTTAGCCCCCATCACGGCCATTCGGCTGAGTATCATTATTGACCAATTGGCGCAGGTCTGGTCAAGACTGTTTTTCAAAAATAACGCCCGGCCTGACTACGCAGTGATTACGCCGGAGGGATTGACCGCGACAGAGCGCGACGAGATGGAGTTGCGCCTGATGATGAAGCACGGAGGGCAGAACCAGCACCGGCCAATCGTGCTGGAGCAGGGGGTATCAGACATCAAGACCTTGACATTCCGGCCCAAAGATATGGAATGGTTGGCTCAACGCGAGTTTAGCCGCGATGAAATCGGTGCGATATTTGGCGTCCCGGATGAAATCATGGGGTTCGGACGCGATACATACGAGAACTTCGACACGGCCCGCTCGGTTTTATGGACGTTGACCATCATGCCGATCAACTCATTGCGAGATGATACGCTGACCCGCTTTTTCCGCAAAGTTGGCAAACTCAAGCCGGATGAACGGATCGAAACCGACTACTCCAATGTCCCTGAACTACAGGAGAATGTAACCGAGAAAATCGAGCAACTGAACATCCTGGCAAGCCGGGGTTATGCAATAAATGCCTTGAACGAATGGCTTGGGTTGGGATTGCCTGATCAACCCGGCGGCGATGTGGGGTATTTGCCAAACGGGATGATTTCACTTTCCGGCGTTTCATCTGATGATAGCGCAACCGTGAGTGATACTGCCTCACCAGATGGGGAGACAACTGACCCCGAAATTTTCGGCTATCATTTGCAATACGGAGTCGTGGGACGTAATGAGGCACGCGACAGATTGAACTTGCCGCCCGAAGATGAGAGTATCGCAGAACGCCTGCGCGATTTACAAGCACAACTTTCTGTAATGGAGATTGCCCTAAGAGCTGGTTTTACCCCCGGCCAGGCCGCCGATTTAGTCGGGATCACAACCGAGCCGCGCGGTTCACCACCTATTAGATTGGCCCTAAACGGGAAACAAATCATCAAAACTCCGCCTTATGGCAGCCAGGATCACAAAACTTTGTGGGAAGGCAAACAGGCGCGCATTGACGAACCGGTTGAGAAGATGCAGCGGAAACTAAAACGTTTCTTCCAGGAGCAACAAAACGATGTGTTACGCAAACTCCGTAACAACCGCAGCTATGGACGTGGCAAATTCAAGCAAGCGCGGACGGGTACGTCCGACAAAGACATTCCCCCACCTTCCGACCTGTTTGACGAGGATGAATGGGCGGACGAATTCGAGGAACGTTTTCGCGAGGATGTGCTTGCTGTCTTCTCTAACGCTGCCCTATTGGAACTGGTAGATTTATCTCCCGAAGACTTCCCAACGCTTGAACCATCCGAGTTTGCAGTGCGAGCTGTCCGCGCTATTTTGGAAAAGGTTGCCAGGAAGACCAGCAATACCACCTGGCTAGGGATTGTAGATATTATTGAACAAGCCGAGCGCGACGGGCTTGGGATTGTTGCCACTCAAGAATTACTCAACGACTATTTTGCTGGCCGGAAATCGGACTTTGAAACCGAACGGATCGCCAGGACAACGATGACCGGGGCAGACAACTCTGGGTCACTTGAGGGCTGGACACAATCGGGGGTGGTCAAGGGCAAGACCTGGATCAGCGCACTCAGTAACCGAACGCGCCCAGAACATGCCGAGGCGCACGGGCAGACAGTTGAGCTTGACGAAACTTATACTGTGGGCGGCGAGAGCCTGGAATACCCCGGTGATCCGGCTGGTAGTCCAGGCAACATTATTAACTGCTTGTGTTCTCAAATACCCGAATTATGAACAAGAAGAGCTCGGACGGAATACGTCCGACCATTACCAATGGAAACTATAACCCTGCTAGTCGTTTTCATTTTGGCGTTTGTCCTGGGTGTCTCTGCGGGACACACTTCGCTAAAAAACACCCTCGAGAAAAACGGATATGCACTCGTCTACAAGCGAGATAAAATATCTGGAAAAAGCACATGGCGCGTATATCGCCGAACCCTGTTTGATCTCGACGGTACAACAAAGGTTGATGAGAAATGATCGTCTCTGAACTGATTGATAAATTGGCAAAATCCTCCCCTAGCGCCAAAATATACCCGTCTTACGAAACGCGCTATTTTGATGGTGAGATAGATGTTTACCAAAATGAGGCTGGCTTGATTATCCTGGACGTTGATCCGGTATATGCCCCAACTGTGGTGCACCGAGAGAATAATTCCAGTGTGGTGCCCTTGACCCGCGTCCAACGTGATAACCTGCTCGCCCTCCATGCCACATTGCAAGACGCGCTTACCTGGCTGGACGAGGTCCCGGTCTTTCTTGACTACCGCCGCAAAGTGATTGCCTGCCTGCGTAGTACCGAAGCGGTATTAGGCATGGAGCAAAGCCGCCCGACGAGATGTCGGTAGGATTTTGCAAATAAACCAGATTATGCTATACTAAACGCAATTATCATTGCGGACGGAATACGTCCGACTGCCCCTTTGGATTACCACAGCGGCGCGAACCCTAACACGGTTCGCGCCGCTTTTTGTTTCAGGTGAAAAATGACCATATACAAAGCCTATGCCGTAGAGAGTAAAGCTGTCAATGCTGAGGAAGGCATTTATGAAGCCTTTGTCAGCACCGAGGACGTGGACCGCGACGAGGATATTATTCTGGCCGATGGGGTGGACGTAAGCAATTATCTTGGCAAAAATCCAGTCATTCCATTCGGCCATAATTACTTTGACCCGAAAGCTGTTGTCGCTCGCACGCTGGAAATTGCGAAAATTCCAGGACGGGGAGTCAAGTTGCTATTTCAGTTCGTCAAGCGTGGGGTTAGCGAAACCGCCGACTTGGTACATGACCTGTGGAAAGATGGTTTTTTGAACGCGATGAGCATCGGCTTTATCTCAAAAAAGAGCAGCCCACGCCGTGACGAAAACGGGGAGCCGCTTGAACGCGGGATATTGTTTGAGGAAATTGAAATGTTAGAGGGGAGTATTGTCACTATCCCGGCCAATCAAAACGCATTACGCGCAGCCCTAGAAGCTAAGGGGCTTGACTTCGGTAATTTAATCGGCAAGCAAGGCATGGGCGAACACGTTTCCGCCATGCAGAAACTACACTCTCAAATGGGTGGACACCTGGACGATATGACCGAAATGATGGAGGAGGGGAAGGGAGAGAGTGCCCCTATCACCAAGCG
>C687J35021_10002861_pt1 | contig 12104 bp, 15 predicted proteins | sample RifCSPhighO2_12_FD_35021 | JGI IMG/M metagenome (IMG submission 35021)
TGTTCACAGTTTTTTAAAATGAAAATTATTGCTATTACAATGTATAGAATTAAAACTTGAGGTAATAGTAAAATACTTATTACCTTTTCACAGTATGATGAAATGCCGAGTATCTGCTTAATTAATGTTTTGTTTTTCATATTTTTTTAAAATGAAAAATTCCAAAAGTATAAGAAACCCCCTGAACCGGTGAACAATAAGAGGGCGTAATAACCGCTTCGTTTAGCGTCCAGTCAATATCTGATGTGATTTTTAGCCCTGCTTTAGCCATTTCGTCCACCAGGTTAATGATGTTGGATTTGTCTAATATATTCCAATCCAGCGAATATAATTTCATGCCTGCTGTATTTATTTTGGGGTCCCAATAGTCGCAAGTTAAAAATAACTGCCCGCCGGGAGCGAGCAACCGGGAACATTCCTGCGCAAGTTCGGCATAATTTACCTGGTGTTCTACAACTGAAAGACAGGTGAGCGTAGCAAACATGCCATCTTCAAAAGGAGTGTGCATTAAATCGCCTTTAAAATATTTTATGCCTTCGGGTGAGGGCGGGTTTTCGGGAAATGCCAGGTCTATGCCATATTTCAGCCCTTCATGCCCGCAGTGAACCAGGTTTTGCAGTATAAAACTGCCGTCTGCACCCAAATCGCAAAAATTGCCATCGGCAATATAAAGCAGGATGCAAATAATATCCCAATCTTTACATGATAAGCCATGAGGGATGAGCCCATATTTTTTTAGCTCATCAGTCGCCTCGCTTGCTTCGGCTCTTGTTTGTAAGAACCGGTTTAATCTTTTGCATCCGGGTAGTGGTTTTTTCATAAATTATATGATTTTAATTCTTCAATCTTTTTGTTCAATTGTTCTCCTGCGGCACAAGATGCTTTTAATTTGCCGTCCCAATGTTTTCTTTGAGGAGTTTCTGAAAAATTTTGCTTTGCCAATGATATCATTTCCATTATAAGCGAATCGTCAAAACATTCGTTTATCCGCTTTTTCCATTCAAGGTATCTTTTCCCCATCTGTTCTTCAACCCCAACCGATTCGCAACAAAACCCGAAATGAAAAACAATATCGTCTATCAATCTGCCGTATCCTGCTTCAGGTGGTATTCCAAGCATTCCCGTCAGCGCCAATCCCAGTTTATCCGTTTCTTTATGGTTTCCTTCCCAACAAAATGCCACCACGTCATCATCTGAACCCCTGCTTTGATAATCATGTTTTGCCCATTCCGTCCAGTCATTATTTTTAAAATGGATAGGGGCATACATTTTCCCCCTTTCGTGGTATCTCGTAAAACCCGCTTCATACGACATTTCTTGATATGTTTTGGTTTTTGCAACATTGAAAGTAGGAGACATGGAAAAAAACATGTTCTTTAAATAGTAATAATTTGACTGAGTTGAGTTTGTTTCAAAATGATTTTGGCCTACAAAAGAATAATTATATTCTTCAATGAGTTTAATACACATATACAACCAATTTTTATGCACAGGAAAGGCATCTACGTGAAGTTGGCAGATATATTCTGTTTGAGGAGTGAGCGTTTGCATAACATAATCAATTCCATATCCGGAATAGAGAGGATCAATCCATGAGATACATATATCCTCTGCATCACCAAATTCTGAAACTACTTTTGAATGGGTTGCATCTCCACTTTGGTCTGGAACGATAATAAACTGCTTAATATCCGGATGGGCATATTTTCGTATCTGGCGGACACATGTACGCAAAAATGCCAGCGATTCGTAATGTGATATAATTATAGTGCAGGATGTTTTCATTTTGTAAATTTTGAAATTATTTGTGCTGCATCCAATTTATAAGATTGTAATTTTTTTAGTTTCTGTCCCTCAATCCAATTAGGCATAACCCACCAATCTTCCCACGCGTGTTCTTGCCCTATATTCCGCCCGGATATGTTTAAAACATCTGCGCACAATAAATGATATTTTTGTGCGTCTAATATTTCTCTTTGAACGTCCTTGTATAAACCTCCGTGTACATGGCTATCGTGTTCTATTGTTATCACTTTAAATCCATACGTGCTTAAAGGTAATTTTTCAAGAACCTTTGTAGATGCTTCATCTACGTCTAAAGATAAATAATCAATAGTGGGCGGGAAAAGTTCTTCTCTGAATATTTTTTCATAATTAATATTTAAAGCGTCTTCGTTGAAATATTTGCATGTTCGTGAGCGATAGGATTCGTTAAATACAGGGTTTATATCAATACATATCCCCTTCCAACCTAATGATTCAAAAAAATAAGTATTATTTGAGCCAACCGAGGCGCCACTACCTATATCAACATAATATCCGTTTCTCTTAAATTCTAAGAGATTGGCAACAAATTCATCTTGTCTATCGTCAGAATAAAATTGCATAATTAATTAAGCATTTGGTTAAGTTTATTAAAAAATTCTGCATCGGCAACTTCCCCCTGTCTGAAATCAGTTTCAACGAGTTCTATCGGACCGTTTGCCAATGCAACGGTTGAACATTTTTTACTTCCGCAATATTGCAACTTGGGAATGGGCATCAACCCCCACGCACTTGTAACTACCGAAATCCCGGATGACATGCAGACCATAAAATCACAATAATCAATTAACAAAGCACATTGTCTCGCTGTAAAATGGCCTGCAGACGCACATCCTTGATCATCAAAAAAACGTTCATTATCTATCCCGCAATTGTCTGCTCCGCCTTTATGTTTGTGGCTGGCGAATATAAAATTACAAGCGCCTAATTTCTCTCTGCATGTTCTCATTATTTTACGGGTAGTGTTTTCGTCCCAAAACGGGCTTTGTCCGCTTCCACAAAAAGTTTCAAGCATAATGTTTTTCCTATACCGCGGAAGTTTGGAAATAAATTCTTTAGCTGCTTCCAGTTCTTCATCACTCCATGATAAATATGGATGCCATTGCCAATTGGCAGGAACTTCAAAGAGCATTTTTGAAACATTCGGATAATCATTTTGCTTTTCTTTTTGCATCCATGGTGTAGGAAAATATCCGTCTTCAAGGTCTTTTGTTAGTTCATATTGGATTGCAAGTTCTTTGTTTAGCCGGTTATCAGAGTTGCAAAGCAAAGGGTAAAAATCGGGGGTGCCGGCAGGCAGCCCGTTGCCAGCCCAAGGCCAGGGGCGAACTTCTGATATATTGCTATATTTTAAACAATCGGCATTTGGGGCGTTGGCATACCATATTATGTTTTTATGCGGAAACAGTAAATCCTTATATTTGAGGACAGACATAGCGGTACACAAATCGCCTATTTGCCCGGGGCAAAAAATTCCAATATTACCCAAAGCAGACATTTTGGGCTGCAGCGTTTTATTGATTTCTTCAAGTGTTTCTATATTCATAATTTGATATTTTTTTGTTTCTTCCTCGGTCCATGGCCGCCCCAGCGTATTTAATTGTGCGAGGAAGGCAATTATATTTGTCATTTTCTTTTAAATAGCCACAATGATGGATGAATGTGCATAGAATCCAATATCCTGCTATATTCAGGAACAGGGGGCGTTACTATGCCTAAATTTATCGCATATTCTGTATTGCCGGTCATGCCCCTCCCATGAACATCAACATCACAAGCAAGCCCGGTGAAAAACTTAAATATCTCGCTCATTCCGTCTCCGTATGTAGGGGCAAGCCCATACGTACTATCATAAAAACAATGCGTATCTTCAATAAAATAAAGCCCGGAATCGGCTATTTTGGGAAATAGATGTTTAAACGTTAATATTGTTCCTGGTGCAAAGTGCCAGCCGTCATCTATGAGAACATCTGGTGCCCCGATTTCATTCAATACGCTGTTTAAAAAAATTGTATCTGTTTGGTCGCCTATATAAATACCCGGTCCTTTGCAATCAGGGTTATTGTCAATGCCGTATATTTTTGCTTTTGAAAAATATTCTCTCCACATATTAATACTTGCTCCTGATGCAACTCCTATTTCCAAAAGAGTAAATTCTTTATCCCGCCATGGCTCAAGATACTTTTCGTATATTTTTGTATAGCCATGCTGTGGGCTGGCTTTGTCGGTGTGCATTTGTATTGCTATTTGATCTAATGTTTCCATATTTACTTTTTTGAATTTCCAATTTGTATCAAAACATTATCCTCGTTTGGCTCAATGAACCTAAACGGGTCAATTACCACGGACCCTTGGGGAAAAGTGCATTTTTTAAACTCGTCATGTTCTGTGGCTATGAAATAAACTTTCCCATGGTCTTCGGTGAATTTTTGCGGCATTTCGTTTGCATAAGGGTCATATTGTTTATATTGTTTTAAAAAATGCGTGAGCAAAATGGCACAACTACCGGCTTCTATATTTGTGTTTTTCTTAAATGCTTTTCCTAAAATCACAATTTTGTCTCCGCATTGTTCTGCAAGCCATTTTGTTTGCGAATCCCTACATTGAAGCAGTTTTTCGTAAATATCATACGATAAGTTTAATTTTTGGGCAAGCCAGCTCATGGCAATACAATCACGGGGATGGCAGGCGCCCCCGTCTCCCATTCCACCTTTCATATATTTTGAACTGATAATTCTGTCTGTTGCCAATTCTAATGCTTTGGTTACGTTATCACAATTCGCATTGCCTACTTTATGGGATAATTCCATTATAGTATTGGCAATGCAGATTTTAGCCGAGATATACGTATTATAACTTACTTTAATAATTTCGGCTTCCTCTATCGTACAAATGAATATTGGTTTATTATGAATAGTTGAATAAAACTCATGTAAAGCGTGTTCAAAATAATCTGAACCGACCAGTGCAAACTCCGGGTTTAAAAAATTTTCAATCGTGGTTCCCATCGCAATAAAGAATGGATTGTATATTACATTTTTAATTGGCAATATTTCTCTCCGTATAGTACCGGGTAAAACTGTTGAGATAACTACTAATATTTGCGAAGATTTCATCATTTTTACGGCTTCTATCAGATAAGTATAATCAAAATCCTTGCGTGTTTTTTGTAATGGCAAAGTGCCGTCATAAAGAGGGTCGTGTGGGGTTTGAACGGCAATAAATACTATGTCGGCCCATTCACATATCCTGCTTGGATGTTCAAACTTTATATTGGATTTTTGTAAAAGGGCGTCCGCTCCATTTTCAATGTACGGGAGTTCTTTGCGATAAACTAAAGTATCTACAACACGAGGGTTAGTATCATAGCCCCATACTTCATGCCCCTTGCTTTCAATGGCAAGGGCAACGGGTAAGCCCAGTTTTCCTAATCCAATAAAGCCGATTTTCATAAATAATTTATTAATTTTGCAACCCAATCATCAATTTCATGTTTTTTATTTTCAAATACCAATGACGCCTCGTGTCTCCTCTGTTCGGCTAACCGGTAAGTGGCATCGTTATATTTTGCGTCCACGTTTACGTGCAGATGCTTGATAACAATAGATGGTTCATAGTTTAACCGCCCCAACTTTTTATATACTTCCATAAGCCATACATCATTCCAATCTGCCGAAAAATATGGGGGCAAATAGTGTTCTATTATATCTGCCGCCCTGCGAAGTGTAAAGGAATGAGTAGCGCAGTTTTTGTCCTGATGCCCATCCATGCCATAAAGGCAACTTGCTTTGTTATCTTTAAAATGAGATTCTACTATTATGTCCCATCCCCTGCTTTTAAAAATAATGTCATCCGCACAGTGCATTATTATTGTTCCTTTACCGGCATTAAAGCATGTATTCCAATTTTTACTTAAAATATCCTGTTGCCCGGTAATTACGGTTGTACGATTTAATATATGCAGATTGCCATAATTTAATGCGTCATCTTCATCTAAATAGATGATTGCATGCAGATTGTTGGGATTTGTCGCGGTTTCTTTTGCAGAAACAAGCGTTTTACAAAGACGGTCATAGCGCCCGCGAGACGGTATCAATAAGTCAATCATTTTGATAATTCTTTTTTAAGTTCATTTGTCCAATGTCCTCTATTTGGCATAACAACATGGTTAATGTAATACTTTTCTTCTTCAGTAATGGTTTCTGGCGTAAAATACCATCCGCAATGCCGGGCCTCGTATGGCTTCGGACTTCTTACCGCCAGGAAAAACCCGGAATGATACATGCGCTCTACCCGCTCCGAGTCGTAAATGGCAAGCGTTGTGTCTATATCAGCAAGATAAAAACCGTTTTTATCTTGAGGTTTTTCCCACCATTTCTTTTCCCATTCAATTACTTTTTTCGTGTATTCATTTTCCGGCAAGTCATCTATTTTTAAAGATAATCCGCTTTTCATTACATCCGGATTGTTTTTTAAACCGGTGAGGAGTTTATCAACAAAATCGTGTGGAACTGAAGACAAATCCAAATCGGGATCGGTTACAATATAATTTTTGTCTTTATCTTCTTTCAAAATACCCGATTGCCACAAGGTGCGATTATAGTGTTGTGTTGAAAAAAAATATGTTTTATATGGGCATTTTTTATACCACTCCAACAATGGCGGATAGGTGGATCCGTTATCCAATAGAATGACATCACAGCCGTTATCAGACAAAAACTCGCATAGATTTTTTGCCCATGTTAATCTGTTAAACATTATAACAAATGTTTTCATTTTCCTATAATTTCAAATTCGGGGCAGGGAACAATGAATTTCCCGCCATATTCCAGGTATTCTTTTTCCCTTTCTTTAAATTCTGATATAAAATGCCATGCGAGTATCAACAAATAATCTGGCTGCCTTTTACGCATTTCGTCTTCTGAAATTATGGGGATGTTTGTGCCTACGGTTTTTAAACCCCATTTAAAAGAGCTTCTATCGGCTACCGCGTCAATCAGCGTATTATCTAATCCAAAATATTGCAGTAATGTATTGCCTTTGGTGGAGGCGGCATAAGCGAATATGGTTTTGCCCTTTGCTTTTTCGGTTTTTATGAAATTGACTACTTGTTTTTTTAAGTCGTTGATACGGTTATAAAAATTAATCCACGTTTCTGCTTCATCCAGCTTCAGTACCTGTTCATATTCTAATAAAGCATCTATTCGTAAATTACAAACATCGCGATATGCTTGTGTTGCAAAATAGCACAGATTCGCTTTCATTTTCATAATATACACTCTAAATGACCCAGCATTGACATCATTGATCTGGCAGTCCACGACCATAAATCCGTTATTTTCAAGAAGTCCTATCAGATTAAACAGAGAATAATAATATAAATGTTCGTGTACAATATTGTCAAAAGCCATCTGTTTGATCATCAATGGCGTATAGGAGAGCTGCATAACAAACAAGCCATCATCATCAAGAATATCTGCAATATCACTTAAAAACATCTCAGGGGCTTCTACATCATAAAACATGGCTATTGCCGTTATAACTTTTGCTTTTTTATGAAAGTACGCGGGCGCTTTTTTTATGGCTTCAGCAGTAAAGTAATCCTGAATGTGAAGGGCCGCATATTTCTCGGCTTCTTTTTTGTAGTTAAGGGAGGCGGGGTCAATTCCTACGGTAATCATTGTAGGGGGTACAAATGATAATAATGTGCCATCATTGCAACCAATATCAATCCATATACCGCCATTTTTAAGATTAAAGACATTTGCTATGGATATCACAATATCCCGAAGTGCCTGCCGCATTGTATTATTAATTCCAGACCTGTACCAATAATCGCCCCACATTGCGCTTTTGGATGCGGTTTTTTCAAGACGGACTGCATTATACCCGTCCATCATCAGTTTAAGTTCTATGGGCTCGCTACGCGGGTCCTGTCCTTCCTTCAAAAAATCGGACGGATATAACTTTCCTAAACTAAAAAGTTCTTTCATCGTTGGTATATTTTCATGCTTCCCTGACCGGTGTCTTTCCCAAAAAATTTATCAATCGCCTCAATAATGTTGTTTCGTTGCTGGTTCGCCTTGTTAGTTATTCGTGCTGCATTTGCTACTTCTGCATCCGTAGATTTTGAATTTCGTTTAAGATCCTCCGCCTTCCATATCCTGATATTTACTATGGTCAGCTCGTCTATTAAATTGCCGATTGTTTTTTCCATTGTTCTTTTTCTGATGCGACCAGAATTTTTATTAATTCATTAAAATTAACGGATGGAAACCACCCGGTAAAATCTTTTATTTTCCGATTATTCCCAAATAGATTACTTTTTTGTTTTTTTGTAATCAGATATGGGTCAATCTTAATATATTTTTTCCAATCATTGATGCCAAATTCTTCAAATACGTTTTGAACAAACTCTTTTACAGTGTGCCGTTTACCACTTGAAATAATAAAATCGTCAGGATTGGGCAATTGCATTATTGCATGAACTGCTTGCATATAATCCGAGGCATATCCCCAATCAACTTTTGCGTCAATATTGCCCAAAATAAGTTCGTTTTTCTTTCCCTGTTTAATTGCTGCAGCCGTTTCAACAATCTTTTTAGAGAGATATTTTGATTCACGATAGGGCGATTCGTGATTATACATTATTCCAACACTGACAAATATTTTATGATTTTCTCTGTAAAACCGGCAAACCCGCATTCCTGCCATTTTTGTAATTCCATAAATACAATCGGGATTGAATGGGGTTGATTCATCCTGTGGCGCCTTTTCGGGATTTCCAAAAATATGAGATGATGCTGCGTAAAAGATTTTTGCTTGCGGGACAATTTTTCTGGCTGCTTCTAAAAAATTAACAAGTATTTTTACATTTACATCAAAACTCTTTTGAAAAAGTTCTCCATCCTCCATTTTAATATCGGAAGAAGATTGATGTACGGCTGCCAAATAATATATTTCATCCGGCTTTATTTTATTTACTATGTCAAATACATCATAAGGATGGCTTATGTTAATATCATTAATGTTATTAATTCCACTAATTCCACCTTGGGTTTCAGAAACTAAATTTTTTGAAATGCCGACAACCTCATATCCCTTGTCCTGTAATATTGAAGACAGATAAGTGCCGTCTTGCCCGGTATGTCCGATTATGAGTGCTTTCATATTTCATTTCTCACTAATAAAAGATTATTTACTAATATCTTTAAAAAGAGTAGGAACAGTTCCATAAACAGGAAGTTTCCCATCCCATTGCTCAATAAATTGTTGTTGAATAAGTAACGGAGTTAATGTTTTCATTTTTTGCTCATAAGAATATTTTTCAGCATCTGATTTTATTCTTAAACTTTCAGCGTATCCCCTTGCTTCTTCAATCTTTTTATCAGCATCGGCTTTTGCCTGTGCAACCTCTTGTTGTTTTTTCATTGCTATTTGAGAAGCATTAACCTTTTCATTTATATTGTGTACAACTTGTTCGGGCAATCTCAGTTCGTTTAATATAACAACTTGCTCAATGATAAAACCCTCTGGCTGTAAAATGTGGCGTATTGCACTGTCTGATAGTGCTTCAAATTCTTCTCTTCTTTCATAAAGCATTTCGGCTGTGAATCTTGAAGCCGTATTATTAAAGGCATCACGCAAATAATTTCTCACTACTGTTTTGTTTAATTCTTCAACTGGTTTTCTGTACTTGCGAAATATTTGTGAAATATTCTCTGCAGGGGTGCTGTAATTTATTGATACATCAAAAGCGGCAACCAAGCCGTCTTTCGTTGTTACACGAAATTCCTCATTTGCATTACTTTCTCTTTCTTCTGCTTGAGTATAAATCGCATTTTGAACAAACGTGGGAACTTCATATACCGATGTACTGATTGGATTATACCAAACCCATCCCGTTACTTCCGTAATATCTTGAACCCCCTTTTCAGAGCCGTACAGCTTTACTTTAATTCCTACATGACCTGCATCAATTCTTGAGCAAGATGTAAATGATAATGCTGCTAAAGCAGCAACGATAATTAATGTTGATTTTTTCATTGTGTTTTGTTTTTAAAAAATTAGTTTGGTTAAAAAATTAGTTTGGTTAATTGTTTTACATAATCAATCAACTTTTTTATGATAAATGTTATTAAAACTATTATCAAAAAGAAGCCGAAGTAATTAATCAATGTATCTTTTGCCGTTATCATTAAGGATATTATTTCATAACATCCTATTATAATTGCCCAATACATTAATTCTTTAAAGATTTTGAAATAAATTGTTGCGAAAATTTTTTTCACCATGGGATTATTTTTCCTTTCATAGTTGTTTATTTTTTTATTGGTTAATATTAAAAATATTCAATCTTCCTTATCTCATCATGCTTTTTATCCAATAAAAGCAATTTTGGAGGATATTTTTGTTTAAAGTCATCATTTTGTAACAAATATTCTGCAAAATGGAAACTGGGGAGGAGTTCTCTTGCCGGCCTCCTTATCATATTCAAATATTTGTTGAGGTGGCTTTCATCATGCCATTTTGCAATAACATTTGTTTTAAAATCGTCATTAATGTTATTGGCACAGTATTTTGCCATTTTGAAGTATTCTGCAGGGGTGCCCAAAATAAAGCCGCCTCCGTAATATTTTGCCCCTTGGTGATTGTTTTCCGGAATGTATGCTAATGATCTCGGGTTGGTCTCAAAGTCGGTTCCTCCGCCAATATAACCGCAGTGGAGGGTGGCGCTTAAATCGCTTATGACGTCTTCGGGTTTTACCTCATTCACCCAAAGGGTATCAATATCTGCGTAAGCAACGTGGGTGTGGATGCTCAACATTTCTGACTGCATCAAAAACCGGTGAAACCGGAGCAGGGTAGATAGCGGGAAGGGCAAATGTTCGGTTGGGTAAATTACAATGTCGCTTTCTTGTGTGGTTTTAGTGTGCGGCAAATCTTCTGCGTCTGTAAAAAGGTGGTAGGTTTTTTCACAACCCGGCATAAAATATTTTTCTGCCGATTGAACAAACGGCTCAACAAAATCAATATACTTTCCGGTTGCGATTAACAAAAAACCAACATCGGGGTTTTGCATGGGGGCAAAAATAGATGTATTATTTTCAATATCTCAAAATAATATTTTACTTTTTGTAAAAAGTTTTCAACAATCTATGTTAATTGTTTTTCCTGACAGGTAATCTTTTTCCTGTCAGGTTGGTTTGAAAACCTGACAGGTGCTACGCGACCTGTCAGGAATTTTTCGGGCAACGGGGTTTCATGAGTTTTTCCCAAAGGTTAATCAAAAGAAAAAGAATCATTAAAACAAGAAATGTTGTATATAGTTTTTCGTTCATAATTATTACCATTTACCAAGGGGGCATCCTGTCTCCTTGTATTTTGTTCTTAAAATAATTGGGCAAAAACACTCCGCGCATTGTCCGGTTAATTTAATATATCTTGAACACGTCTGTACCCCGCCTCCGCCTTTGCATATATTACGCCTTAATTGTCTCAACGCCTGGCTTACAGGCGTGCCGGTGATGATATGTAGCGGGTTGCTCAACGAGTATTTTTAATTTGTATTAATAATTTTAGTATGTCTGTTTGCCCCTGCATCTGTTCATCATGGCGCTTGCGGCTTTGTTGCTCATTGTAATCAATTTTACGGTCCATTGCCTCTTGCTTTTGTTGCAGGTTTTTTATTTGCTCTGCAACTACTGCCGGCTGGGTGCTATCAACTTTATCGTTGAGGCGTGTGAGTTCTGTTTTAATCTCCTTATTCTCAACGGTAAGCGCTGTGGTTTGGGCTTCGGATGAGATTATATGAAAGGCGGTATAACCCGCACCGGTTAAAAATGCCGTAACCAAAGTGCCTATCGCGCACTTTTTAATAACACACCATATTTTGCCGTTTGTTGCCATCTTTTTATTGCCGACTGCCAACTGTGGACTGCCGACTTTTTGTAGCGGGGGCAGGATTTGAACCTGCGACCTTCTGGATATGAGCCAGACGAGCTGCCGCTGCTCCACCCCGCGATGTTATTTACAAAGTTCCCGGTATTTTTCAGGAACTTCATTACAGGGGATATGCTCCCCTTTTACGATAATATACCTTGTTTCGTTGCAATATTTACTTTTTGCCTGTTTCATACACTCATCATAATAATACTGCCATTCTTTGCCCACCGTGTTTTTTGGAATACATTCTTGTATGTATTGGGTTATTGCTGCGTCATTACACTCCGTTTGCGTGATTACTGCAGGTTTTAAACTGCAATAACTGTATAACACCA
>C687J35021_10002865_pt1 | contig 12096 bp, 25 predicted proteins | sample RifCSPhighO2_12_FD_35021 | JGI IMG/M metagenome (IMG submission 35021)
GAGCCGGTCGGCCCGTCTGGCTGACCGCGGCCCTGCTGCGCTACCAGAGTGATCGGCTCGGCGGGCGCGTCATCGTGATCCCCGCCGAATTCGGGACCGACCTGGCCTCAGTGCCGCGGCTCCCGATCGTCTGGCTGGCGACGGGCGGACGGGGGCCCCGATCAGCCGTTCTGCACGACTACCCCTACCAGACGGGCTACTGGCTCCTCGAGGACGGCGGGCGGCTCGACGTCGCGAAGTCACTCGTCGATAACATCTTCCACGAGTCACTCCTGGCCGATCCGATGTCCGGCGCCGGTCCGGTCCGCGCGTGGGAGATGTGGGCCGGCGTCCGGGTCAACATCAACGGAGGCATCTGGGGCGACCGTGATCGCGCGGCGTCGCTGAATCCGATCTGGACCCGCGAGGGGTGGCCTGATGCCCGGTGAGCGCCCGACAGCGATCAGCGACACCCCGCCGCGCCACGCATACGGCAGTCGGTTGAGGAGCGGCAGAAGGCCCTGCGGCGTCCCGTTCGGCATGAGCCATCCGCCCGTGTAGATCCGGGCCTCGAGGCCAGCCCGCCGAAAGGCCCGCCCGATCCTCGCGCGAGCATCCCAGCGCAGCACGTGGCGATGGTTCGGCACGACGAGCGCGGCCAGGGCGATGAGCGGGTTACGCGGATTCGGCTCGAACGCCACGACCCAGCGCCGGCTGACGCGGGCGGCCTCGCGGAGCACAACGGTCGCATCCTCGACGTGATGCAGGACTTCGCACAACATCACCACGTCGAACCGGCGCGCGGGGAAGGGCAGGGTTTCGGCGACTGCCTGGACGCGCCGCGCGGCCGGGTGCTGGCGCAGCAGCGCGTGGGACCGATCAACCGCGGTGGCGTTCGGGAACGCGGCTGACGACAGTCCGTGGCCGCACCCGAGATCCAGCACCTCGACCGGCCCGGCGAGCGCCAGGACATCCTGTAAGAACTGCCGGCGCTGCTCGGCAAACGTCACGACGACGGGATGCGTGAGGGCGCGCCGGGTCATGTAGGACACATAGTCCTCATCACGGGTGACGTCCCGGACGACGGGCCACTTCTTCATTCGCCGTCCTCCTTGTCGGCTCACCACGGCACGAAGTCCGTCAGCCGACGAAGCTCCATCATCGCGAGCGACATGCTCGCCGCGATTTTCGCCAGCGGATGACGTGGGAGCTTCCGAAAGTCCACGAGGATCAGCCGGCCCGTTTCGCGCCGGGCCGGGCTCGTGGCTCCCGGGCGACGCGGGGCGGACCAACCACGGCGGGTGGCGGCGGTTTCTCCTCACGGACTCGTTTCGCGCCGGCACCCCCATGTGCCGAGAGATAGAGCCGGATCAGGCGCTCGGGCAGCGGGCGCTTGCCGCTCTGCCACTCCCCGAAGCGTCCCGATGACGGCTTGAGCTGTTCCCACACCCAGTAAATGAGCGCGCCTTCCCGCACGCCAAGGAACCGCGCGGCCTCGGCGATGGTCAGGCGCGGCAGCCCGTAGTCCTCGTCGTCTTTTCGGCGTCCCATGCCCTCATCCCACCCGTGAATTTCTAGTCTTGACAAACTCCCTCATTGGGAGTTACCGTCACCACCAGTGAAGTCAACTCAACCGCAACTCAACCTAGCACGACTCAAGCGGGCACTCCAGAAGCACGGCGTACCGCAGAACCGCGTGGCATCCGAAGCCGGCGTCAGCAAGTTCATGGTCTGCCACGTGCTCGCGGGCCGGGCGAAGTCGGCGCGGGTCGTCGCCATTGCGCGCCGCCTCCTGGCCGACGCTAAGGCCGCGAACGGGGCGGCGGCGTGAGCTGCTTCTGCGGCCAGACGCATGTGTCGGTGGCCGAGGCCCTGGCCTGTAGCCGCAGGGGGCGGGCAGGAACCGGGGCAAAGCGGGCCGTTTCCAGCGCCACCCATGTCCCGGACAGGGAGCCGGCCGTCCAGGCCGTCCAGGGAATAAAGCGTTACAGGGGGCGCCCGGCGAAGAGCCGGGAAGCCAAACTGGCGACGAACCGGGAGCGGGCCCGCCGCTGGCGCGCCAACCGGAAGGCAGAGAGCCCATGCCCACCCGCCGCCTGACCCCCATCCAGAAGCGCCGGCTGGTCGGGAGGCTGAAACGCGCGTGGGTACGCCATGACGCGCTCAAGCGGGCCATCCTCTTGATGGAGCGCCGGCTGAGCGATGTGGAACTCCGGCGGCTCGGCGCGGCGGCGGGATGATCGTGGACGCGCCGAGAAAGCCGCCCGCCACCGTCCGCATGGAGCGCCGCGACGTGCTCCGCGCCTTCCGGCTCACCGAGAGCGAGGACCGGAGCCTCCGCGACGGCGCCGCGACCGAGGGCGTCGATTTCTCCACGTACTGCCGGAGCTGTTTGCTCACCGGGCACACGATGCGGCAAGCGCAACGGCTCATGAAGGCAGCAGGTGTATGACGACGTTATACAGCGCGTTCAACAATGTTGCCGTCCTCCAGCATCCCGCGGCGGTAGCTCAGTTGGCAGAGCACCTCCCTCGTAACGAGGTGGTCGGGGGTTCGATTCCTCCCCGCCGCGCCATCCCACAGGGGAGAGCCTGATGATTCCCGAGTTCGTCGAGTTCCCGAAAATCTCGCGCCTCTCTCGTCCGTGCATCATCACCGAAAAGATCGACGGCACCTCCGGCGTCGTTTACGTCGGGGACGACGGTCAAGTGATCGCCGGATCGCGCTCGCGCTGGCTGCTCGCAGAAGACAACTACGGGTTTGCGGCGTGGGTGAAGACGCACGAAGACGAGTTGCGTGATGGCCTCGGGGCCGGGAGGCATTTCGGCGAGTGGTGGGGCAGAGGCATCCAGAAGCGGTATCCGATGGTCACCCCCAAGCGGTTCTCGCTGTTCAACGTGTCGCGCTGGCGGGAGACGCGGCCAGCGTGCTGCGACGTCGTGCCGGTGCTCTACGAGGGACTGTTCACCATGGAGGCGATTGAGGCCGCGCTCCAGCAACTTCGCGACGGCGGCTCGGTCGCCGCGCCAGGCTGCCCGCGGCCCGAAGGCGTCGTCATCTTCCACATCCAGGGGCATCTGCTGTTCAAGAAAACGCTGGAGAAGGATGAGCAGCCGAAGGGACAGGGGGTGGAATGAATGGCCGCCGTCACCATCCTCCAGCATCGTCACCCCTGTCCGCGATGCGGGACGCGCTGGACCCATCGGATCGCCCCGAACGTGTGCGGCGCCTACAACGGCGAGCCCCTCCGGTGTGGGCTCTGCCAGGTCGAGGAACAGGCGCCCGCGCCGCCGGATCGCCGCGGGGAGCGGATCGCATGGGTGGTGCTCGCGCTGGTCGTGTTCGGGCAGACGCTTGCGCTCGTGTGGGCGTTTTCGTGACGCGCGCCGACGTCGTGCTCGTGATGCTGCTGGCCCTCGTGCTGTACCTCGGCTGGTTGCTATCCCTCATGCCGTCGCCGGAGATCGTGACGCCATGAACCCGGACAGCGTGCCGGTCATCCTGCCCTTGGCGCGAGCGGGCCTCTGCCTCGACTGCGAGAGCCTCGTCACCCTCGCGTCGAGCTGCCCGCGTTGCGCGTCGTCGTCGGTCGTGAGCGTCGATGCGTTCCTGAATCGGGAGGAGAAGAGGTGGACTAATGGGAACACGGGCTGACTTCTACGCCGGCATCGGTGAATCAGCGGAGTGGCTCGGGAGCATCGCGTATGACGGTTATCCGTCTGGCATCATGCATCGCGATTACCCGAGCGGGACTCGACTGATAGAAGCGCGAACGGAGCAGGAGTATCGCGAGGCGGTCGCCGCTTTCTTTGGGGAGAAGGGCGATTCCGTGACGCGCCCCGAGGATGGGTGGCCCTGGCCGTGGGAGGATTCGCAGACGACCGACTACGCTTACGCTTGGACACCCGATGGCGTGGCCGCGTCACGCTTCGGGTCGCGGTGGTTCGACCCCAAGCACGAGCCCGAGGACTTCTCATCGCGTGACCGAAAGGTCGCAGTGTTCCCTAACATGAAGGCCCGGCAGCGTGTGGCGCTCGGGAAGCGATCGGGGCTCCTCATTATCTCTTCGAGCCCGACGGGGCTGTCCATCGAATGAGCAAGCCGAAGGCGATCAAGCCCGGCATTCATACGATGACGGCGGACACCTACCATGCCGATCCCTGCCCCGCGCCGTCGCTGTCCGCGTCCATCGCGCACATTCTCCTGGCCGATTCGCCGCTCCACGCTTGGTGGAACCATCCGCGCCTGAATCCGGCGTATGGGCGGGAGGACGACGCGAAGTTCGACCTGGGCACCGCCGCGCATGCGTACCTGCTGGAAGGAACCTCCAACGTCGTCATCATCGAGGCCAGCGACTTCCGCACGAAGGCTGCGCAGGAAGCGCGCGATGCCGCTCGCGCGGCCGGCAAGGTGCCCCTCCTCGCGGAGAAGTGGGCCGATGTCCAAGCGATGGCCGAGGCTGCCCGTCGTCAGCTCGCCGAGCACGAGGACCCGCCCATCCCGCTGGCGAACGGCGCCCCCGAGCAGACGTTGATCTGGAAGGAAGGCGACCTCTGGTGCCGCGCGCGGCTCGATTGGCTGCACGAGGATCGACCGACGATCGACGACTACAAAACTACCGGCGGGAGCGCAAACCCCGACGCCTGGACGCGCGGCCCGCTGTTCAGCAACGGCTTCGACGTGCAGGCGGCGTTCTACCTCCGCGGGCTCAAGGCCGTCTGCGGGATCGGCGCCACGTTTCGATTCGTCGTCCAGGAGAATTTCAAGCCCTACGCGCTGTCCGTGATCGGCCTGGCCCCGAGCGCGCTGGAGCTCGCGGAGCGCAAGGTCACGGCCGCAATCGAAGCATGGCGGTACTGCCTCAGCGCGAACCGCTGGCCGGGCTTCCCAACGCACACCTGCTGGGCTGACGCGCCACCGTGGGAAGAGGCCAGGTGGTTGGAGCGCGAGTATCGGAGCCAGCCGGCGCCCGCGGTGGATGACGGGCGCGATCTCGCGTCCCAGCTGTTCGACACTCGGTCATGACCTACCAGATCCGCCCCGCGAGCCGCTCGGAAGCCAAGCCGCTGATTGGGGTCTATGCCGAATCGGGCTGCGGCAAAACGTGGTCGAGCCTCATGCTCGCGCGCGGTTTCGTCGGCCCCGCCGGCAAGATCGTGATGCTGGAGACGGAAGGCGGACGCGGGGAAGTTTTCGCGGACGTGCTGCCGGGTGGCTACGATGTCTGCTCGCTGCGTGGCGAGTTCTCGCCCGAGAGTTACGGTGAGGCCATCACAACAATCGAAAAGAGTGAGCCGAGCGCGCTGATTATCGACAGCGCCAGTCATGAGTGGGAAGGCTCCGGCGGCGTGCTCGCGATGGCCGCCGCGAATGAAGCCGCCGGGAAGAAGTCGATGATGATCTGGCAGGGACCGAAGCTGGCGCACCAGCGGTACTTTGTCCTCCGGCTGCTCGCCACGCCGATCCCGCTCGTCATAGTCTGCATGAGAGCGAAGTACCCGATGAAGGAAGTCAAAACCGAGGGCAAGAAGGAATGGGTGCGCGCCGAGATCGTCGAGCCGGTGCAGTCGGACGGCATTCTGTACGAGCTGATGATCCACGGGTGGATCGACCGTGAGCACAAGTTTCGCGGTACGAAGTACACGCGCGATGATCTCCGCGAGGTCATCCGCGACGGCGAGCCGATCGCGATCGCCACGGGTGAGCGCCTCGCCGAATGGGCGCGCGGGGTGACGTCATCGCCCCCGAAGAAAGCGCCCGTGCCACCCGCCAAGCCGGCCGCCAAGCCAGTCGCGAAGCCGACCGAGCCGAATGGCGATGCTGCGGCCGTGATGCGTGCCGACCTCATGAGGGCGATCAAGGCCGAAGCCGACAAGCGGAAGATGAAAGCGCCCAGGCGCGCGGATCTCTGGTCGAAGCACATCGGGGCCGGGGGGCCGGATACCGCGGACCCCGCCGCGCTGCAAGGGCTGCTCGACGCCATCAAGGCGCTCGCGGTGGCGTGATGCTAACCCTCTGCGCCTGGTGTGAACGCGACGGCGTGCGGACGGTCCTCAAGGAGACCGATGAGCTGGGCGAGCATTCGCACGGGATCTGCCGCGCACATCTCGCGCTGGTCCGGGAAGAAATCAGGGCCATGCGCCCCTTCGTCGGCCCCTCAGCCGCGCGCGACGCCGCGAGCGGGGCTCCATGACTCGCACGCCGGGGCTCCTCCTGGGTGACGGGCAGCGTCCAGAGTCAAGCCGCGTCGAGACCCGGCCGCGGGGGATTGGCCCTCGTGATATCGCTCGACGCGGTGACTGCCCACTCTTCGACTGCGCGCGTTGCGGGCTGGCCTTCGTCCGCTATGCCCTGACGCGCGTCGGCGGGCGGCTGATCTGTCCGACGTGTCTCTCCAAGCAGGCCGAGCGCGAGATCACACATCAGACCGTGTGCTCGGGCAACCCGTGTACCGTACAGCTCCCGGAGGCGCCGTTCTGATTCCTACCCTCGACACGATCGCCGACCGCCCCGACACCGCGCGGCTGCTCTCGCGTGAGGATCGGCTGGCACTCGGGCAACGCGCGTTCGCGGTCGCCTGGGCGTGTCTCGCGTCGATCGCGGACGGCGAGCTGGACGCGCGGAAGGATGATGGGAAGCTGCTGACCGTCAAGGAGGCGGCGCCGCGATTCGGCCTCGCGGCGAACACGCTGTACAAGAGGTGGAAAACCGATCCCGCGATCCGGGCCTGCACGGTGAACAACGGCACCGACCGGCCGGTGTTCGATCCGGCAAAGATTCTGGAATGGCAGCAGAAGCGACGGAGGAAGGTGTGAGCGTGGCGACGACCGCGAAGCGCCGATACAACCTCACGCCGGAGGGGCTCGCGAAAAAGCAGTCGCCCGAGGTCCGGGAGAAGCTGCGCGCGGCGGCTACGGCGGCGATGAACCGCCCCGAGGTCCGCGAGAAGCGGAGCACACGCATGAAGCGGATTCACCAACTTGCAAAAGCGATGGAGGCCATGATGCACGCCGGGTAAGCCGCTCGCTGGCCAGCGGCGGCTGCACGGAGTCCCCCTCGACTCCGGCCCGGCAGTTTATCAACCCGAGGGCGCATGGAGGGATGCGATGACGAAGCGAGCACGCGGCAGCGGACGAGTCTATCAACGGGGGAATCGGTGGTGGATCGCGTGGTACAGGCGCGTCAACGGCAAGGCCAAGCAAATCCGCGAGCCCGGCGGCGACACGGAGCGCCAGGCGCGCGACCTGCTCATCGAACGGCTGGCCTCGGTCAAAACCGGCCGGTTCATCGGCCGCGAGCATGAGCGGCTGACCGTGAGCGAGACGCTGGACGCCTACGTGGCCGAGCTCCGCAACCGGCGGCGGAAGTCACTGGTGCAGATCGAAAGCCACTTGAAGCCCGTGCGCGCCGCGCTCGGCGATCTCCGCGTCCTCGAGCTGACCGTCGCGTCGTCGAACCGCTACATCGCCGGCCGGCGGGCTCAGGGCATCGCCGACGGGACGCTCGGGCAAGAGCTGATGTTCCTGCGCTGCGCGGTCACGCTCGCCCAGCGCCAGGGCCGTCTCCCCGTCGCCCCCTACATCCCCAGCGTCGGACCGGGCGGGACGCGGAAGGTCTCGCCGGGGGTCGAGGTGTTCGACGCGATCCACGCCCAGCTTGCCGACGACTACCGGGACGCTGCGGAATTCGCGTGGTTGACGGGCTGGCGGTACGGCGAGATCACGGCGCTCTGCTGGGAGCACGTCTTCCGCGGCGCCGCGGAAATCCGCCTGCCGGATTCCAAGAACGGCCACGGTCGGGTCATCGCGCTCACGGGGCGGCTGCACGAACTGATCGAGGGCCGGTGGCGAGCGCGCCGGCTCGACTGCGCGCAGGTGTTCCACCACCGCAGCGGGCGACCGATCCAGGACGCGCTCCGCGAACAGTGGCGGCTCGCCGGCCAGCGCGCGGGCTTCCCCGACGTCGAGGTCATCGGCGCCTACGGCAAGACGCGACGCTTCGCGGCCTATCGGCTTCACGATCTCCGGCGCAGCGCGCTCAGGAACCTCCGGCGCGCGGGCGTTGCCGAGTCGATCGCCATGTCGATCTCGGGGCATCAAAACGCTTCGGTCTTTCGGCGGTACGACATCATCGAGAGCGCCGACCAGGCCATCGCGCTCGCCGCGGCGGACGCCCATCGGCGGGAGGAGCGAGCGGCGATGAAGGTGGTGGGGATGCGAAAAGCCATGGCCGCCCCGCCCGCGCGGGGCCAGTGAGGGGGAGGATGGGGGGATGGAATCCATAATCTCGAAACTGAACGCGGACGAGAAAAGGCAGTTTGATGAGGCGCTCGCCGCCTTCATGAAGAACACGCCCTTTCGGTTGCTAATGCAGGTGCCGATGGCGGCAGATCGGACGGCTGATATTCGAGTGTCGAGCTGGCCGCAGTCTGTCCGAGACATCGACACGATCATCGCCGCGCTGCGAGCCGTGCGGTCAGCATTCCTCAAGCAGCCGACGAAGGCCAAGCGATGACCACCCCATGACCCGCCCCCGGCTGACGGCGGCGCGGGTTCGAGCACAAAACGAGCACAGGAAACGGCTGATATGGGCCGAATTGTCCGCGTCCACTCGCTTGAAGAAAGCACGGGATCGGTGAACAGAGACAACGACCGCCTAGAGAATCGCCGGGTTTGCGTGATCGCGGGGGGCGACGATGCCCCTCGCGGCCATCCCGACGAGCACAGAACGAGCACAGCATGACGCGCCTGTGCTGTACGTGCCGCATCCGTGCCCGCCTTCGCTACTCATCGAAGTGCCGGCTCTGCGAGCGCGCGTACCATCGGCGCGCCCGGGCGCTCGGGTCGCCGGTCGATCACTCGGGCTATTCATGGCGCGCGAAGCCGAGGGGCGCCGCATGACCGACCGCTGCTCCGCGCTCGCCCATCTGCACCTCTATCCGCCCGAGCGGAGGGTGCAGATGGGCGTGTTCGCGTCGGCCGTCCGGCGGCTCGAGGAAGCGCTGGCGTGGCGGCAGGAGAATGGGGCGCCCTTGCCGCGACCTGGGCGCGTGCAGCCGATCCCGCTCGAATCACTCGCCCCGCTGTCGGTGTGCCCGTGCGGCCGGTGGATCGACGATCGGCGTGAGCGGTGTGATCGGTGCATGGTGTTGGGGCTGGTGAGGAGGAGGGCGTGACGATCACGGCCGCCGATCTTGCGCGCCTTCGCTCACGTCGCGGCGATGAGCGCCGAACCTTGCGACCTCGCCCCCGCCGCGAGCGCGATATTCAGCGGGCGATTCTGGATCTGCTCAGGACGCTGCCTGGCGTCGTCGCGTGGAAAACGGGCGGCGGGCTCTTGCCGCTCGCCGATGGTCGCCGCGTCAGGATGGGCCGCAAGGGCGTGAGCGACATCGTGGGGTGGATGGAATGGTGTGCGAGTCTGGCCGGGTCAAGTCGAGGGTGTACCGGCTCTAAATCCTTGCACACGGCCCGCTTCCTCGCGATCGAGGTCAAGCGCCCCGGCGAGAAGCCGACCGACGAGCAGCGCGCGTTCCTCGACGCCGTGCGGGCCGCCGGCGGGATCGCGATCGTGGCGTCGAGCGTGGCCGTGCGGGCCGCCGGCGGGATCGCGATCGTGGCGTCGAGCGTGGACGACGTGCTGGCGGTCTTCGCCCCCGCCCGTCCGGGAGGCGCGGGGTGATGTGGGCGATCCTCGTCGTCTACCGGGACGGCGAATCGGAGTACGTCAAGGCGGGGCATCGACCGACCGATGCCGTCGCGACCTACCGCTTCAAGGCCAAGGCCGAGGAGGATGCGGCGTCGTGGCGGATGGGCCTGGACGATGTGCAGAGCGTCAACGTCGTGCGGTGGCGTCCGGGAGGCGCGGGGTGAGCCCGTTCCACGAGGACTCGCAGGTGACGCTCTACTGCGGCGACGCCCGAACGATCCTACGCGAGCTGCCCGCCGAGTCGGTCCAGTGCGTGGTGACGAGCCCGCCCTACTGGGGCCTCCGCGACTACGGCGTGGCTGGGCAGATCGGCCTCGAGCCTACGCCCGAGGACTACGTGGCCGCGCTCGTCGCCATCTTCCGCGAGGTGCGGCGCGTGCTGCGGGACGACGGGACGCTGTGGCTGAATCTGGGGGACAGCTACGCGAGCACGCCGCCCGGTAATACGACCGTAGGCGTGTCGGCGAAGTCAACACTCCACGGCGTCAACGGGCCGTCTGCGCGCTATCGAGAAACGCTGGCACGGAGCGTGGCGACGAAGCGGAACACCATCGCGCCCGGCCTCAAGCCGAAGGACCTCGTCGGCATCCCCTGGCGCGTCGCCTTCGCGCTCCAAGCGGATGGCTGGTATCTCCGCTCCGACATCATCTGGGCAAAACCGAACCCGATGCCGGAGAGCGTGACCGACCGCCCGACGAAGGCGCACGAGTACGTCTTCCTCCTGAGCAAGAGCGAGCGGTACTTCTACGACGCGGAGGCGATCAAGGAGCCGGCTGTGATGAAGCCGCAGCAACGGCTTACACCGCGCAACGGCAAGGAGCGGGGGTATCCACCCCATCGCCGACCGGAGGGCGGCACCGATCCGGTTAGCCGCAACCGCCGCTCCGTCTGGACGATCGCCACGCAGCCCTACGCCGACGCGCATTTCGCAGTTTTTCCGCCGGACCTCGTCAAGCCCTGCATCCTCGCCGGCACGAGCGAGCGCGGGGCGTGCGCGGCCTGCGGCGCGCCGTGGGAGCGGGCGACAGAGACAAGTCGGACCTTCGAGAGCGGATCCGGTCGCAGCGGGCGGCTTCCGGCCGGGAAGAATGGCGCGCACCTCCAGGGCGGCGGCGAGACGTTCGATATCCGTCGCGGTCCCGTGACGCACACGAGAACGCTCGGCTGGCGCCAGACCTGTTCCTGCAACGCCGACACGGTGCCATGCGTCGTCCTTGACCCCTTCGCCGGCAGCGGGACCGCGCTCTGGGTCGCCAAGGAACTCGGCCGGCGGGCCATCGGCATCGAACTCAACCCCGCCTACTGCGAGCTGGCCGTCAAGAGACTGCGTCAAGAGGTGCTCCCCTTCCCCACCCCGGGCGCGGAGGACGGGGGGACGTGAGCGGCGCCGTTGATTGGGCGGCGTGTACGAATCGTCGTGGGCAGAACTGTCATTGTCGGCCGAAGTGCCGTCGGTGCGGTTACGGGCCGCACATGGCAATTCACGGGCCGCTGTACGGTCGGCCGCCCGGCTCGGAGCCATACGGGCACGAATACAATCCCGCGTCCGCCCCGCCCGCGCGGGGCCAGTGAGGGGGAGGATGGCTGACGCGGCGACGATCAAGACCGCGCTGACGCACGCCGGGTGCGGGGGCATTTACGAAATGCGCTCGTCGCGCGGAATGCGGTGGTACGGCTACAACTGCTCGCGGTGCGGCGACGAGATCGAAGTGGACTACGGCGACGTGCCGAGCATGGACTTCGAGGCCTGGAAGGCCCGTCAGCCGAAGTACGAGCCGCCGACGGCCTGTGTCGGCGGATCGGATCCGGACGATCATTTTCCGCGGCCTGGGACGGATGTCTGTTTCTGCGGGAGGGTGCGGTTTTGGCACGGCGCCTGTCCTACATGCGGGCAAGAGTGGTTTCGGACCGAACCTGCCGTGCTTCCCCCATGACCCGCCCCCGGCTGACGGCGGCGCATCCGCTCGTTCGCGCCTATCGTGTTCGCGGCGATACCGTCTGGCAGGCGTTGAATCTGGCAGAGTTTGACATGGAGTGCGCTCGGGCCAGCGCTGGAGATGCGGCGCGGACCATCAACGCGCTGCTGCGGATCATTGAGCGTGGCGTCGATATCGCTACCCTGCCGCCACGGCTCGGGGGTTTCTATCGCCGGGCGCGAGCACATATCAGCCATGCCCGGCGATGCGGCGCCGGCAGTTGCGAGGACGAACTCGCCGGCATCCAGGAGAAGCCATGAGAAAGCCTCGGCTGACGGCGGCGCAGCGGCGGATAGGGGTAATCGTCCGCATGGTGCCCACGGCGTATCCGATCCTCGTGGGTCGTGCTCGGTCACGTTACGCCATTGTCGTCGGGACCAGTCGGAGCCCGCTCGGGATCATCGTGCGACGTGATGGCCTCAAGGGGCGGGAG
>C687J35021_10002866_pt1 | contig 12091 bp, 9 predicted proteins | sample RifCSPhighO2_12_FD_35021 | JGI IMG/M metagenome (IMG submission 35021)
CCCGGTGACCGGCGAGGAACAGGGGCGGCGCATGTGGGGCGCGGTATCGCTGAGCCGCGAAAACCTTATGCCGTTCCTCTATAAGCTGCACTACAGCCTGCATATCCCCGACGGCTTCGGCCTCGAGCTGGGCATTCTGCTGTTCGGCATCGTCGCCATCGTCTGGAGCCTGGANGCCTTTATCGCCCTGTGGCTGTCGTTTCCCAGCTGGCGCGCCTGGCGCAAGTCGTTCGCCTTCCGCTGGCNGCAGGGCGGCTACAAGCTCAACTTCGACCTGCACCGTTCCGGCGGCGTGTGGATCTGGGGCCTGCTGCTGATCCTGGCGGTCACCTCGGTGTCGATGAACCTCAACGTGCAGGTGACCCGGCCACTGGTCGAGCTGTTCTCGCCGCTGACCCCCAGCCCCTTCGCCAGCCGCACCCCGGTCAGCCTCGACGAGCAGCCGCAACCGGGCATCAGCCGCGCCGAGGCGGTCAGCCTGGCGGCCGTCGAAGCGACGCGTCTGGGCCTGGAGAAACCAGCTGGCGGGGTGTTCTATTCGCCGGAGTTCGATGTTTACGGCGTGGGTTTCTACACCGCCGAGAACGACCACGGCGACGGCGGCCTGGGCAACCCCTGGCTGTACCTGGACGGCCAGAGCGGCGCACTGGCGGGCACCCTGATACCGGGCAGCGGCAGCGCCGGGGATATCTTTATGCAGGCGCAGTTCCCCCTGCACTCCGGGCGTATCCTCGGCCTGCCGGGGCGCATCCTGGTGTCGCTGCTGGGGCTGGCGGTGGCCATGCTGTCGCTGACCGGCATTGTTATCTGGGCCAAGAAGCGCCGCTCGCGGGTGCGCAGTGAACAACGCAGCCGGCACAGCGAGCTGCTGGTGCAGGGCGCATTGCGTTAGGGCGCTGCTCCGGCGTCAGCGTCGGCGGGTCTCTCGTCGGGTGCGCCGCGTGTACCAGAGACGGCTGCAAATTCTCGGTGCGCATAGCGCACCCTACGAGGCCTGCGCGTCACCTTACCCAATGCGGCCTGTGCAAGCAGGCCACTCTTCCCCACGCCACAGGCTTTGCGTCTGGCGCTATGGCTCGACAATGCCGTGGCGCGCCTTCAGGGCCTGTACCTGTTCGGCCTGGCTGCTGAGAAAGGCATCGAACTGCTCGATCAGCTCGGGGTGCTGGATGCTCGAGAGAAAGTAGTGGTCATCCTGATAGGCCAGGTTGCGGTCGAACACCAGGGCATTGCTGTCCATGCCGTTGCTGCGCAGGTGGTACGCCACCACCTGCGGGTTGAGGTAGACGCCATCGACCCGGTCACTCATGGCCATGGCCAGCAGCGAGTCGATCTGGTTGGCCTGGATCAGGATGATCCGCCCCGCCTCGATATCCTCCAGATAGGGCCAGGGAGTAAAACCGCGCTGGGTGCCGAGGCGGCGCAGGCGCGCCTTGCCCTGGTTGAGGTGCTGCGGTTTGACCAGTATGCCGTCGATGGCCGGTGCCGCCGCGCGGCTGAAGTGCACCTGATGGCCGCGCTTGATATCGGCGTTCCAGCGCGGGTTGTCGGGGTACTTCAAATCCACCCGGCCACCGATAAAGTCGCTGAGCAAGCGCCGTACCGGCAGCGGCCGATAAATAAACTCATGGCCCTGGTGGGCGGCAAAGGCGTCCAGCAGCTCGCGGCCATAGCCCAGGTACTGGCCATCCTGCACATTCGAATAGGGCATATAGGGCTGCAGCTCGACCCCCACGGTGAAGGTCTGCGCGCGCAGGGCAGGGCTGAAGGCAAGCGTCAGACAGACCAGCAGTGGAAGAAGGACTGTCATGGCACGGGCTCTCGACATAACGGCATAGGGGCTACAGCAACCATAGCCAATTGCATGCCTCAGAGGGAGCCCGTGCCGGAAAAATCTGACGTTTTGGCCAGCAAAACGGGCGCTAAATGGGCTGCAATGGCCGCCAATCCTGGCTTTGTGCCTGCAGCGATGGGCTATGGCTGTTACCCTGTCCGGCTCAGTTGCCGGTTTGGCGGCTGTACGAGTAGGGCAATCCGTCCTCGTGCGCGTAATGCGTGCCACACGCCTAAGGAGCATTCCATATGGGAAAAGACCCTTCGTCTGACACGACCCCGCAACCAGATGCGGCAAATCTGGATGGCATACCGGCCCCGAGTGGGGCCGCCAATCTGATCGACACCGACTACGTGGTCGGTCAGGACAATATCAAAGGGCAGTTCCTGTTCGCCCTCGACATTCACGGCAAGGTCTTCAGCATTTCCGCACTCACCGTGGTGCTGTTCGTGGTGCTGACCCTGGCCCTGCAGAACGAAGTGGAACCGCTGTTCAGCGCCATCCGCGGCTGGCTCACCAGCAACCTGGCCTGGTTCTTCCTCGGTGCGGCAAATATCTTCGTACTGTTGTGCCTGGGCCTGATCGTCTCGCCGCTGGGCAAGGTGCGCCTGGGCGGTATGGACGCCACCCCCGACCACTCCTACCTGGGCTGGTTCTCCATGCTGTTCGCCGCCGGTATGGGCATCGGCCTGATGTTCTACGGCGTGGCCGAACCCATGGGGCATTTTTCCGCCGCGATGGGCGGGGTCAGTGTCGGCGAAGATGGCCTGCGTACCGACTGGTCGCCGCTCGCGGGTGCCGCCGGNGATGCCGAGGNCGCTGCNCGCCTGGGCATGGCCGCCACCATCTTCCACTGGGGCCTGCACCCCTGGGCGATCTACGCCATCGTCGCCCTGGCGCTGGCGCTGTTCTCCTTCAACAAGGGCCTGCCGCTGTCGATCCGCTCGATCTTCTATCCGCTACTCGGTGAGCGGGTGTGGGGTTGGCCGGGCCATGTGATCGACATCCTCGCGGTGTTCGCCACCCTGTTCGGCCTGGCCACCTCCCTCGGCCTGGGTGCCGAGCAGGCCGCCGCCGGCATGGACCACCTGTTCGGCGTCGCCGCCACCGACCTGAGCAAGGTGCTGCTGATTATCGGCATCACCGGTATCGCCCTGCTGTCGGTGCTGGCCGGCCTGGACAAGGGCGTCAAGCGCCTGTCCGAGCTGAATATGGTCCTGGCCATCCTGCTGCTGCTGTTCGTCATCATCGCCGGCCCGACCCTGGCCATTCTCACTGGCTTCTTCGACAACCTGGGGGCCTACCTGCAGCACCTGCCGGCGCTGTCCAACCCGATCGGCCGTGAAGACGCCAACTTCAGCCAGGGCTGGACCGCCTTCTACTGGGCCTGGTGGATCAGCTGGTCGCCATTCGTGGGCATGTTTATCGCCCGGGTCAGCCGTGGCCGTACCGTGCGCGAGTTCCTGATCGCCGTGCTGCTGGTGCCGTCCTTGGTGTCGGTGCTGTGGATGACCGCCTTCGGTGGCACAGGTATTAGCCAACTGGTGGGCGACGGCTTTACCGGCGTGCAGGACGCCGCGCTGGAGCTGAAGCTGTTCGCTATGCTGGCGGAACTGCCGCTGGCGGAGATCAGCTCCTTTATCGGTATCGTGCTGGTGATCGTGTTCTTCGTCACCTCGTCGGACTCCGGCTCCCTGGTGATCGACACCATCACCGCCGGCGGCAAGGTCAACGCCCCGGTACCGCAGCGCGTGTTCTGGGTGATTACCGAAGGCGTAATCGCCATCGCCCTGCTGCTCGGCGGCGGCCTGGTGGCCCTGCAAGCCATGGCGGTATCGACCGGCTTGCCGTTCACCATCGTGCTACTGGTGGGCTGCGTGTCGATCGTCAAAGGCCTGATGAGCGAACCGCGCTGACCGCTGTTGAGTAGTACAAGAGCGCGCCTTCGGGCGCGCTTTTTTATGCGCGGGGTTTGGGTGGGCTGGTGCCGGGCACCTGTAGGAGCGGGCCATGTCACCGATGCGTTAGGCATTGCATCGTATGCGCCGATGTTTTGTATTGCGCATGCCTTCGGAGGCTAACTTTTCTTTGCATGCGAGATTTAAATAAATCTGTCCCCTTTTTTTGTCATATTTTCGAGAAACAAGAATAAATCTGTCCCATCTATGTTTTATAACTTTACGTGATTTTAGCAATGATATAACCAATACCGCCTGCGGCTAAGATTTTGCTCCAGTCGTAAGCTATGTTTAACAGTGTCTCTGACGCCTTGCGCCTAGTTCTAAAGTCTTTAAGACGCAGCCAATAGTACCTGAGGATGTCAAAATTAAATTTCCCATCTTGCCTTCCAAGAAGGCTTGTAAATCGTGCGTAAAAAATAAAGTCGCTAACTGCGCCTTCGAGCCTTTTTTGTGTTATGTCAGAAGGATGCAGTGGAGTGCTTAAAAATATTTCACTCTCATGGAACTCATGTCTTTCTGATTTGTAAGGCGAAATTAAAAGTACAAGCGTTCCATCTACGCCTTGTGATAGTACTAGCGCAACCTTTCTCAATAAGGGCTCTGCGGCCAGTTGATGTGCCATCGGAGGAGGTTTTTTTATCGGTAAAGTAGACGTTTACTTTGTTGATGCTGGACGATAGTTGTATGGTTTCTTCATTGGTGTCGTCATCATTTACTTGGCAAAAGAAAGAAAACGGGTAGTCTGCTTTCTTTGCCTCGGCAGCTATTTTTTGTAGAAAATTTTGTGCCATTGGTTTGGTGTTGTTGTGCCAAATATTTCTTCTGTTATCAAGGTCTTCAATCCCTTTTTTTAGTTTTAATGCTTCTTTTCTGAATCTGCTCAATATGATTTACCTGCCTGAGTCATAATGTTTGGTTAAGGGGTCGGCTTTAGCCGGTCCCAGTGGGCGAAGCGAACGGTTTGAAGTTGTTAGATTCCACTCACGGCTTCTCTATCCAATGTAGATGTTTCATGGAATATAGTTGTTATCTCTTCTGAAATTGCATCGATTATGCCTATCATCTGCGCACATTCGTTCTGATTCGTAATTAGAAATTCAAAATATTTTTTTATTGCATCGAGTAGCACTAATGGAACATACACATACTGATTGATGTGCGTAGGGCAGTTGTGGTCACGCGGAACAATAACTCCATCTGTTTCGGCTAGATAGTGGAACCATAAACTTGCCCAAGTACCATGGACATGGTGCGAGCCAATTTTTTGACCTACAACATAAGCAAGCCTGTCATGGCCTACTTGTTCGATCATTTGTGCTAAATTCGGAAGATTTTTTGCTTGGGCAATGAACTCTTCGGTTAGTCTTGATTTTTGAAAATAACTCTCGATGGAACGCAGCATGCGCTCCTCAACAAGCATAACTTCGCCACCTCTGTTTCTAATGTTTAGTTCTATTTTTTTCTTAAACTCAACTTCGGTTTTAAGGCCTTCAGCAATGAATCTATTAAAATTTTCGTCGGTCGGATTTGCGCAAAGCCAATTTAGTTTTATGGCTGATTCAAAAATACACCTATCAATGATGGAGGTGGTTTCTCCAAACAGTCCTTCGTGTGAAAGCGTTACATTTGATAGGATAAGCCTGGAACACCTATTTAGAAGCCCAATTAATATTGAGTGATGAGCTTCATCAATATCTCGTATGCCGGGTGAGTCTAATGAAATGCATGCGAAGTAATTTGCTAGGCGGCCAACATATTTATACCACTCGAATAAAACAGGGCTGTATTCGCCGCTGTCACTGCAGCTCTTGAGTTGCTCCTCAGTAAATTCGGGTGGCAAGGGAATGTTCATAGGTTCCATGATTGAATCTAACTAATAATTAGGCGACACATATGTCGCAGTCGGTCGCGATACGTGTCGCATAAACTTTCTTGTCGTCGACTAAGTCCTTGTCTTTCTTGAAGGTGATCGCGGTAAAAGCGACAGCACCTGAAGAGAAACGCGGCAGGGAGGACGGCAAGCCCGGGCTGCTGGCGAAATACTGGCAGGCTTGGGCCAACGCTAGTTCANTCGGGCTGAGGCGTCCATTACGGTGGACGATGACGGAGAGCCGGCTTTGCTCTTTTTCTGTCAGCGGCCCAGATATCAGGTGCCCGAGGTGGCGCAACACAAAACATCAGCACATACGGTGGTATGCCGAACGCCTTTGTAATAGCCGGGTAATGATGGGTATCGCGAGGCTCAACCCATCCTACGGTGCTTCGAGAGGAAAAGCGTCGCGGCTAAAGCCCCTCCCACAGGGCGCTGCGGTGATCCGTTTGGGGCTAAGCATCGCGGCCAAGGACTAGGCGTCCCCACCGCGCCTACATGAGCGCTAGCGTCGCGCCCTCAGCTCCATAACTCTCCCACCGGCGTATCCACCGCATACCGCGTCGCCACCTGTGCCTGCAGCAGTTCGGCGGTGGCGAGGGCGTCGGTCAGGGCATGGTGGGCCTGGTACTGCGGCAGGTTGTAGCGCAGGCGGCTGTCGGCCAGGCGGATGGAGACTGGTTGGCGGCCCAGCAGGCGGGCCAGCCAGCCGGGTTGGCGTTTTGGGTAGAGGCGCGCTTCCAGCTGCATGGTGTCGATCACCGGGAACTGCAAGCCTTCACCCAGCTGCTGACGCAGCGCCTGGTCGAGGAAGCTGCGTTCGATATTCTGGTAGTGCACCACCATCACCTTGCCGGCCATGGCCGTCAGCAGCTCGTCGAGTATCTGGCCCATGCGCGGGGCATGGCGGATGTCCGAGTGGGTGATGTGGTGGAAGGTCACCGACTCGCCGCTCAGCTCGCTGGCCGGTTTGACCACCCAGTACAGCGCTTCGCCGCAGCGGATGCGGCGCAGGTTGAAGGGCAGCAGGCCGAGGCTGACGATGGCGTGCTGGTTGGCGTCCAGGCCGGTGGTTTCCACATCCAGGGCCAGCAGCGGCACCTGTTCCAGCGGGGTGTCGGCGCTTACCGTACCGGCGCGGTAGAAGGCTTGCAGGCGTGGGTCGCTGGCGCTTGCGGCGAGCTTGGCGAGGTGACCGGCCCAGTCGAACAGCTCGACGGTGCCGGCCTTGGCCGTGCCGCTCATAGCGCCTGACCGGCTTGCACCGGGTAGCGGAAGCGGAGGAATTTCTGCGCGTTGCTGAGTACCTGAAAGGCTTCCTTGAGGTTGTGCCGCTCGCTGGCGGAGACCTTTTCCGGCTCGATGTAGTTGTTCGGTTCGCGGCCTTCTTCGATGGCGCGGGCCTGATGGCGGATGCGCACCAGGCTGAGAAACTCCAGGGCGTAGCGCAGCTGGCTGATGGCCTCGGGCTGCAGCAGTTTGGTCTGGGCGATGGCGTCGAGGCGCTCCAGGGAGTTCTGCGCCTTGCTGCCGCAGGCCAGGGCGTGCACGCGGATCAGGTCGGTGAGCGGTGCGCTGCCGCGGCCTTTGAGGTTGATGATGTTCTTATGCTGGCCATCGCTCTCCATCACGAAGGTGCGGAAGAAGCCCAGCGGCGGCGTGCGGTTGAGGGCGTTGCGCGCCAGGGCGGCGAGGAAGGCCGGGTTGCTGCTGGCTTTCTGTGCGAGCAGTTCCTGGAGGTTTTCCACCAGTTCACTTTCGCCATGCACGCCGTCGAGGTCGAAGAAGATGCAGCTGTTGAGCAGGGTCTGCGGGTTGGGTTTATCGATCCACTGCTGGAAGTAGTCGCGCCATACCCGCAGCGGCTGCCGCCACTGGGCGTTGCTGGCCATGATGCCGCCCTTGCAGTAGCTGTAGCCGCAGGCCGCCAGGCCGTCGCTGACAAACTGGGCGAGGGCGGCGAAGTAGGCGTCGTGCTGGGCGGGGTCGAAGCGGTCGTCGAGCACCAGGGCGTTGTCCTGGTCGGTGACCAGCAGNTGCTCGTCGCGGGCCATGGAGCCGGCGACCATAAAGCAGTAGGGCACCGGCGGCGGGCCGAGTTTCTGTTCGGCNAGTTCCAGCAGGCGCTGGGTAAAGGCGCGGCCGATGCCGCTCATGGCGCTGCCGATCATCTGCGCAGTGGCCTGGTCGTTGACCATGCGCACGTAGGTGCCGCGCAGGTCCGCCAGGAGGTTCTGCAGGCCGGCGACATTCGGCTGGTTGAAGATGCTGTTGACCAGGTAGAGGCTGCTGTGGGACTCGTAGCGGATGATGTCGGACAGGTTGATCAGGCCCAGGGGGCGACGCCGCTGCACCACCGGCAGGTGATGGATGTTGTGGCGCAGCATACGCAACATGGCTTCGAAAACGCTGTCATCGGCCTGGATGGTGATGGGATCGGGCGACATCACCGCGCTCACCGGTGCCGCGCTGTCGAGCCCGACCGCCAGCACCCGGGTGCGCAGGTCGCGGTCGGTGAGGATACCGACCATCACGGCGCTGGCCGCCTCGCCGTCGACGATCACCAGGGACGATACGCTCTGCTCGGTCATCACCTGGGCGGCCTGCTGCACCGAGGTGTGCAGGGGTACGCAGACCGGCTGGCGGGAGATCAGCTTGCGCACCTTGAGCTGCATCAGCTCGCTGGCCTGGCCCTGGCTTTCCACCGCGGATTTGAGCCGCGACTGGCCCTCGGCCTCGACAAAGTCGGCAAAGCTGTCGTGGGCCTCGCACAGCTGGCCGAACAGTTTGCCGGGGATAAAGTAGATCAGGCTGTCTTCGATGGCCCGCGCCGGGAAGCGCACCTTGTTGCTGCGCAGCAGGCCGGCCTGGCCGAAGATGTCGCCCTCGCTCAGGCGGTTGTACAGCTCGCCGTTGCGCCGGTAGATCTCCACCGCGCCGCTGCGTACATAGTGCAGTTCGTGAATCTCCGCGCCGTACAGGAGGATGTCGCTGCCGGCCTTGAAGTAGGCCACCTCGACCTGGCGGGCGATGGCGTCGAGGCTGTCCTCGGGCAAGGCATCGAAGGGCGGGAAGCGCTGCAGGTGGTCGCGGATCTCCAGTAACTCGATCTGCATGGGGGCCTCTTGAAGGTGGGGCGGGCCGACCGCCGCCGGTTACGCCTGGGCGGGTTCACCCCGATGATGGCCGCGCGGGGTGGCGAAAAGACTCGCCGTTTTTTGGACATGACTGCCGGCGGTTCGAGCAGCGGCAGCAGGGTGGCGGATGAGCGGTATGGGCTAACCATAACCCGCCCCGGCGCGGGCACGCGACTGTTTCGCTACCGGGGCGGTGCCCCGGCAGCTCGCGGCCAGGGCTTCAGCTGTGCTCGAGCGTCAGGTAGACGGCGGTCTGGTTGAGCAGCTGGTAGGCGACTTCGCCGAAGGTGATGGGGCCGGTGAGGCGCGCCGTCTGGCGGCCCTGCAGCTGCGAATAGAGGTAGTTGAGGATGCAGTTGCAACCGAACAGGATGGGCCCTCCGTCGCTGGGCATGGCTTGCAGAAAGCGCGCGCTGTAGTCCTCGACCGTGTCGGCGAAGCGGTAGTCGACCCCGGCGAACACCGGCGCGTAGAAGGACACCAGCCCCGGCTCGGACTCCAGCGCCTGGATGCTGACATTGATCATGGCCCCGCAGTAGTCGGCCACCAGCGGCAGGCGGGTGTCGATGCCGCGCGCGCGGATCAGCTCGAGCAGGCTGCCGCGCACGCCATCGATCAGGCACTCGCGGGCGGCAAAGCCGGTCTCGTCGAAGCGCAGGGTCGGCCCCGTGCCGGGGGTGAACAGGTTCACCGCATGCACCAGCGCCGTCTGCTCGGGCGGCAGGGGGATGTGCAGGACGATGGCCTGGTCGCTGTAACAGCGCCCGCTGCGGCCGTCGATCACCTGGGCCTGGGCGCTGCCCAGTTGATCCAGGTGCACGCCCGCGACCCAGCCGACAATCGGCTTGATGTACATGTCGGGGTAGTTGGGGGCCTCGCGGGCATAGTCCTCGAGCACGGCGCTGGCAGCCGGCAGAATGACGATGCTGAAGCCGTTTTCCGGGGCGTCTTCGAGCATGTGCGGCAGCCGCTGGCGGTCATAGCAGAGGATTTCGCCAACCTGCGGGCCGAAGGGCTGGACGAACACCTGGTCGAGGCGACAGGTGCCGCCTTCGTCGGCCATGAAATAGGGCGTGGTGCCGCCGATCCAGTTGCCCCGGGGCAGCGCGGTCAGGCAGTCGAGGTGGCCGGCGATGGCCAGGGTTTCGCCGCGTTCGATCAGGGCGCTGGCCTGGCGCAGGTCCAGCAGGGCGCTTGTGGCGCTGGCGTTGCTCATGGCTGGCCACCCTCGGTGGCGTGCTGCCGCTCGTTGTTCAGCTGGGCGATCTCGTGCTGCAGATGCTTTTCGTGCTTGATAAAGAAGCGCCGCAGTTCGTTGATCCTGAGGATCCGCATNTCCGGGTCATGGGCCCTGGCGAAGTCCTGNCGGGCGCGGGCCAGCAGCAGNTTCAGGCTCAGCAGGCGGATCTCGAACGGGCAATCCAGGGCCAGCAGGCGCAGCCATGCGTGGTCGTCACCGGGGGGAATGCTGCTGGCGCTTTGCTCCGCCGGATCGTCCAGCTGCAGGCGGGCCCGCAGGTCGGTATCCGCCGTGGCCAGCTGGCCGGACTCGATGGCGTGCTTGATCTGCCAGGCGAGGTGGATGTCGATATCCAGCAGGGCGCACACCTGGCGATAGCGCAGGCCATTCTGCAGGCACTGGATCACCCGCCGGGCCAGGCCATGGGTGAAGTCGCTGGTGCTTTTGCCGAGGAAGGCTTGCGCGGCCTGCTCGTGCTGCTCCGGCAGGCTGGCATGGATATAGGTCTTGTAGGCCCCGATATTGAGATGCCGCCAGCGTGAGCGCGGCTGTTCGCCGAGGTAGCGGCCGAACCAGCTCTTGCCGCTGCTCAGGTAGGCATGCAGCTCGCGGCTGTGGGTATCGACACGCACCCGGCTGACTTCCCAGGGCTCGTTCACTTCCAGTAGCCAGTGGCAAAATTCTGCGTCTTTCACCCGGAACTCCCTGTTGTGGTTTACCAGTCCAGGGACCTTCACATGGGGGTGCTTAGCGGGCCAGGGAACCTTGGCACTATGTCGCTGCGACTTGCTTGTTGCGACTTGCGCACTAGTACGCTGACAAGTGCTTAGTAAAAGCTCACCGCCTGCCCCGTACGGTCGAAGGCGATAAAGTTGCCGATGCTGCCGGCCTCGATGGCCCCGACCATCATCTTCAGGGGTTGCTCGGCCTCGTCGCTGCTCGGCACCATGCCGGCGCGCCCGGCCAGACCGGCGGCGAACACCAGGTCCCAGGCCACCCCGGTGCGGCTGGACTCGGCCAGCAGCCCGGCAAAATCCAGCAGTTCGTCCGGCAGCTTGTCGACGCACAGCACCGGCTTGAGCGAGCCGCCCTGGTTCTCGGCGTGGCGCTGGCGTTCCTCTGCGGTGGCATCTTCCGGCAGCTCGGCGCNAACGAACACCAGCAGTAAGCGTTGTGGTTCCGGCTGGGCCTTGGCGGCGGCCAGNAGGTCGGCGAATTCGGCAATATCCATGACAGTCCATCCGTACGAAAAAATGAGCGCTGCGATAAGCCACACTGCCATGGGGTGCCGACCCTGACCATATCTCTTAAGGTATAGATGGCGCGTCGCGCGGCTCGCGTTATGGGCTTTACCGCACGGGCGGCCGGTGCCGACTATGGTGTTAGCACGATGGCGAACAGAGCGTTTTCAACGGCCTGCTGATCAAGGAGTGGCTATGCAAGGGGCGGGATTGTGGGTGGTGCTGTCGCTGTTGCTGGGGCTGGGCGGCCTGGGGATCTATTACTACAACCGCCTGGTGTTCAACCGCGCGCGGGTGGCCGAGGCCTGGAGCGGTATCGACGTGCAGCTCAAGCGCCGTTCCAGCCTGATTCCAGCGCTGGTGGAGTGCGTGCGCCAGTACATGAGTTACGAGCAAGGCACCCTGCAGGCGCTGGTACAGGAGCGTGCGCGCGCGGTGCAGTTGGCCGATTCGCCGCTGGGCCAGCGGGCACCGGTGGAGGCGCACCTGGGCACCCAGCTGCGCCAGCTGTTCGCCCTGGTCGAGGGCTACCCGGCGCTCAAGGCCGACAGCCAGTTTCTCGACCTGCAACGCAATATCAGCGAGGTCGAGGAGCATATCCAGATGGCCCGGCGTTACTACAACGGCGCGGTGCGCGAGCTGAATGTGCTGGTCGAGTCGGTGCCGAGCAACCTGGTGGCGCGGCCCTTTGCCTTTACCCAGGCCGAGTATTTCAGCCTGGATGACCNGCGTGACGCCCAGTCGCCAAAAATGGAGTTTTGACATGCTGCGAGTGCTGCGTTTTGCCCTGTTGAGCCTGTGCCTGCTG
>C687J35021_10002871_pt1 | contig 12071 bp, 11 predicted proteins | sample RifCSPhighO2_12_FD_35021 | JGI IMG/M metagenome (IMG submission 35021)
CGGCGTGGCGGCATCCACCGGCTCGGCGTGCCATGCAGGCCGCGTGGAGTTGTCGCCCGTGCTCGCCGCGATGGCCGTGAGCGAGCACGTCGGCATGGGAGCTGTGCGCTTCAGCCTGGGCCGCAGCACAACGCAGGCGGAGATCGACACAGTGGTCGAGCAATTGCGCTCCCACGCCACCGACACCAATCAATCTGAAAAAAGATAGAAAAATGCTGAAGAACTCCATGCACCGTCAGGTGTTCATACTGGCCAGCGCGCAGGCGCTGTTCCAGATCGTCTCGGTCGGCGTCATGACCGTGGGTGGCCTGGCGGGCGCGATGATCGCGCAGTCGCCGCGATGGGCGACGTTACCCATCGCCACAATGTTCTTGGGAACGGCGGTGATGATGTTTCCGGCGTCGATGTGGATGGCCCATGTCGGGCGCCGCGCTGGATTTCTGAGTGGCGCCGTGCTTGGGATCGCAGGTGGCCTTGTGGCTGCATTGGGCGTATCGAGCCAGTCGTTGGCACTGCTCTCGTTTGGTACGTTCCTGATGGGCAACTATCAGGCATTCGCGCAGTTCTATCGCTTCGCCGCCGGAGAGGCGGCCGACAATGCATTCCGGCCTCGGGCCATTTCGCTCGTCATGGGTGGTGGCGTCATTGCCGCCCTGGCTGGGCCGATGCTGGCCCGCTTGGGTGGACCACTGATGGCGCCTGAGTACCTGGGGTCGTTCATCATCATGGCCGTGGTTTCGTTGATCGCTGTAGGAGTTCTACTCGGGTTCCACGATTCGGAAAAAGCAACAGGTCCCACCGATTCCATGGGCGAGGGCCGCCCGTGGCAAGAAATCGTCATGCAACCGGCCTACCTCGTCGCGCTGTTCGGCGCGGCCTCCGGCTACGGCATCATGATCTTGGCGATGACCGCTACGCCGATTGCGATGGTGCATCACCAACATGCCCTCGGTACGGCCGCGACCGTTATTCAGCTCCACGTGCTGGGCATGTTCCTGCCGTCCTTTTTCACCGGCTCGCTGATTGCCCGATTCGGTGTGCTGCGCATCATGTTCGCGGGTGCTGTGCTGCTTCTCGGCCATATCCTAATGACCATGACCGGCACGGGATTCAACTCATTCGCCAGCGCTCTTGTTCTGCTCGGCGTGGGTTGGAACTTCCTCTACATCGGCGGCACCACGCTACTGACCACCACCTACGCGCCGGCTGAAAAAGCACGGGCGCAGGCCATCAACGACATGGCGATCTTCGCCGTTGGGTTGACCTGCTCGTTCAGCGCTGGAGGCTTGTTGGAGTCTCTGGGCTGGCAGCGTATGAACCTGATGTTGCTGCCCTGGTTGGTGCTGGCCGCATTGTCTATCGGCTGGCTCGGGCTTAAACAGCAGGCGCTACTACAGCAGGAGAAGGCGGTATGACGGCATCCTTCGACCAGAAAGACACAGGGGAAACGGAATCAATGAGCGAGCTGACAGATGATGCCGTTTCCATCAGCCCACGCGATCGACTATTCGCGCGCCTTGGAAGCTTGGAAATCAAATCCGAGGTGGTGCCTTACCCGGCGCACTCCACCGTCGAGGAAGGCAAGGCATTGCGCGGCAGCATGGCCGGGACGTTCACCAAGAACCTGTTGCTCAAGGACAAGAAGGGCAAGCTCTTTCTGCTGTCCATCCATGAGGACAGGGTAATAGACCTCAAATCGCTTTCGTCGCTGATCGGCGGTAAGGGACATCTGAGCTTCGTACCGGGCGAGCGCATGCAGGAACTGCTGGGCGTCGTTCCAGGAGCCCTGACGCCGATGGGCCTTTTCAATGACAAGGACGCACTGGTCACCGCGGTGATCGACGCATCGCTGATGGACTCGCTGCAGCTCAACTTTCACCCGCTGGTCAATACAGAGAGCATGGGTATCTCACCGGCAGGGCTGGTGAGCTTCGTCAGGTCGTGTGGGCGAGAGCCTCTTGTCGTCGATTTCGATGCAGAAGAAGGCAAGGCATCCAAGTAAAAGGTATCGGACGCGGGAAGTTCTCTTGGCTGTTGGCTTTTCAACAATAGGAACGTATAGGGATGGAACTACGTCACTTGCGATGCTTCCTGGCGGTTGCCGAAGAACTGCACTTTGCCCGCGCGGCTGAGCGGCTGCACATTGACCAATCGCCGTTGTCTCGCACCATCAAGGAACTAGAAGAAGAACTTGGAGCACGCCTTTTCGTTCGCACCACACGCAGCACACAGTTGACCCGTGCCGGACGGCAGCTCTTGGAGCATGTGCCACGCATCTTCACTGCAGTGAAGCAGGCCCGCGATAGCGTCAAATCCGCTGCCAATGGTTTTTGCGGCCAATTGCGCGTTGCATTGTCAGATGGCGTCACGCCCTCGCGTCTGCCGGCCTTGCTGGCGCGCTGCCGTGAAGAAGATCCGGAAGTAGAGATACGGCTGTTCGAGGTGCCGCTATGTCAGCAGATCAAGGGGCTGTACGACGATTCGTACGACGCAGGTTTTTCAATGGCCGACGACGTGGGCGATGGCATTCTGGTGACTCCCGTCTGGGAGGACGAATTGATGGCGGCGGTGCCCGCTCGCCATCCGCTACTCGCATACAAGCGCGTCCCACTGGAAGAAGTGTTACGCCATCCGCTGGTGTTATGCGATCCAGCGATATGCGCAGGCCACGCACACCAGGTCGACCGCGTCCTGCGCAAGCACGAAATGGAGCCGCTGATCGTTCAGTGTGTTGCCACTCACGACGTCATGATGACCTTCGTATCGGCCGGCCTCGCCCTTGGGCTGGCCGGTTCAGCCCATATCACTGCCAGCCGTGAACCTGGCGTCGTCGGTCGCCCACTCGCTGGCGAGCCGCCAATGCTGACGACTTTTTTGCTTCGCCGCGACACGGAGCCATCCGAGATGTTGACGCGATTCATCGAGCGAGTCGGCTGCATTGGCTCAGCGGATGGCACTGGCTCAGCCGAAGATTCCTAGACCCATCCGACGAAAGGACTGGAGCCATGAACAAGCTGATGCCGCTGATGCTGGCCGCCACGCTGACCGCATGCGGCCCCTCCCAACCTTCGGAAACCGTGGATTTCCTCGTCGCCCATCCCGAGCGCATCAAGGAGATCCAACGCCTGTGCAAGGACGACCGCGCGAAGGTCGGTGAAGAGCTCTGCCGCCGCGCTGCCGAAGCCGCCAATCGGCGCTTCTTCGGTGATCGCCCGGAGCAGAAAGCCAAGTAGTTCCGCTTGCAGTCGCTACGCCGCGACAAAGTTCGCGCCGTTACCTCATCACGCCGCAACGCGCTCGCGTTCGCGGCGTTTCTATTGTCTTCGCCACAGCAAGAAGCCTTGCTTTTTCGGCCTGAATCCCCGCCATAACGGCCTTTGACCGGCCTGCACACGCGCCTTGATCCTCGGTGCTGCGGCACCTCGGTGTGCCGTGATTGGAGGCGAGGTCATGCAAGGGACGAACGTGCTGTTCGGTCAGATTGCCGTGGTGTTCGGCATCGTGATCGCCGGCGTGTGGGCAGCCACACAATGGACGGCAGCGGCCCTTGGTTATCAAGTACGCCTTGGCTCGCCCTGGTTCGATTTCCTGGGCACGCCGGTCTACCACCCGTGGCGATTGTTCGAGTGGTGGTTCTTCTTCGACGCCTATGCGCCGCGCGTCTTCGACATCGGCGGCGCGATTGCTGGCGGCAGCGGCTTGGTGGCCATGGTGGTCGCCATCGGCATGTCGATCTGGCGCTCGCGTCAATCACGCCTGGTCACGACCTACGGCTCGGCCCGCTGGGCGAACACGGAGGACATTCGCAAGGCGGGCCTCACGCAGCCGGCCGGTGTGTTCCTCGGTCAACACGACCGCCAATACCTGCGCCATGAAGGGCCAGAGCATGTCCTGACGTTCGCGCCCACGCGCTCGGGCAAGGGCGTCGGCTTGGTGGTGCCGACACTGCTGTCCTGGCCTGCATCTGCCGTTATCCACGACATCAAGGGCGAGAACTGGCAGATCACCGCAGGCTGGCGCTCGCGCTTCTCGCATTGCCTGCTGTTCAACCCGACGGATGCGAAGTCGGCGGCCTACAACCCACTGCTGGAGGTACGGCGCGGCGCGCATGAGGTGCGCGACGTGCAGAACATCGCAGACATCCTGGTCGATCCCGAAGGCGCGCTGGAGCGGCGCAACCATTGGGAGAAGACCTCGCACGCGCTGCTGGTCGGGGCCATCCTGCATGTGCTGTATGCCGGCGAAGACAAGACGCTGCGCGGCGTCGCCAACTTCTTGTCCGATCCGGCCAGCCCCTTCGAGCTGACCTTGCATCGGATGATGACCACGCCGCACCTGGGCGTTGGCCCGCATCCGGTGGTGGCCTCTGCGGCACGCGAGGTCTTGAACAAAAGCGACAACGAGCGTTCCGGCGTGTTGAGCACCGCCATGTCGTTCCTCGGGCTGTACCGCGACCCCACGGTGGCCGAAGTCACCTCGCGCTGCGATTGGCGCATCGCCGACCTCATTTCCGCCGAGCACCCTGTATCGCTATATCTGGTGGTGCCGCCTTCGGACATTTCGCGGACGAAGCCGCTCATTCGCCTGATCCTCAACCAGATCGGGCGACGGTTGACGGAATCGCTCGACGGCTCCGATGGCATCGAGCGCCGCCACAAGCTGCTGCTGATGCTCGATGAGTTCCCGGCCCTGGGCCGACTCGACTTCTTCGAGACAGCCTTGGCCTTTATGGCGGGCTACGGCATCCGCAGCTTCCTCATCGCGCAGTCGCTCAACCAGATTGACAAAGCCTACGGCCAGAACCATTCGATCCTCGACAACTGCCATGTGCGTGTGACGTTCGCCACGAACGACGAGCGCACCGCCAAGCGCATTTCCGAAACCCTGGGCACCGCGACAGAGTTGCGCGCGCAGCGCAACTACGCGGGCCACCGGCTTGCGCCGTGGCTGGGGCACCTGATGGTGTCGCGACAGGAAACCGCGCGCCCGCTGCTCACGCCTGGCGAAGTCATGCAGCTTCCGCCCGACGAGGCGGTGGTGATGGTGTCCAGCGTCCCGCCGATCAAGGCCAAGAAGCTGCGCTACTACGCGGACGCCAATTTCAAGCGCCGCGTGCTGACACCGCCTGTGCTCGCTGCTGGGCGCTATGCCGATGTTCCTCCGGCACGCCCCGACGACTGGAGCGGACTGGCGATTCCGCCGACGCCTGCCGCATCGGCTACGTCATCCGCCGATGGCCTGGAACACCTAGGCACGGCCGACGACGGCGGCCCGCGCCGACAGCCCGAGCTTTCCGAAACCGTCGCCTACGACCCCGAGAGCGCCGCGCCCGCGGCCGACCTCGGGTTGCTCGATGACGACGACGACCTGCCGCTTCCCCTTCCTCGCCAGCTTGATCCGGCCATGCAGCGCACGGCCCGGCTGGCTTCCCTCGACCCCAACGACGGAATCGAGCTATGAGCCACTACCGCCTGAACCTCTTTATCCAACCCGAGCACGCCCAGCGGCTCGATGAACTGGCCGCCAAGAAAGGCGTGTCCAAGTCCTCCATCGTCGCGGCGGCGCTCGCATCGTGGCTATCCCCCGATGCCGCCGACCAGCGCGAGGCCGCCCTCGCCAAGCGGCTGGATCGCCTCTCGCGCCAGGCCGAGCGCATGGAGCGCGACCAGAACATCGCCATCGAAACGCTGGCGCTGTTCATCCGCTACTACCTGACCGTCAGCACGCCGGTTCCCGAAGCGCACCAAGACGCGGCGCGCGCCCAGGGCAAGGCGCGCTTCGAGCAGTTCACCGATCAGCTTGGCCGCCACCTGCTGCGGGGCCGCAGTCTGGTGCGCGACGTGGTGGAGGAGCTGCATCCCGACGTCACGAGCATGGCGGACGCGGCGGCGCAGGCCGAAGCGCAGGAGCGTGCGTCATGAGCGCCGTTCCCCAATCCATGACCACTGCGGCGCTGGATCGCCGCATCCAGATGCTGCGCACGGCGATGGGGCCGCTGATCGCCGCTGCGCTCGAAGACCCGGACGTGGTGGAAATCATGCTCAACCCGGATCGCACCCTCTGGGTGGATCGCCTGTCCTCGGGCCGCGCACCGATGGGCGTGGAGATGCCCGAAGCCGCTGGCGAACGCATCATCCGCCTCGTCGCGGCCCATGTCGGCGCGGAAGTGCATCGCGGTCAGCCGCTGCTATCTGCCGAATTGCCCGAAACCGGCGAACGCTTCGAGGGCATCCTGCCGCCCGCCGCGCCGGGGCCGGCCTTCGCGCTGCGCAAGCGCGCCGTGGGCGTGATCCCGCTGTCTCGCTACATCGAGGACGGCATGATGACCGCCGCACAGGCGAGCTTTTTGGTGCGTGCCGTGCGTGAGCGCCAGAACATCCTGATCGCCGGCGGCACCAGCACGGGCAAGACCACGCTCGCCAATGCGCTACTGGCCGTGATGGCGGTCACGGGTGACCGCGTGCTGGTGCTCGAAGACACGGTGGAGCTGCAATGCGTGGCCCGCGACCACGTGCCGCTGCGCACGCGCCAAGGTGTCGTGTCCATGACCGAGCTGGTGCGTTCTTCCATGCGCCTGCGGCCGGATCGCGTGGTCGTCGGTGAGGTGCGTGGCCCTGAGGCGCTGGATCTCATCAAGGTCTGGGGCACCGGCCACCCCGGCGGCATCGCCACGATCCACGCCGGCTCCGCGCTCGGTGCGTTGCTGCGTCTGGAGCAACTGATTCTCGAAGTGGCGGTGAACCCGCCGCGCGCGCTGATCGCCGAGGCGGTCAACGTGGTGATCCACATCGCCGGACGCGGGCGCAAGCGCCGCATCGAGAGCATCGCCCGCGTCGTCGCCTTCGACGGCGTGGGCTACCAACTGGCGGACGCGCTGGAACCGCCGTTTCCTGAGCTGCCATCGCAGTCCGACCTTTCTTCCCCGTCCCTCAACCACCCTGGAGAACTGCCATGACGCAGATGATCGTTCCTGCTTTCCGTCTTTCTGCAAATCCGGCTTTGCGCCTGCCCACGCTGTCGCGGCTGCACAGCCTGGGCCGCCCTGCGGCGCAAGGGCTGCTGCTGGCGGCGCTGCTGCTGTTCCTGGCCGGAACGGCGCAGGCCGCCGGTTCCTCGATGCCGTGGGAAGGCCCGCTGCAGTCGATCTTGGAGTCGATTCAAGGGCCGGTGGCGCGCATCGTCGCGGTCATCATCATTATTTCCACGGGCCTGGCGCTGGCCTTCGGTGACACGAGCGGAGGCTTTCGCAAGCTGATCCAGATCGTGTTCGGCTTGAGCATCGCCTTCGCCGCGTCCTCGTTCTTCCTGTCGTTCTTCAGCTTCTCCGGCGGAGCTGTCGTATGAGCGGCCCGGATAGCTTCGCGGCCGGGTTCGAGGTGCCGCTGCATCGCTCGCTCACCGAGCCGATCTTGCTGGGCGGCGCACCACGCACCGTGGCTATTGCCAACGGCACACTGGCCACCGCCGTCGGGCCGGGCCTGCAACTGTGGATTCCTGGCGTCGTGCTCTGGATCGTTGGCCATTCGCTGGCGGTCTGGGGTGCGCGCGTCGATCCGCAGTTCATGCAGGTCTTTGCGCGACACATCAAGCACCGCCCGTTGCTGGATGTGTGAGGAGACGCCGCCATGCTGAACCTTGCCGAATACCGCCAGCGCCCGGCCTTGCTCGCCGACTGGCTTCCCTGGGCCGGGCTGGTCGCGCCGGGCGTCGTCTTGAACAAGGACGGCAGTTTCCAGCGCACGGCCCGGTTTCGCGGGCCTGACCTCGACAGCGCCACGCAAGGCGAACTGATCGCCACGTCGGCGCGCTTGAACAACGCGCTGCGCCGGCTGGGTTCGGGCTGGGCGCTGTTCATCGAGGCCGAGCGCCGCGCTGCCGCCGACTATCCACACTCGGAGTTTCCCGAACCCTTGTCGTGGCTGGTGGACGAGGAACGCAGGGCCGCGTTCGAGGAATCGGGCAACCACTTCGAGAGCGGCTATCACCTGACGCTGGTGTACCTGCCGCCCGAGGAATCCCGCGCTCGCGCGGCAGGCATGTTGTACGAGAACCGTCCCACCGAAGGCGTGGACTGGCGCGAGCGCCTCACCGCCTTCGTGGCGGAAACGGATCGCGTCTTTGACTTGCTCGACGGCGTGATGCCGGAGATTGCGTGGCTGGACGACAGCCAGACGCTGACCTATCTGCACGCCACCATCTCGACTCGGCGCTACCAGCTCGCAGTGCCCGAGGTGCCATTCCACCTCGACGCACTGCTGGCCGATTCCGTACTGGTCGGTGGCCTGGCGCCCATGCTGGGCGACCAGCACCTGCGCGTCGTCTCGGTACGGGGCTTCCCGACCTCGACCTGGCCGGGGATTCTGGACGACCTCAACCGCCTGGGATTCGCGTATCGCTGGAGTACGCGCTTTCTGTGCCTCGACAAATCCGAGGCGGAACGGGAGTTGGGGCGCTTGCGCCGCCAGTGGTTCGCCAAGCGCAAGAACGTCATCGCGCTGCTGCGCGAAACGATCTTCCAGCAGGAAAGCCCTCTGGTCGATACGGACGCCAGCAACAAGGCTGCGGATGCCGATGCCGCCTTACAGGAACTGGGCACCGATCAAGTCGCCTTCGGCTACCTCACCGCCACGGTGACGGTGCTGGATGCCGACCCGGCCGTGGCGGACGAAAAACTGCGCATGGTGGAGCGCGTCATCCAAGGGCGCGGGTTCGTGACGATCCCCGAAACGCTCAATGCCGTGGATGCGTGGCTGTCCTCTCTTCCTGGCAACGCCTACGCCAATGTGCGCCAGCCCATCGTCTCGACGCTGAATCTGGCGCACCTGATGCCGGTGTCGGCGGTATGGGCTGGGCCGGAGAAAAACGACCACCTCGACGGCCCGCCGCTGATCGTCACGCGCACCGACGGCGCGACGCCGTTTCGGCTGGTGACGCACATCGGGGATGTGGGCCACACGCTGGTGGCCGGGCCGACAGGCATGGGTAAGTCGGTGTTGCTTGCTGCTTTGGCGATGCAGTTCCGTCGCTATCGCGGCTCGCGCATCTTCGCCTTCGACATGGGGCGCTCCATGCGCGCCACCATCCTGGGCCTCGGTGGCGAGCACTACGACCTGGGCATGGATGGCGAAATCGCTTTCCAGCCCTTGGCTCGTATCGACCGCGAGGGCTACCGCACCTGGGCGGCCGAATGGATCGAAGGCCGCTTGCGGCACGAGGGCGTGGCGGTCGGCCCGGACGAGAAGGCCGCCATCTGGTCAGCCCTGGGCAGCCTCGCCGGTGCGCCGGTGGAGCAGCGCACGATGACTGGCCTGTCGGTGCTGCTGCAATCGAACGCGCTGCGCCAGGCGCTCGCGCCCTACGTACTCGGCGGCGCCCACGGCAAGCTGCTGGATGCGGATTCGGATCGCCTGGGTTCCGGCGCGGTGCAGTGCTTCGAGATGGAGGAGCTGATGCACAGCAAGGCCGCCGTCATGGCCGTGCTGCACTACCTCTTTGCTCGCTTCGATGAACGTTTCGACGGCGCACCCACGCTGCTGATCCTCGATGAAGCCTGGCTGTTCCTTGATGACCCGGTGTTTGCTGCGCGCATCCGGCAGTGGCTCAAGACGCTGCGCAAGAAAAACGTCTCGGTGATCTTCGCCACGCAGAGCCTTGCGGACATCAAGGATTCGAGCATCGCGCCCGCGATCATCGAAAGCTGCGCGAGCCGCATCTTCCTGCCCAACCCACAGGCGACCGAGCCGCAGATTCGCACGATCTACGAGGGCTTCGGCCTGAACTCGCGGCAGATCGAGATCGTCGCCACCGCGCAACCCAAGCGCGACTACTACTACCAATCCCGCCTCGGCAACCGCCTGTTCGACCTCGACCTGGGGCCGGCGACGCTGGCCTTTGCGGGCGCTTCCACGCCGCGAGACCAGCGCGACATGGATGCGGTGCTCGCCGCAGTCGGTGCCGGTTCCGCTTCATCCCCGTTCGCGGCCGCTTGGCTGCGCCACCGCAGCCTCGATTGGGCGGCCGAGCTGCTGCGCGATTTCCCCGGCGCTTCGCTGGGTGCCGCCTTCATCCCCATCCATGGACAGGAGAACCAACCATGAAAACCCATGTTCCCAAGCTCGCTGCGTTGACCGCCGCCTGCGTGCTCGCCTTTGGCATCGCGCAACCCGCGCACGCGCTGTTCGGCGTCGGTGACATCGTGCTCGACCCAACCAATCTGGTGCAGAACACGCTCACCGCCGTTCGCACGCTGGAGCAGATCAACAACCAGATCCGCCAGCTTCAGAACGAAGCGCAGATGCTCATCAACCAGGCACGCAACCTGGCCAGTCTGCCGTCCAGCGTGGTGGGCCAGTTGCGCGCCAACCTGGCAACCACCCAGCGGCTGATCGCGCAGGCCAAGGGGCTGGCCTACGACGTGACGAGCATCGACCGCGAATTCGCGCGTCTGTATCCCGAGAAGTACGCCGCCACGGTAAGCGGCAATCAGATGTACCTCGATGCGCAGGAGCGTTGGAAGAACACGCTCAACGGCTTGCAGACCACCATGCAGATGCAGGCCCAGGCATCGCAGAACCTGAGCGACGACGAAAGCGTGCTGGCCGACCTCGTGGGCAAGAGCCAGTCGGCGCAAGGCGCGCTGCAGGCGATGCAGGCCATGAATCAGTTGCTGGCCTTGCAGGCCAAGCAGTCGATCCAGACGCAGCGGCTCCAGATCACCCAAGACCGGGCGGCCTCGCTGGAGCTGGCGCGGCAGGCCGCCGCCGTCGAACGGGGCCGCGAGGTGAACCGGCGTTTTCTGGGCGAAGGCACGCCGTACACGCCGCAGCCCGTCAACTTCTACAGCCACTGACGGGTGATGCCATGAACCGCACGCCTGTCGTGATCGCTCTCGCTGTGCTCGTGCTGGCCGGTTGCGGCCAGCACGAGGCGCCTTCGGTCGATGCGCTGTCGGCCCATCCGGTGCGGCTGCGCTTGCTCAAGGCGCAGTGCCGCGCAGGCCAGTACGACGGCGCGTTGTGCGCGCAGGTGGCTCAGGCCGACCTGCGCCGCTTTCTCTCCGGCAAGGCCGGGCCGGACGAATACCGGACGCTGGCCGACCTGCCGCCGATTCCGCCCAGCTTCGATGAACCCGCTGACAGCGCCGAGACGGTGGCCTTGTCCGGGCAGGAGGACTTGCCATGAACGACGTTTCGGTCATTGACCGCTTTCTCGACGTTTTTTCGCGCTACATCGATTCGGGCTTTGGGCTGCTACAGGGCGAGGTCGCATTCCTCACGGCCACGCTGATCGTCATCGACATGACGATCGCCGGGCTGTTCTGGGCGATGGGCCATGCCACCGGCCAGGGCGAGGATGTGATCGCCAAGCTGATCCGCAAGGTGCTTTACGTCGGCGCCTTCGCCTACATCATCGGCAACTTCAACTGGCTGGCCGGCATCGTGTTCCGTTCGTTCGCGGGCCTCGGCCTGACGGCCAGCGGCTCAACCTTGAGCATGGAGAACTTCCTGCAACCGGGCAGGTTGGCCAAGGTCGGCATCGACGCCGGGGCACCAATCCTCGACCAGATCCGGGAGATGGCAGGGTTCCCCGAGGTGTTCATCAACATCGCGCCCATCGTCGTGATGTTCCTCGCCTGGCTGATCGTCCTGTTGTGCTTCTTCGTGCTGGCGATCCAGCTTTTCATCACGCTGATCGAGTTCAAGCTGACCACGCTCGCGGGCTTCGTGCTGGTGCCGTTCGCCCTGTGGAACAAGACCGCGTTCCTGGCCGAGAAGGTGCTGGGCAACGTGGTGTCGTCGGGCATCAAGGTACTGGTGCTGGCCGTGATCGTGGGCATCGGCTCGGGCCTGTTCGCCGAGTTCCAGGTGCATCCCGCCGAGCCGTCCATCGACCATGCGGTGGTCATCATGCTGGCCTCGCTGACGTTGCTTGCGCTGAGCATCTTCGGGCCGGGCATTGCAACCGGGCTGGTGTCGGGTGGCCCGCAGCTCGGCGCAGGTGCGATGGCCGGCGCGGCGCTGGGCGCGGGTGGTACTGCCGTGGCCGTCGGCGCGGCGGCCACAGGCGTGGGC
>C687J35021_10002872_pt1 | contig 12071 bp, 11 predicted proteins | sample RifCSPhighO2_12_FD_35021 | JGI IMG/M metagenome (IMG submission 35021)
TTCGCCGGGGCGGGGTCGGGCAAGTCCACCACCCTGGTGCTGCGGGTGGTGTTCATGCTCTGTCATCTGGGCATCGAGCCGGATCGCTTGACGGTGATTTCCTTCACCAACGCCTCCTGCGCCGAGCTGCGCGAGCAATTGCTCAGGGTGCTGGGCTTCTGGCAGTACCCCTTCGATGCCGCCCAGGCCCGCCAGTGCGTGCGCACCTTCCATTCGGCCATGGGCGTGCTGGCCAAGCAGGCGTTGAACAGCCCTCGTTGGTTCGAGCAGCTGGATGATGCGCCCGGCGCGCCCCGTGAACTGGATAACCCGCTGACGGCTGCGCGCCTGCGTCCGGCCCAGCAGCGTCTGCTCAAGCAGGCCTACCAGCAGTGCTACGCCGAGGAACCGGTGTTTCGCGAGCGGGTGCACAGCCTGCTGGGGTTGCCGGCGCCGCCGGCGGACACCACCGCGGGCAAGCGGCCACGGGCGGCCAAGGCGCCGCTGGATGGCTTCAAGCTGGCGGGGGAGTTCACCGCCTTGCCGCTGTTCGAGGCCTTCTATGTGCAGGCCGGCTTTATCCAGAGCATCGGCATCCGCCCCGAGCGGATAGATGCCCAGGCGCTGTCCTGCTCCGCTAGCGAGCGCAGTTTTGTCGAGGCTCTGGTGTTGTTCTGCAAGACCTTCGCGGGCTGCCTGCAGGAGCAGGGCTTGATGACTTTCGACGGCGCCTTCCAGAGTCTCGGCGAACGCCTGGCCGGCGACGCGCCGGGGATCTCGGCCGAGGCGCTGGCGCCGTTCAATCACCTGTTGATCGATGAATTCCAGGACATCTCGCCGCAGATCGTCCAGTGGCTGCAGGCGGTTCATCGCAGCCTGGCGCGCCAGGGCACGGCGGTCAGCCTGATGGCGATCGGCGACGACTGGCAGTCGATCTATGGTTGGCGCGGCAGCTCGCCGGAGCTGTTCATGGACTTCGACAAGCACTTCCCGGGCAAGGGCAAGGCGAAGAGCAGCGCGCTGTTGATGCTGGCCACCAACTACCGCTGCATCGAGCCGGTGATCCGCGACNGTGAGGCGGTGCTCGCCGACGTTGCCTGCAAGCAAGCCAAGACCAGCAAGGCGTTCAAGGCCATGCAGCCGGGCGATCACGGGGTCAAGCTGGTGCAGGGCTTCGATATCAAGGCGCGCATGCCGGAGCTGCTCGAGGCGATCAAGGCCCAGTGCGCCCACGTCGCCAGCCGCAGCATGGCCGACCGCAGCGCGGTGCTGCTGCTGAGCCGGCGCAACGAACCCTTGCGGGCGATTCAGGCCGAGTTGGACAAGAAGCTGCCGGTCAAGGCCTACACCATCCACCGGGCCAAGGGCCTGCAGGCCGAAGTGGCGATCATCGTCGACGATTGTTCGCCGGCGCAGCCGCACCCGCTGCGCAATGCGCTGTATGCCTACTCGGGATTCTTCCGCAACAGTTACGACCAGGCGATGAGCGATGAAGGCTTGCGCCTGGCCTATGTGGCGATCACCCGGGGCGTGAGCCGGGTGCTCTGGTTCACCGGCAAGACCCAGGGCGCGACCCGGGTGCTGGCAGCGCGCGCCGGCCGGCACGGTGGCCCCCTGTGAGCCTGTCGGTGTCGGCGGGCTCCGGGCGCGGCGCCGGCAGTGATAACGCCAGGTGCTTAGCCGGATGCCGTTGCGCTCAAAAAATCTAAATCTAGCTTGTTGTTTTTGCTGAGCTTCCAGGGTTTTTGCCGCTATGGCCGCGNGGCCGCCGCTTGCCTGNGCGGCGGAGAATTATACTTTNAATATCNCTGANNCGNATNGTTTCAGGGNTAAGGAGGTGGCAGATGGCCATTAAAGATACCTACCGGGAAATCGAGCAAACCCTCGGTCGAGTCCCGGAGTGGATCAAGCAGATGCCGGAAGGTGGCGCGAGCGGATTTTGGGGTGTGGCCCGGGATTTCTGGCTGGCAGATACCCGGATTCCGAACAAGTACAAGGAATTGATCGGCCTGGCCGTGTCGGGCGCGACGCGCTGCAGGTATTGCGCCCTGTTCCATACCGAAGCCGCGCGCTTGTTCGGCGCGAGCGACGAGGAAATAGCCGAAGCCAGCTTGATGGGCGCGCTGACCATGATGGGCAGCACCTTTATCAACGCCCAGCAGATCGATTACGAGCAGTTCCGCAAGGAGACGCTGGATATCGTCCGGTATGTCAAAGATCACTCACAGTCCCAGGCCGCTTAGGCCGTCACGGGAACGAGCCCTTCGCCAGCTGACGAAGGATAAGTTGCTGGCCATCGACAGCGGTGGTCTGCGGACCACCGCGCGATGGCAGGCAGCCGTGCTGCGCGCCGTCAGCGAGTTGATGCAATACAACGCCAGCGCTGGGGAGCAAGAGCAGGATCTGCGCATTCCCTTCGCCAAAGCCCTGCATGGGCTTTACCCGGGNCAAAAGTCCGACGCCGAGTTGACGGAAATGCTGCTGCTCATGCTGGAGGTGGAGACCGCCAGCCTGCGCGGAGAAAGAGTCGAGACGGGAGGCGCGGAACATTGAGAGCTGGTGAAAGAACTCCCGCCTACCGCGACCTACTGCGACGGCGCTCGATGTTTCACAACCTCTGATCGCCGCTACGATTTCTTTGGATAATCGAGCGCCACTGTCGCGGTGGGGCAGGCGCCGATGTCCGACCACGACTTCGCCGCGAAGCCGAACTCGGCGACGGCGCCGGTCGGTAGGTGGTCGATCTCGCCGCACAGGCGTTGGGCGAGTTCGCTCAATTCGGGGTTGTGGCCGACGATCATCACGCACTGCAGCCGATCGTCGAGTGCGTGGATGATCTCGAGCAGGTCATCCGCCTGGGCGGCATACAGCCGCTCATCGACGACGATGTGCTTGCGCTTGTAATCGAGCTTGCCGGCGATGATTTTTGCCGTCATCAGCGCCCGCGCGGCCGGACTCGACAGGATCAAGTCGGGCTTGACCTCGCGCCTGGCCAGGCGCTCGCCGATCTTCGGTGCGTCACGCTTGCCGCGCTCGTTCAAGGGGCGCTCGCGGTCGGCCAGCGCGGTGTCATCCCAACTCGACTTGGCATGACGAATGAGAAATAGCCTTTTCATGCCACCCCTCGCAGCCCCCATCGATAGCTCCGGGCCGCCAGGTGGCGGCCTGGCCGTTACTCAGAGCTTGTAGCCGATCTGGCGCAACAGGTTCTTGCGCCAGAGGATGTCGTCGTCGCCTTCGAGGCCATGCGCGCAGTAGCCGTCGACCACGCCGAGCACGGCGCGGCCCTGCTCGGTCTCGGCGAGAATTACCTCGGTCGGATTGGCGGTGGCGCAGAAGATCCGGCAGACCTCGGCCACCAGCTTGATGCTGTTCAGCACGCTCAGCGGAAAGAAGCCCGCGCCGAGGAAGACTATGAAGCAATGGCCGGCGCCAATGGCCTGGGCATTGCGCTGGGCCAGCTCGATCATCGCGCTATCGGTACCCGACCAGCGCACCAGGCATTTTCCCGAGGCCTCGCAGAAGGCCATGCCGAACTTGATCCCGGGCACGGCCGCGACAAGTGCCTCGTGGATGTCCTCGACGGATTTGATGAAGTGGGTCTGGCCGAAGATGAAGTTGATCTCTTCCGGCTTGTCGATGTTCACCGTGAGCAGTTGCATGGCGCGGGTCTCCTGGGCCGAGGGGTCGGCAGCCTGGAAAATCCCTGGCTGGGAAACGCTTTCGGCACTGGGATAAGCATAGCCATGGATGCCGGGATTCTGTCGGCGGTCTGTTTATGGCGACTTGCGAGTCGTTGCCTGGTCTGCGCAGCATGGTGGTCAAATTCAGATCATCAAGGTGGCTTACCCGGGCAGCCGCTGGGCTGAAGCGAATCGCCACCCGGCCCACGTTGTGGTGTCTTGGCTCGCCTGGGTTGCGCTCAGTCAGACAGCGCTGCATCGCCCTGACGCACCTCGGGATTGACCAGGGTGCAACTGTCTCCATTGAAGTACGCCAGCAGGTTGGCGAAGGCATCGCCGAAATACAGCTCATAGCTGTGCCGCTCGACATAGCCGAGATGCGGTGTGCAGAGAATTCTGGGGTGGTTCAGCAACGGGTGCGCCTGGTCCAGCAGCGGCTCGTCCTCGAATACATCGAGGGCGGCAAAGCCTGGCCGTCCCTGGCTCATGGCCGCCAGCAGGGCCTCGGGGGCAATCAGCTCGGCGCGGCTGGTATTGACCAGCAAGGCACCGGGTTTCATCCACAGCAGATCTTCCAGGGTTACCGCGTGGCGCGTGCTGTCGAGTAGGCGCAGATGCAGGCTGAGCACATCGGCCTCGCGGAAGAACGCCTGACGCGACTCGGCCGCACGATGGCCATCACGCTGCGCCGCCTGGCGTGAAGCCGTGCTACCCCACACCAGCACCGGCATCTCGAAAGCCTGGGCATAGCGCGCCAGCCGCTGGCCGATCTTGCCGTAGCCCCAGATGCCCAGCGTCTGCCCGCATAAGCGCTCGCCAAGATTGACCTGCCAGTGCCCGGCGTAGAGCCCATCTATCGCCGTACGCAGTTGCCGGCGGGCATTGAGCATCAGGGTCCAGGTCAGTTCGGCGGCGGCAATCGGCGAGCCCCGACCTTCCATCACCGCTACGCCATAACGGCTACAGGCGTCCAGGTCCAGGTGAGGGCCGACCCTACCGGTCTGGCTGATCAACTTGAGCCTGGGCAGCTTCGCCAGCAGGGCTTCGTCGATCACGCTGCGCTCGCGGGTCAGCACCAGCGCGTCGGCATCGGCGAAGCGTTGCGCCAGTACTTGGGGGTCTTTCTGCACATCGTGATACAGGCTGACCTTATGGCCGCTCAACTGCGCGAAGCAGTCGAGCGAGCGGATGACGTTCTGGTAGTCATCGGGAATCACGATATTCAAGTGCAGTTCTCCAGGAGCGCACAACGCCCTCCGCGCCGCTTCGATGATCGGTCAGTCAGTGACTGGAAGGGCCGCTGGTTTGCGCCCCCGCCAGGCGCGCAATATCGGCAAGGCCACCATCACGGCAACCAGCGCCCAGACGGCCAGGGTAATCGGGCTGCCCCAGAGGATGTCCAGCTCGCCATTGGACAGCGAAAGCGCTCGACGCAGGTTGTCTTCCATCACGCCACCGAGAATGAAGCCCAGCAGCACTGCAGACAGCGAGTAGTCCAGCTTGCGCAGGATGTAGCCGCACACTCCGATGCCGATCATCAGGAACAGGTCGAAGGTGGTGGAGTGCACCGCATACACGCCAATCGAGGTGATGATGGCAATCGCCGGTACCAGCGCCCAGGTCGGCACTGCGAGGATGCGGGTGAAGATGCGCACCATCGGCACGTTCATCACCAGCAGCATGACGTTGGCGACGAACAACGAGGCGATCAGGCCCCAGACCACTTCGGGCTGGTTCTGAAACAGCATCGGCCCTGGCGTGATGTTGTACAGCGTCAGTGCGCCGAGCATCACCGCGGTGGTACCGGAACCGGGGACGCCGAGGGTCAGCATCGGCACCATGGAGCCACAGGCCGCGCCGCTGTTGGCGGTTTCCGGGGCGGCCAGGCCGCGCAGGTCACCCTTGCCGAACTGGTTGTCCTTGCTCGCCATGCGCTTCTCGGACATGTAGGCCACTGCGCTGGCCAGGGTCGCCCCGGCGCCAGGCAACACGCCCAGAACGAAGCCGACCACACCACTGCGCAGGTTGGTGGCCAGTACGAAGGCACCTTCCTTGAGGTTGAACAGCATGCGTCCGGTGGTTGTAACCGCCTTGTGGCCGTGGTGGGTTCTTTCCAGCAGCACCAGGATTTCGCTGATGCTGAACAACCCGAGCACCAGGACGATGAACTGAATGCCGTCGGCCAACCCCAGGCTGCCGAAGGTGAAGCGGTACACGCCGCTGTTGGCATCGATGCCGACACAGGACAGGGCCAGGCCGATGAACGCCGCGATGGCGGTTTTCAGCGGTTTGTTGTCGGCCATGCCGGCCAGGCAGGTAATCGCGAACACCATCAACACGAAGTACTCCGCCGGCCCAAAGGCCACGGCCCATTTAGCCAGCAGGGGGGCGAACAGCACCACGCCGATAGTCGCGATGGTGCCGCCGATAAACGAGCTCCAGGCCGACAGCGACAGGGCAATACCGGCCTTGCCCTGTTGAGCCAAAGGGTAGCCATCGAGGGTGGTCATCACCGCCGAGGCTTCGCCGGGAATATTCAGCAGAATCGAGGAAATTCGCCCGCCATATTCGCAGCCCAGATAGACCGCCGCCAGCAGAATCAAGGCGGTTTCCGGCGGCAGGCCGAGGGCGTAGGCAATCGGGATCAGCAGGGCGACGCCGTTGACCGGTCCCAAACCAGGCAGCAGGCCGACGATGGTGCCAATCAGGGTGCCGCAAAAAGCCGTAATCAGGTTGTAGGGTGTCAGGGCCACGCCGAAGCCGAGGCCCAGATAATGAATAGTGTCCATAGGTCAGCTCCCCAGTTTCGCGAGCATGCCGAGTGGCAGAGGCACATCGAGGCCATAGTCGAACAGCAGATAGAGCCCAACGGCGATCGCTACGCCGCCGACAATGCTCTGCACGCGGGTTGCGTCATACAGGTAAGCCATGGCGACCCCGAACAGTGCGCTGCTGAGGATGAAACCGAGCACTTCGAACAAAGCCGCGTAGGCCACCATCGCCGCGATACAGAGCGCGATCTTGCGGATTACCTGGCGATTCAGCGGCGGCTCTTCCCTAGCCTCGGTTTGTTTGGCGGGCTTTAGCAATTGGTAAAGCGCACCCATAACGAGCAGTAGCAACAGCAGCAAGGGATAGGCGCGAGGCCCTACGGGTTCGTATGCGAAGGGGGCCTGATAGCCCCAGGCCAGCGCCATCAGAACCACGCAGATCAGCAGGTTAACGCCTGCAAAAATACGATCGTGCATCAGTGTGCTCCTAGCTGGGCTGCCCACTAGGGCAACCAGCCGTCGATGGATTTACTCGGCTACCAAGCCAAACTCTTCGCCCAGCTTGCGGTAATCCTCAACCTGCTTCTTCACCAGGTCGTTCAGCGCCTGGCCAGTGACATTCAGCGGGATCACATCGCGATCGTGCAGGTACTGCTGGAACTCCTCGGAGCTCTGCAACTTGGCGAAGGCCGCTTTCCACCAGTCGAGGTCTTCTTGCTTCACGTCCGGCCCCATGTAATAGCCACGGATTAGCGGCCACTGAATGTCATAGCCTTGCTCTTTGGCAGTGGGAACGTTAGCCAGTTCGCCCGGCAGGCGCTCCTCGCTGTAGACCACCAGCGCGCGGATCTTGTTGCCGCGTTGCGCGCGGATCTCACTGGCACTGCCGGTCACCAGGTCGACGTGCTTGCCCATCAACGCCATGTAATGCTCGGAGCCACCTTCGAAGGCTGCATAGCGCAGTTCGCGGGGATCGACGCCAGCGGCTTTGGCCAGCAGGGCAATCTTCGCCCAGCCCTGGCCACCGATGCTGCCACCGCCACCGACGGTAATGCTCTTGGGGTCTTTCTTCAGCGCCTGGATCACATCGTCGAGGGTCTTAAACGGCGAATCCTCGCGCACGGCCAGGGTGCCGTAGTCGGTGCCGATGGTGGTCAGCCACTGCACCGAGTTTTCGTCGTAGCGACCGTACTTGCCCAGGGCCAGATTGAGCAGCGAGGCGCCGGAGAAGGCGATCAGGGTGCCGGACTCGTCACGGCGATTGGCCGCGATGGCGTTATAGGCCACCGCACCGATGCCGCCGGGCATGTAGGTGACGCGCATCGGCGAGTCGAGCAGGTGGTGATCCTTGAGGCCGGCCTGGGCCAGCTTGCAGGTCATGTCGAAACCACCGCCGGGCTTGCTCGGGGCGATGCACTCGGGACGCGACGGCTCGCCGGCGTGAGCGTGAACGCTGCCCAGCATCAAGGCGCAGGCGAGGGGCAGGAGTTTGCTGAGGGTGACTGTTTTCATGGTTGCGTTCCTGTTTTTGGATTTGTTTGCAGGAGTTGGGCGCCGTGTTACCAGCACGCCACGATTGGGCTGGGAGTCAAGTGACTTTCGTCGGCTCCCAGCCGGAGCCTGGTTCCAGGCGGTCTCGATCAAAAGAAGCGATAGGTGTAGTCGACGTAGAAGCGGTGGTCGGTTTCGTCTTCCTTCACGCCATCCAGGCGGCCGGTCTTGGCCGAGTGGTAGTCGAGATAGATGTAACGAACCGCCAGACCCTTGATCACGGGGACCTGATAGGTCAGGTCGAAGGCGAGTTCGTTCTCGTCCGCTTCGCCGAGGGCGGCGTTGGCGCTGTTCTTGGCATCGCTGCCGTCCTTGTAGCTGACGACGGTCTTCAGGCCCTTCACATGGTCTTGCCAGTCGTAGCCGGCGGAGAGCATCCAGACCTGTTCGTTGTCGTTGCTGAAGTCGGCCAGCACCCCGCCGGTGGGGAAGGGGTTGGTACCGTGATCGCCGGCGAAGTTGTCCTCGATCCAGGCGCCGTCGAACTTCGTCACTGCGGCGCCCAGCTCCACGTTGCCCAGCTTCCAGTTGGCGGCAAGATAAATGCCTTGGCCATCGTTGTCGCTGTCGGTCACGCCGTTGATCGCTCCCGGCAGATCCTCGTCGTCCAGTTCGGCGCTTTCGGAGCCGGTGACGAAGAGCTTGCCGTCATCGCTGGAGGTGTGGATGCCGCCGGTCAGCTTGAGGCTGGACTGGTTGCCCAGCGTAAAGTTGTACGAGGCGACCAGGCCGGTCTTCTTCAGGAAGTCCTGGGCCCGCAGGTGTTCCAGGTTGATGCTGAAGGGGCCGGCCACATAGCTGGCGCCCAGGCTGTCGATGTAATCGATGGCGCCATCGGCGGAGTTGTCGGTCTTGAATTCCTCGAAGGAGCTGTCCGAGCGCGACGACCATTCGTTATAGCGCGCCCCGTACAGGCTCAGGCCCTTGAGCGGCATGAGCTGGAGACTGCCGCCCGAGAAGGTGTTCGGCACAGCGCGGCTACCCGAGCTGGAAAGCAGCATGGACTTGTGCAGCTGGCGGCCAAGCTTGGCGCTGGCCAGATCCTGGTACTTGAGCTTGACGAAGGCCTGGGCGACCTGACCGAAGGAGTCGTGCAGCTCGCCGTTGTTGTCGACCGAAAGCACGTCGGAGGTATTCCTGCCGCTGTTATCCAGCTTGTTGACGCTGTAACCGGAGACGCCGACGCCGATCACGTCGGCGAAGTATGGCGACTCGTAGTTGAGCTGCAGGCCCAGCGCCGACTGCGTGCGGTCGTTGCTGTCGGTTTCGAAGTCCCGGTCGAAGTGAATGCCGCGCGCCTTCAGTTCCAGGGAGTGACCGCTGGTGTCCAGGGCCATGGCGCTGAGTGGAAAAATCAAGCTGGCGGTAAGCGCCGCGGTCTGCCCGAGGGTGATCTTATTCTTATTGGAACGCATCGATACTCTCCGTTGCGGGTAATGACCCCGCCAAGGCTGGGTCGAGTCTGTGGTAACCAGGTCAGGCGTCAGCCGCCGCCTTTGAATGGCTCGCGTTTACCGACGTGAGCTGGGTACGTACACGTCGCCGGTGAACAGGCGGCGCGCGGTGCGGATCAGCGAGGCACGCATGGCTTCTGGCGAGTCATCTGCGGCCGGCTCCAGCGATACCTCGATTTGCCCGCCGGCGTGCTCGAGCTTGACCAGAGTGGGGCCGTTGACCGGTGCCAGGTCGTGGGCCACGCTTCCCGGCAGCGCACAGGCACTGGCCAGGCCGATGGCGCCGGTGGCGGCCAGGGCGCGGTGGCAGTTGTGCGGCATGAAGTAGCGGGTATTGAGGGTTCCGCCCTTGCGCGCCGGCGACAGCAGCACCGGCTTGGGGATGACCATCTGCGACACGTCGCCCAGGCCCATGGCGCGACCGGCCTGCAGACGGATGCTCTCCAGACGCGCCAGCAGCTCGCTGTCGGCATCCAGCTCGGCGGGTGTTTCATAGCCGGTCTTGCCCAAGGCCTCGGCATGCATCAGCACCATCGGCATGGCCATGTCGATGCAGGTGACCTCAACGCCGTCGAAGCGATCGCGTACCTGGCCGGTGGGCAGCAAGCGGCCGGTCTTGGCGCCGGCGGCATCGAGGAAGGTGAGCTTGATCGGCGCCGCGGTGCCGGGTACGCCATCGATGCTGGTATCGCCTTCATAGCGCACGCGGCCGTTGGGGGTCAGCACTTCGGAGTCGATCAGGGTATTGGTGTTGACGTTGCGAATGCGCACACGGGTGACCGGTGTAGCGGCGTTGACCAGGCCATGCTCGATGGCGAAAGGCCCGATGGCGCAGAGCATGTTGCCGCAGTTGGGCGCCGTATCGACGCGACGCTGCGCCACCATCACCTGTACGAACAGGTAGTCGACATCCGCATCCGGGTGGCTGGAAGTGCTGACGATCGCGACCTTGCTGGTCTGCGGGCTGCCACCGCCGATACCATCGATTTCCAACTCATGCCCCGAGCCCATCAGCTTGAGCAGCAACTCGTCGCGCAGAGCAGGATTGCTGGGCAGGTGGTTGGCCAGGAAAACCGGGCCTCGAGAGGTGCCGCCGCGCATAAGGACGCAAGGTATTGCCTGCATGATGTCTCCGGTGCAATAAATATGTTTATTGTTGCGTTGAATAATTATTGGGCGACTCCGTTTGATTTGTACAATGCATATATTTTCTCCATTAATAGATTTCACGCATTAATGCAGGCCGCACAACCCCATTTACAGGGTCGCAACAGGCGCGTCGCGGGATTGGCCGACTACATTCGATTTGTGAATCGTAAAAATAACGTCGATTAATAGGTGTCACGCATGAATTACGAGCTGCAGGACCTCCGGGCCTTCGTAAAAATTGCCGAATTCGGTAATTTTCACGAAGCCGCCAACGCGATCCACCTGTCACAGCCGGCATTGACCCGGCGCATGCAGAAGCTCGAGGAAGGGCTGGGCACCCAGTTGCTCGACAGAACCACGCGTCGCGTCAGCCTGACTGCGGTGGGCCGCGACTTCTTGCCCAAGGCCAGGCGCTTGCTGGACGATTTCGAGCGTTCAATCCTCGGCATTCGCGAACTGGCCGAGCGCCAGTCAGGCCAGGTGACCCTGGCCTGCATCCCCACGGCGGCGTTCTACTTCCTGCCGACGGTGATCCGCGAATTCAACCTGCAGTACCCGAAGATCCGCATCCGCATCCTCGATCTGAGTGCCCATGAAGGGCTGGAGGCGGTATTGCGTGGTGAGGCCGATTTCGGCATCAACATGCTCAGCGGTCAGAGCGCGGAGATCGACTTCACTCCGTTGGTTGAGGAACCTTTCGTGCTCGCTTGCCGCCGTGACCATCCTCTGGCCGCACAGCCTCAGGTGGCCTGGCGCGAACTCAGCGATTACCGCCTGATCGGCGTCGGTCGCTTGAGTGGCAACCGGGTACTGCTCGACCACGGCCTGGCCCATCTGGATTGGCGGCCCAGTTGGTTCTATGAGGTGCAGCACCTATCGACCTCGCTGGGTATGGTCGAGGCCGGGCTGGGAGTGGCGGCATTGCCCAGCCTGGCGATGCCGGCGGACGATCATCCAATTCTGATCCAGCGCCCCCTGGTTGACCCTGTCATCAGCCGCACCCTGGGTTTGGTCCGTCGGCATGGCTCGTCGCTGTCGCCTGCGGCCGAGCAGTTCGTCGATACCTTGCTGCGGCAATGGCCTGGCTACACCTCGCTAGGTTCCAGCGGCAAGCTGGCGAATCTTTCTTAGGCCATCCCTACAGGGCGGTCTGTGCCAGATGCATTGGATTTCGGCTTGCCCTGAGAGCTTGTGAAAAAACTTTCGCCTACTGCGAACGCCTGGAGACGTTCTCGCTACGGCGCTCGATATTTTCACAAGCTCTGAGTGAGTCCGGGCTGTGGTCACGCTCGGGATCTAAATATTGGGCTTCGCGGAACTCGGCCTACGAGGCCCCAGCTAACCCACGGCTGACCCAGACCTTGCTGGCGCTGTGATGGAGGATGCCGTGGCGGCGGGCCAGGGCGTGGCGGTCTTGGTCGTAGCCGCCGCCGATCAGGCCGACCACCGGGATGTCGCGGCCCAGGCAGTGCTCGAGTACCGCC
>C687J35021_10002875_pt1 | contig 12065 bp, 25 predicted proteins | sample RifCSPhighO2_12_FD_35021 | JGI IMG/M metagenome (IMG submission 35021)
TGTTATCTAAGCTAGATAGGATGGAAGAGAGGATGGGAGAGCAGGCCAGAGAGAATGACCGACTCTACGAGAGGAAGAATAGTACTCAATAAAAAAGGGGGTGTTTACACCCCCCCTTTTTTTGCCTACCTATGGAGATTAAAAGACATAGGCACCGAGGAACCACCCAGAACAAAAAGCAAATATATATACGACAACAAGTAGCTTATCCATCTATCGAATCTCCATATGTGGTTTCTTGTACTTCTTGCATAGCAGTACAAGATCATCTAAGTCATAAGCCTTAGTCCAGAGCAGCAATACCTTGTCTGCATTAAGGATAGCAAGCTCTGTGTTATTCCCAAAGATAATAGAGGGATATCCCTTATCTTTAGCATACTTATCTGTAATGTGCAGTAGTCGCAGAGAGCCAGCACACATCACCACCCCACCTCCCCCTTTATGATCTTGCACGAAGGTGTCGATGATGCGAAGCCGACCCCCCTCTTTGCCCTCGGGAATATCTCCTACAACACTAAGCTTCATTGTCTTCCTCCTGTCGCTGTTGCCAGCCGACTAGTAAATATCCAAAATCCTTAGGTTCTGTCACAGCAGCATCCTTTCCACAAACGGCACAAGTGCCGCCATGCCAAGTGGCAAGGCCACACCTGAAGCTCCCATACTTAACCCCACACTTGTAACAAACCCAAGTGGGTTGCTCTGGGGCTACAACAATCTTCTTTCTTGTGCTCACTGCAGTTCTCCCATCAGATTTCACATCCCCCACCCGCCGAGCAGGCAAGGTTTTGTGCTCCTGTTGTAAAGTCTCCTTGTTCGACAAACAAACTCCAATCAATGTCAGAAGGCATTGCTAATACTGCTGCCTCGTATTCTTCCTTACTAATGTCTGTATAAGGCGCTTGCTGATAGGTATGATCTGAGAAGGGGAGAAAGGATACTCCGCTAACTTCATCAAAATATTTCCAAACCCAAGCCCCGACTTCAGGCCATTCTTCATCCTTAACTGATATAGTAACCGAAGGCTTATGCTCACAAAAACTCCTTTGATACGTCAACCACAGCTCCAGTTGCTCAATCGCTGTCTTATCCGTTCGACATACAGCACCCTCTGGTGCCTTCTGTGGAAAGCTAAATACAGCCGTGCTCTCCGGGCGCATGGCCTCATCCTCACAGGGGACTCCTTGCCCTTTTAGAAATATATAGATGGGGTCTTTCTTATCCACCCTAATTCGACGAATATAGAACGGATTGTGTCGTGCATGAATACCACTAGCGGAGTCCACAAGCTGACTAACAGTGCCGCTAGGTTTAACACAAGTAATACTAGTGCTAACAGGCACACCCAGTCGTCCAGCCCACTCTTCATTTACACTCCTTGCATGGTCTCGTAAATTACTTAATACACGATGTAATGCACCCCCCTGCTGCTCAATCCAATGGTCTGTACCATTGAGCACAGGATGATCCATAATGCCAGTCAGGCTGACGCCAAGCAACCGTTCCTCCTCCGTGTTCTTCTTCCACTCCTCGCTTAAGAATTGGAAATCCGTGAGAGTGCTTTGTATTGTTCCCAAGATTGTAGCCAGTTCAATCTTTCGCTTGAGGGAATCAAATGTGTCATCTGCTCTGACAACAACTTCTGTAAGATTCAATTATATTCACTACAGGACGTTAATCTGTAGCAGGGACTTTGGATAGAACCCAGCTTGCAAACATATGTAATTCTTCGTTAGAAGCATGGCATTTCATTGCATTTGCCAGTTGACTGATAACTTGGATATTATCTTTCGTGTATCCTTTAGTGTTATCAATACGATCTAAGGAAGGAGAGTTCCTGTACGCACCAGATTTACCTGAATTCATATTCAGCCTTATCCCTAACACAGGACAAACATCTGGAATAACTATATCAGAAACCTCTATGTTAAACTCTCTACCTGTTTCCTTGCACCTTTGTTTAGCTCGCTGGTGCATCTTCCACTCTGGCCGGAGAGACTTAACTCTGTTACTATTACATACCTTACATAAAGTCATCTTGCTAGTTTTCTCGAAGATTGTACCACAATTAGTACATTCTCTATGAGTATCACTAACTAAATAACCTTGAGTGTCCTTCTCCATATGCTCTCCTAAAAATGTAATTTTACCACATTACATAATAGAAGTCAATACCCATCTGCATATCCCTATGCAGTTTAGACTATATCATCATCCCTATCTCTAGGGAGCCGTGCGCTTCCACTCACTTGAGTGTACTTCCTTGCGGAATAGTCGTTGGCCCCGATTTAACTTGGGTCAGGATTACCTGTTCTAGGCTTCCCCTGAGTTCACACGGTTCTTCGACACAGATTACTCTGTGAAGTTGCTATCTTTCGTTAACAAAATTGTTTATCTCGGAGGATGATTTCGCTACAAGGGTTAGTCCCATAGCTTCGATCCTTAGCTCTTCGGCCCCAACGACTTGCTTGATTTTGGGCAGCCACACGGTTAAAGATTCCACGTTCTCCTGATTTAGATTTAACCAGAGCGACCCACTCTTCCATGAAAGTTTCAGCATCAGGTTTCTCCGTGTAAGCAATTGAGTTGTTAGCAAGGCTACGATGAGAATGCTCTTCCCACCATTGCCCCATCTTAGCTTGCTGCATCCGACGATCTGTGAGGTTGGAGAGGCTAATTAGGGCACTCCTACGAACACCCCCTACAACAACAACCTCTCCTATTAAACACATCAAGTCATGAACTTCTAAGGAACTAAGCTTTCTTCCCATTGCGTGTTTGAACGAACTAATAGCGAATTCAAACAACTTGTGCAGAGGTTCAGGCCCACTGGCTCGTCCCCCGAAGGTTTTAAGCCTAGCTCCCGCAGGGCGGATCTTGGAATAGTCAACCTTAGGTATATCCCCTTCCCACAGATAGGACAACAGCTTTTTAAAGGCTTTTGCCCATCCGAGCTTACTATCTTGAACGACGATGACATCATCAACCTCCTTGAAACTCTCTGCAATGGTGGGGAGGTGAGCAACCTCTTGCCGTTCACAACTAAACCCCACTCCCGTACCGTTCATAAGAATATAGAGAGCTTCGCTGAAAGCCCTCTTGTTGTTCACAGCCAGATAACTACAGTTGTAGGCTGCAATATTATCCCTGTCACAGGCCTCTCCTGCAGTCATCAGAAGGCGCATTGAAGGCATCACCTCCAAATTAAGTATAGCTTGTTTAAGCGGCAACCAAGTGTCTACTCCAATCTGGTGTTGCTTACTGATTAAGTAATCAATCAATCGAGTTACAGTCTCCTCCCAAGTCTCCCTGCGTTGTTTTTCTGGAAGAAACCTAGCATAACGACTTCGATGAATAACACTTTGATAAGTACTTGGAAGTTCACTCACTGAAGTGTACTCCCCACACCATCCCCCTGAAATGCAATATTATCCAAATACTCCTGTACAGCATCCCAAATCCCCGAACCTAATAGCACAGCAGGGGTGTCCTCAATCTCTTCATCTTCTCCCGGAACAGGGTCTGTGATGAGTTTTACAGATGCATTCTCTTCGTCTACATTTTCTATAATAATCGAAACTCGGTTAATCTTCACTCATCTTCCTTATAAAGTTCTACTGCAAAATCATACCCTTCCCAGTTATCCACCCCTGCGTTTTCAAGGGCATCTACCCATCTCTGGGAATCTAAAAGACTCTCGTACTCTTTTAACGAAATTGTAATTATATCCACCTCATCTATCCTCGTATTCTTGTGGCATTTCTTCCATCCCTAGATCATAGGGCAAGATATCTTTCTCTTCCTGTATAAGCTCTTTAAACTTATCCACCATGTCTTCAATGCTGATTTCAAACCGATCTACAAACCAATCGGTGTCTTGTGTGACTCGGATGCAGTCACAAATATCTCCAAGACTCATGTTGCTCATCTAGCTCCTCCTCCCATAATGTAGGCCAATGTTTGTAATAATATTCATTAATCATCCTCACAATCTCCGCATGTTTAGGCATGTTGAGGAGATTCAAAGGAGGGAAAGTAAAATCAGGCCACTCTATGTGAAGTCTCCCAGACCAAAAGGAAGCCTACTTTGCTTGTCGCTTGGGGTATCAAAATGAGCCTCTTCAAGAATGGCTGCCATATCAAAATTAGGACGGAAGGAGTAGCCACAGCCTACTAGGAACTGCTGAAACAACTCTACAGCCTCTCCCCAAGTCGTATGTTCAACATGATGTGCATGTACTACTTTGCCATATTCGTCATACTTTGTAAATTTAAACATTCGATTCCTTTAGTTGAATTAGTTTTTGCAGATAGTGCTCTGCTTTTTGTAAATCTTGCAGCCCTGCTTTATCAGGATAACGGGCTACATACTTGATGACATTACCTCGGAGATATCCCTCAAACTGCTCAGGAGACATCCAAGCTTCCATTGCAGCCCAAGGTTGCACTACTTTGTTGAGGTAATGGCTTCCTCCGATTTGGTTGTTATCAGTGCTCATTCTTAAACCCCAACAAACTTATCTCCCGCCTTTGGCCCGATGTTTGTAGTGTCACGAAACCAACCACCACAACCGCTGCACTGATACCGTTGATACTTACAGGTTTGGGTATACTGGAAGCCTCGTTTATGATAATGTTTTCCTCCACAACTAGGGCAAACTAAACTATCTTCAGAGTATAAGGAACGATTGGCATGGCCCTTAATCCAAGGCAGGAGCTTCTTGTACACTCGCTCAAGCAACACAACATCATGGATATTATACTCTTGCATTTGTTTCCATGCAACAGCATCTCCTGCCATACATTGAATCCAAAGCTCATGCCCAATGTGCTTAACCTTCTTGCCGAAACCAAGGGCATTGGAGATATAGTCCAACTTATTAGAAGGAAAACGAAACCTACTCCGTGCTGTCCGCAGCAAGTCTACTTCCTTGAAGCCACTAGGGGGAGACAGACCCTCTAGCAAGAACTCTTTGTTAAGAGTAGGTACATCGAACTTAGTCCCATTAAAATGTACAACTGCATCGGCTTCATCCATAAGAGTATGAATTTGAATAAGCATGTCTGTACGCCCATCGTGATGCGTGGAAGCAAACATAACACCTTCGTCACCTAACCACTTAGCAGCCCAACAAAGAACATAGCCACTATCAATGATCTGGGGCAGCCCTACGTTTTGCTGCCACAAACCCCACACATGTACAAGATTAGGGGCAGTCTCAATATCTAAAAGTAGAATTTTCATTTAATTGTCCAAATTAAATTCATTCATATACCACAGTCCCTTCTGGAAGTGCCTGTGAGATATACTTCGCTTTAATCTCTCCCTGAAGTTCTTCATCCATAAAGCCATACATATCCTTAACCCCTAGGACATATACCCGGCTTTGATGTGCTTCTGGGATTTGATCCTTCATCCAATCCTCCATCACTACAATTTCATCAGCCCAATTCATTAGCACATCATCAATAGGGATGAGGGCATAGTCTTCAGAGACACCACAAGCCCTTGTGTTGTATCCAAACTCCCGGTGCAGCACATTAGCTGCTGTGGGGCTGCGTAGCAAACCCGCTGAGCAAACACAAAGAACTCGCTTAGCTTTTCCTTGATAGGGGTTTGTACAGTTGTGTAGACGATTAAAAGTGTTAGTCATCGGACGCCTCAAAGTTAATACGAACAATACCCAAATCAATGATAAGGCCACCACCAATATCATCTTCATTATAAAACTCCAAGCCTAGCATAAAGCCAGTAATCCAGTTAATATAAATATTCATTTCTTTGTCCTCTTCTTTCTCTCTATTGCGGTTTTCTTATCATGACAGGTACTACAAAGTACCTGTAGATTCTTGGCTGAACAAAACAACCTACTAATGTAAACCTCCCACCCCTGAAACCCTTCCTTAGGGCAGACGACTGGAAGAATATGATCCACCTGTATATCCCTCAGCGGAAAATGCTTCTTACACTTATTGCATTCATAATGTTCAGCCATCCTCCCGGACGCAGGGTTGACCTTCTTCCCCCTCTTGGCTGCATTCAAGGTTTCATACTTGGCGGGGTATTTCCTAAACCCTGCACGGAGAAGGGAAGTGATGAATGTTTTCAGCCTCCCCTCAGTCCACAGCAAAGCTCCACTCCTCGTCAGGTTGACGGCGAATGTAAAGAAGCTTGCCAATAATGTTAATGTGCTTTAGAACATCCACCTCAGTACAATAATCAAAGTGTTTCTTGTAGCTATCGAACACAGCTTTATTATATTGTTCCACTGTCTCACAGCCTTCCAGAATGTCATTAGCCTTCTTAGGCCCAACGCCATGCTGACCGGGAATGTTGTCCGTAGAGTCCCCTGTGATGAGTTGTCGGTAGAAGTTCTTCTGGGCTTGTGCCTCCGTAACGAAATAAGATTCATCTTTATTCCAATTATAGTGCCAGCCCGGAGTACAGTCTAAATCTTTATCTAAGGTTGCGATAATGGTAGCATCCCAGTTTGGCTCAAAAAAGGTATTATCATATTCCTCTTTTGTTGCCACTTGGACGATGCTCATTACATCATCAGCCTCCTCATTACCTGAAACTACCGCCCCCTCAACATTGATGAGATACTCCCGAAGAGCCTTGTAGTGCTTCGGCTTAGGTTGCTTCCGATGTGCCTTATAACCCGGAAACAACTGCTTACGAAAGTTGCTGCTACCAGAGAGATAGAGAACATATTCAGAGGCTCCGCAGTTGAAGGTGATTTCATCAATACGAGTGTCCATCTTAAGGATGGCTGCCTCCTCGCTCTCTTCCTCTGTAGAGAAGCCAATGGCATGCACCAGAATGTCGGCATCTATGAGGGCCTTAGTCATAAGCCTTATCCGTATGACTGCCAGAGCAAGGAGAGCATTTGCCGCAACAGAAGTCGTCTTCACAAGAATCATGTTTACTCTTCTCCTGCATCTCAGCCTCCCTCTCCTTACGATCTAGCCAACCCTCTTTCTTGCCGAAGATAGCTTCGTAATTATCTTTAAATTCCTTTGTAGGAACCTTACTCACAAGGCGCACTCTGGGTTGTTCATACTTTTCCAAAATAACCTCCTAACAGTAAACAGAAATCATCTATTACGAGCGCAAAGGCTTGTTGTTTTGTTGCAACAAAGTTGGAACGAACGTTGCTTTCGTACAACTCTTCGTTTGTTTTCTTTCGCATCCTGTACAAGAACATCAGTAGTCTCCCTTAGCTACATCCTTTTTATTCACAGCCTGATAAAACTTTGTCTCATCAAAGCCAATACCTGTTGTAATGCGCTCTTGCATCCAGGTAGGGAGAGACTCGAAGGTAGTTACATCATCTGAGTCTAGGTCGAAGAATTGCTCAGGGTTATAGAGAGAATCTACTTGCATCCCCTTCGGAACACCCGACACAGAACTAATCTTGGCCTTACCACCGCTAGTGGAACCAACCGTAACCATAGCTGGCAAGCCAAGCATACCCCGTACATTACGTCCTTTATTAGTGTTCTCTCCCTTGGGGTCAATTGCTTTCAGTAGGCTGAACAAAGCACTCTTCTCGTGAGAAGAAATACTAAATTCTTTACCTAGCCAACGGGGTTTCTGAACCCCGTCGATCTCGATTGTCTCTGTCGGGAACTCAAATGTAATAAACACCTTATGCTTGATGACCTCGTTTCCATCATCATATTTCTTAATCTCCCCGGTTTTATAGTCAGTTTCGTACTGATCCCCGAAATCAATAATTTGCACAATACGTGCAACAAAACTACCATCCTCAATACGTCCGAAGTCCTTCTTTGCTTTCTTGGTTTCGCTGAAGTTTAGAGCCATGTTTTATTTCCTTTTAAAGTTGATACATCTATTATACACCATCTACTGCTGTTGTGCAACTATTTCTGTGCTGAACTAATCTGTCTATCCAGCTTAGAAATTTTTCTTGTGTCATACCACTCTTTGCTTTGTTACAAGAGCCGCAACAGGGCACGATGTTTCCATCAACATACCCAATCGAATTATCAACCCTGTCAATCCCGTTGTAAATGTAGTCTCCATTATGCATTCCACCACTGGTGCTACTACTAGGAGCAACCCCACAATAATGACATGTCTCTTGGGTTATTTGTCTAAAGCCTTCGGGGGATATATCAAAAGAAAATCCTCGCCTTTTTGCATCCCTTCTGTAACGCCCCAAAAGTCGATTAAAAGCAGCTTCTCCCTTTTTCAGCCGCATCTGGGGGCCAGTCTGCAGGCAACCACAGGATTTTGTCCTCCCCCTCACGAGGGTTGCCGCACGAACCACTTTCTCTCCTCCACAACTACACGCACATCGCACATACTGAGCATTATTAGTACTCCTAATACCTACACTTTCAACTACAGTAAGTTTACCGTATGTGTTTCCAACAATATCTAACTTCTTCGGCATAATCTCCTCCTATTAACAATAGGCGGATTATACCATAATCCTTAGCTGTTGTCAAGAGGTCAATGGACAGAATTCCAATCTGGCCCAGATTTCACATCCCCGACCAACGGGACGTTTAGTTTGAAATACTTCCCTGCATAGTCGAATGCCTTGACAGCAATCTCTTTTACACGGTCTACATGAGCGTTTAATGTCTCCCTTTCAAACTCATCATGAAAATGCAGCACTTGTACACTATCTAAGCCAGCCTCCTCGCACCACTGGTCTGTGAGCACAGTGGCCTTCTTTACGGCTATAGAACCCCCACTCTGGAACATGAGGTTCACTAAGGAGTGGGGGCTACGTGCAAAGAGTTTACGGCCATCTAGCCCCTTTAGAAATCCTCCACGCTTACCTCCCCGGTCTTCCCACACCTTAGTGATTGCTGTTTTGAACTCTTCCAAAGCTGTATATGTTGCCCAGAAGTCTTCAAACCTCCTTGTAGCCACTCTAAGAGAGCAACCCATTGTGTCAGCAAGCTTTTGAGGCTGTGCCCCGTACATAAGTGCATAGTAGGGACTCTTCGCATCATTTCGATTAGCCATCCCCCAGAGTTTTTGATTCTCTGCGTGGATGTCACCATGAATCAAGAGGTCGGCCAGTTCCTGCCCCCCTGTGTACGACGACACGTAATGGGCCTGTAGTCGAGCCTCAAGCCCGGCAGCATCGCAACCAACATAGCTATAACCGTCAGGGGCAACAAACAAGCTACGAATATCAGACCCATAAATGGCATGAGCATTAGGTACGTTAACGATTCCAATATGTTTGAACCTACCTGTCGGAGTCCCCTGTGGAATCGCCCTAGCCTCAAGTCTCCCATCCTCTCTCAATTGATTCAGCCATCCTGTCTCTTCTCCATCTCTCCTAACATTCTTTAACATCCGTTGCCTATGCACAAGAATAGCTCGTCTAGCAATGAGGGAAGGAATCTCTCCCTCCACTGTATGAAAGCTACTCTCTGTCAGCTTAGGGCTTGTCTTAATAGTCTTGCCATTCTCCTTCTTTGTATTCCAGTCGTCAGGCTTCCAGCCCTTGCTGAGGAGATATGACTTTACCTGCTCGTGGCTATTAAGGTTTATCAGGAAATAGTGAATCCTGCAAAAAGGCCCTTCAACAGGCTTGTCCTGTTCTTCAACAAGTTTGGTCACAATGACCACTCAACTGGCATTCACAGGAACAATACCCTGTCTTGTCCCCTGAAAACTCATCTTCACAAGAGTTGCAAACAAACTCACCGCACAGAAATTCTCCTTCGGAAACATCTTTCATTTCACCACAATAGTAACACTCACGCTTTTCCATAACAATCCCTCACTTGCTGTAGACTAATCAAACTAGGATAACCCATCTTCCACAAATTCTCAACACATAGATTCAGATATCTATTATCTGTAACAGTATCAGACATCCTACCAATACCTGTTTCAACCTCTACCTCTTTTGTGATGGAAGAGTAATGTACATGCCCGTGAAGGTTAATCTTCCCCCTGAGTTCATCAGGATGAATAGGAGCATGACTAAGCCAGAACTCTTTATACCTCTTCAGGCCATACACAGAGCTAAAGTATTTAAGGTACACTTGGGTATCAAGGTCATCATGGTTGCCCCTGACAAGATGTTTGAGACCCGGCAATGTCTCGAAGAGGCATACAGTGTCCATCGTGAAGGCTGCATCCCCTAAGACATACACAATATCTCTTTTAGTCACCAATCTTTGCCAATCCTGAGAAATCCTAGACCTATTATCCTCTTCTGAGGCAACCTCTTGACGAAACTTATGAATGTTTTTATGTCCGAAGTGTAGGTCGGAGGTAAACCAAACATTAGCCATCCTCTTGCTCCTCCTTAAAAACACAACCCTGTAAAGAATCCTTCCGCATTATCTAAGGCTCCCTGCGCTTCTTCAATCTTGCCGATGAACAATCTCTCCCCATAAACTTAAAGGTGACGTTTTCTCCGCTTGCCCAAAATGGACGAGGGGCTTCACACTCCCCATGGTCTTTAAGGTATTTTAATTTAACCCAATAGATACATTTTTCACAAGTCATCTCAGCCCCCATAAAACCCACAAGACTTCAAGAATTTCTCCTTATCAAAGGCTGGATTAGCTTGCCTAAAATACTGACACAGCTTTGTCGTCATTACATAGACAGGTTCCTCATTGTTTGTGAGGAGTTTATATTCTCGGATAACTTCAGCTATTGCTTTAAAATCATTACGTCTCATCATTCGGAAAGTTCTCCACTAAAATTTTAACTGTTTCAGCTACAACTAAATCTTTGTCAAAGTCCTGATCATACCGGAATGGGATTATCTCAGCGATTTGTACAGCCACATCTTCATACTTGTAGTGCATCCCATCACCTCCATTCAAAGCAATTTGATCTATACGTGATATTTTCATTGGTTTCCCTCGGAGCAGCTTGCTGCGACAACTTCAGTCCATGCTGCAAAATGATACACATTGCCGTGTGTGTCCGATACATGGCTATACATCCCATCAATGTTACTTAGTACAAACAATCCGTCTAATGTTACTGGATTGTATGCTTCTGGTGGAATCTGTGGTTTTTCCTTAAGGGTGAAGCACTCTCCACGATGTAGTTCATATAATTTCATTTGGTTTCTGTTGGGCTTGCCCAACCTCCTCGGCCATGCGGCGCAGCTGTGACGTCCTTGGGCCACCGACAATCTCGAAAGTATCTGCCGCAAGGAGCAACGCCTCCCGCTTTGCCTGCCTGATGGCTGAGTCTAGGGCGGTGGAGCTGTCTGGCTGGCAAATCAATCGGCTGTGTTCGTGTACCGTTAGCGCATACATGGCGTGCCCGTTGTATTGGATAAGCAACGCTCCGGCTGCGTGTTCCCGCAGCACCTTCTCCCGCGCCTGTGACTCAGCAGCAGCCCTACGGAAATGATTCACATCTTTGATTGCTTGCGCCTGTACCTCGGCAATCTGCGCAATCAACGCAGCCTCCCTGCTACCACCCGCGCCGTTCAGTCTTGCTTCTTCCTCGCACTCGGCTTGGCACGCGGTAAGCTGCTGGCGCAGCAAATTTTCATTGGCTGTAATCTGCCTGTGAACACACTCATGCAGAGTTATCTGCTGTTCATACCAGCCCATCAGATCAATTTCGCCCTGCCCAAAACCTTTATCGCGCATTATGCCGTTGAGTTGGTTTACTTGGTCTTTACACTCGGCAAGCTGCTGGCGCAACCTTAAAATATCATCGAGGGATGCCGATTTATACTCATCGGCACATCCAGTAAAGTAGCCAAAAGCGGCCACACCACAAGCGGCCAGTCTACCTCTTTCAATCTCAAGCTGCTGGCGCAGAGCTGCATTTTCAGCCAGTAGCCTATTATTCTCTGAGGCAAGGTCACCAAGTAATGTGTCAGTCATCCCTTCTCTCCTTTGGGTGCGGATAGCATGGCTTTGCGACATTGATTCCAGCCGTCTTGGTAGGCCCAACAAGCATCGTTGTGTTCGTCGCAACTGCGGTCTAATGCTTTCGGGATGGTTGGGGCGGAGGTGTAGAGCATGGTGCCGACCGGCGTATCAACCTGCGCTCCCTCTGTAGCCCACGTCAGCCTATTTCCGAAGTT
>C687J35021_10002885_pt1 | contig 12046 bp, 14 predicted proteins | sample RifCSPhighO2_12_FD_35021 | JGI IMG/M metagenome (IMG submission 35021)
CGTGCGCGGCTTGAGCGAAACAGCGTCCATAAAAAAACCGCCTGGCAAGGCGGTTTTCTCAGTTCTGCAGCCGGCTCAAGCCATGGCTGGTTCGTTCAGTTGCAGCAGTTCGTCGGAGCGCGCCTGCACCTCGCTGTAGCGTTCGGCGTCGCTGGCGAGCACCGCGGCCATGGCGGGGAAGATCTCGTTCAGCTTGCTGCGCCACTGCTCGGATTCAACCTGCTTGGGGAAGCAGCGCTGCAGCAGGTCGAGCATGATCGACACGGTCACCGACGCGCCTGGCGATGCGCCGAGCAGGGCGGCGATGGAGCCATCCCGGGCTGCGACCAGTTCGGTGCCGAACTGCAGGATGCCGCCGTGTTTGGCATCTTTCTTGATGATCTGCACGCGCTGGCCGGCTGTTTCCAGGCGCCAGTCCTCGGCTTTCGCGAGCGGGTAGAAGCCGCGCAGGGTCTTCAGGCGCTTTTCGTCGGACTGCATCACTTCCTTGATCAGGTAGCGGGTCAGTTCGAAGTTGTCGCGCGCCACCGCCAGCATCGGGCCGATGTTGTTGGGGCGGATCGACAGCGGCAGATCGAGCAAGGAGCCGTGGCGCAGGAACTTGGTCGAGAAACCGGCGTAGGGTCCGAACAGCAGGGATTTCTTGCCGTCGACCACGCGGGTGTCGAGGTGCGGCACCGACATCGGCGGCGAACCCACTTCGGCCTGGCTGTAGACCTTGGCTTCGTGCTGTTTGACCACCTCGGGGTTATCGCAGCGCAACCACTGGCCGCTCACCGGGAAGCCGCCATAACCTTTGCCTTCCTCAATGCCGGACATCTGCAGCAGCGGCAGGGCGGCACCGCCAGCACCGAGGAAGACGAACCTGGCCTGGACCGTGCGCAGACCGCCGTTCTGCAGATCCTTGATGCTGACGCGCCAGCCTTGCTCGTTGCGCTCGAGGTCGGTGACCTTCTGGCTGCATTTGACCTGTGCGTTGGGCTGTGTGCCCAGGTGGTCGAGCAGGTGTTTGGTCAGGGTGCCGAAGTTGACGTCGGTGCCTGCCATGACCCGGGTCGCGGCGATCGGTTCGTTGGGATCGCGNCCCGGCAGCATCAGTGGCATCCACTTGGCCATGGTGGCGCGGTCTTCGGTGTATTCCATGTCGCTGAAGGCGTGGTGCTGGGTGAGTGCCTTGAAGCGCGTCTTGAGGAAGTCGATGCCTTCCTGTCCGCGCACGAAGCTCAGGTGCGGCACCGGGGTGATGAAGGACTTGGGCGAGCCAAAAGTGCCTTTCTCGACCAAATAGGCCCAGAACTGCTTCGACTCTTCGAATTGGGTGTTGATGGTCACCGACTTTTTGATGTCGATCGAACCATCCGCCGCTGGCGGGGTGTAGTTCAGTTCGCATAGCCCGGCATGGCCGGTACCGGCATTGTTCCAGGGGTTGGAGCTTTCGATCGCCCCGGACTCCATCAGTTCGATGACTTCCAGCTTGAGGGTCGGATCGAGCTCATTCAGCAGCACGGCCAAGGTCGCGCTCATGATGCCGGCACCAACCAGCACCGCATCTACCGTTTCGTAATCGTTCTGCGCCATTACCACTTCTCCTAAAAATGCAGCACCCAATTGACGGCCAGAGGCCTAAGCGTGAAACAACGCCTAATCAGCAGTCGCTGAGATGTCCTGGGATGAGGCAGGAGGGGGTAGCGGAGCATTTGCCAGCCGCAAGATCGTTCATTTTCGCCACACTCTTGTGAAGTTGTTGAAACCGTTTTTTTCACGCTCTTTTGGAGCCGTGAACCTCAAAAGCTCGTTCGCCCTGGCCTGCCTTTTTGCCCGCGCAAAGCTCCCGTTGCATGGCTGCAAGGTATTCTGCGTTATGGGTAAAAACGGCGAGCCGGAAGGGGCTGCACGAAGTGGGCGACTCTCTGGGGCGTGGCCGATGGCTAATGCATCAACGGTACGGCGAGGCCCGATCAGGAGACGTCCTTATAATCGGGGCGCGATTATAAGACGAATGCAGAAAAATTGATCGCCTCAAGTGGCTTTTCTTCTTCCGCCGGTCAGGCTGGCAAGTTTTTGGCGGCGGCCGAATATTTCACGTCTGGGGCGCTGCGCGCGCTGGCGGGGAGTGGTTTATGCAGCCAGCCGAGCTGCTGCTGATTGACCTCGATCCAGCCCAGGCCTTGCGGCGCCTGGGCTGACTGGCGAAAGGCGCGGCACAGGCCGTGGTCGTCGAGCAGGGCAAATGTACGAATGTGCCGGCGTGGGGCGAGCCAGGAGCGAAGGGAAAACATGGCATGGACTCAGGCGGTTGACGACTAAAGTCTTATGCCAGCCGGGCATGACAAGGCCGTGACAACAGCCCGAAAACCCTCAAGTCTTGGCCGCGGCGCTGTTAGCCCATGGTGCGGCTGGTTATACTGCAGGGCAATTTTGCGCCCCACACCCATGGAGAGATGAGCATGCTGCATCGCCTGTTGTTTGGTCTGATCGCTGTCGTCAGCCTGACCCTGGTCGGCTGTGCCCACAGCCCGCAACAACTCAGCCCGCAACCCAAGATCAATGCCCCGCTGGTCGCCGTTGGCCAAGGCCAGCCGGTGGTGGTTCGGGTCGCCGACGGTCGTCCGTCGCCGGTACTCGGCACGCGCGGTGGCTTGTACCCGGAAACCAGCGCGATCGTCGTGAGGGGTCAGGACATTCTGCCAAAACTGCAAGCCCAGGCAGAAGCGGCNGTGCGCCTGCTGGGTTTCACTCCGACTCCGAATGCCTACAACGCGCCGCAACTGACCCTGACCCTGGCCGAGTTGAAGTACCAGTCGCCGAAAGAAGGCCTGTACGTCACCGAGTCCGATATCACTGCAACCTTCCGCCTCGACGTGCAGAACAGCGCGCGCCGTTACAACGGCCGCTACGGCGCCTCGTTGAACCAGCGCTTCGGCATGGCGCCGAACCAGGAAACCAATACCAAGCTGGTCAGCGATGTGTTGAGCGATGCGCTGACCCGTGCGTTCAAGGATCCGACCATTGGCCAAATGCTCAGGCAGTAATCGCTGGTCGATAGAGGTCCGGCCGTTACCGCGATGTCGTTCAGCCGCTAGCCGGGTTGCCAGGTCTTGGCGGTGGCGACGGATCGACTAACTCGAGAGTCAGAGAGAATGCCGCTTCCCCGCAAGGGCCAAGCGGCATTTTTCCTTGGCGGCAGCCCATCAATCAGGGCGGCAGGGTGGCCCCATCCTGGCTCTGCGCCGCACACAAAAAACGCCGCTTTCCGGTAAGGGAGCGGCGTTTTTTCTTGAGTGAAGGGTATTGCAGTCGTGCTTGGTTTTTGGGGGGATTCAGGCCGCTTCGGCGTAAAACTCCGGCAAGCTGAAGCCGGTGTGTTGGTCGATGTCCGGCAGGTCATAGTGTTCATGGCCGCCAAGGGCGCAATAGACCAGCCAGTGGTGGTCCTGGACGTTGAAGGACAGCTCGTTGATTACGTCTTCCACTTCTTCGAGCGAGTCGATCAGGTAATCACGATCAAGTGGTTGTGGGGTGAGCATGGCAATTCCTCCGTGGGGCAGGTTGGATACACCGCCGTGCCGCGATGACGGTGGCGTAGTTGCAGAGGATTCAAAGCTTAGGCCAGGAATGTGACGATTCTCAGACGATTTCGGGATAGCTCCTTCGTTCGTCGGAAACGAAACTTCTAAAACGACTGCTCCAGTAAACTGCGCGCGGTATTTCGGATCGCCCGGTGGGTTGCGGCGGTGTGAAGTGCGCCTGATGGAAGTGCTTGAGGCGGAAAATCAGCGCCTATCCCTGGAAAATCGAGTTTTCCCTTCCCCGAACGATCAGCGCAGTTGCTTCTTTCCGCCCGACAATGCCGGCATTTTCCCTTTCGTGGTGCACAGACGTGCTCTGTGCACCAATTTGCTGTGGAGGTTGCTGATGTCGTTGCAGGCGCTCTGGTCTGTTTTCCTTGCCCATCCCGCGCAGTCGTTGAATGCCCTTGCCCTGTTCTTCGGGCTTGCCGGGAGCTGGTTGCTACTGGCCACCCGAGTGCGTGAGCAGCGTGCAGTGGCGCGCTTGATCGCGGGCAGCGCTGCCAAGGATATGGCTGGGGAGGTATATGTGTTCGACGCCCCGACCCAACGTCTTAACCGGTTTTTCTATCGTTTCGGTTTTGTCAGCCTGGCGGTGTCGCTCGCGCTGTCCTGGGGCAGCACCCAGATCTGAATTGCCCGAGGCGGCAACAATGGTTTCAAGCAACAAAAACGGCAGCCCATGGGCTGCCGTTTTTGTTGCTGCGCCAGGCATTCCTAGAGCGGCAAGCCGGCTTTCACCCGGTATTGGTTGCGCACCGGATTGGCATATTGCAGCACCAGATATGGCTGCTGTTCGACCGGGCAGCGCGCCAGGCGCTTGTTCCACTCGGCTTCTGCGCGAGCCAGTTCCTCTGCGGGAAACAGCTGTGCGGCGCTGGGTACGTCGAGTGCCGGATCGCGCGCGCTCCACATGGTGTAGGCCAGGTAATGCACCGGGAACAGCCGGTAGCCGCTGAGAATCTGCCTGTCCATCTCGGCGGCCAGCTGCTTGCTGTCTTCCAGGCCGTGGCTCACCGGTGCGCTGAAGTGAATATGCACGCGACCTTTATAGCCGGTAATGCCGAGGGCGATGCTCTGGTCGTCTTCGCCCGGCGCTTTGCTGTAGCTGCCGCTGCTGGCGCGGATGAACAGCTCGCGGGCCTTGGCCTGATCGCAGGGGTCGTATTCATAGCTGATCGACACCGGGGTCAGTTTCAGCGCAGCGATCACTTCGGCAAAGGGTTCGCTCTTGCGACTCATGTGGAACATCTTGAGGATCGCCGAGTCGGTGCGGTCGTTGCCGTCCTTGGCGCGGCCCTCGGCCTGGGCGATCCAGATCGACTCGCAATCGGTGCGGATCGAGTGATTGATGTAGGCCGACAGCAGTTGGTAGGCCGCAAGCTTCTCGCGGCGGCCGCTGAGCGAGCGATGCACGATAAAACTCTTGTTCAGGCGCATCAGGTCGCTGACGAACGGCTTCTGCAGCAGATTGTCGCCGATCGCGATGCGCGGGGTCGGCAGGCCGGCGTGGTACACCGCGTAATTGACGAAGGCCGGATCCATGACGATGTCGCGGTGGTTGGCCAGGAACAGGTAGGCACTGCCGGCCTTGAGTTGCTCGACGCCGGAATAGGTCACGCCATCGGTGGCGCGCTCGATGCTCTGGTCGACGTAAACCTCGACTTTCTCCTGCAGCGCCGCTACCGAGGCGACGTTGCTGAACTCAACTCGCAGTCGATAGGCTATAAGTGGTTTAAGCAACCAGCCCAGTGCGCCGGCCAGGCGTGGGAAGCGATACTGGGTGAGGATGTCGAGAAACTCGTTGTCTGCCAGCAAGCGCGCCAGAACAGTGGGTACTTCGGAGTCGGCGTAAGGTCGGATGGCATCGAATTCGCCCATCATGCTCTCTTGTCGTGGTTGGCTGTGGTTAGCAGAATGTTGAGGAGGGTGGTTCCGTGCTTGGAACCAGCGATAGACCGGCGATTATACCTACAAGTCACATGGAGACTGCGATGCTGGAAAGCCAGCTTTATCAATGCCCGTACTGTGGCGAGTCGGTCGAAGCCCTGCTCGACCTCTCCGCTGGCGATCAACAGTACATCGAGGATTGCCCGGTGTGCTGCCGGCCCATTGTCTTCGATCTGCACACCGACGGCATTGACTGGACGCTCGATGTGCGCGGAGAAGACGACTGATGCAGCGCATCTACGAGCCGCAGGACGTGCTGGAAGGCGAGTTGCTCCTGGGGATGCTGGCCAGTGAGGGCATCGAGGCCCACCTGACCGGCCAGCACCTGCTCGGTGGGGTCGGTGAACTGCCGGCCTGTGGCTTGCTCGGTCTGATGGTAGAGGATGTTCAGGCCGAGCGCGCACAGCAGTTGATCGCCACGTACAATGCCGCGCAACCGCTGGCCAATGACGAGCCAGAGAACTTCCAGGGCGTGCTGCTCTGCTAGTCGCTTCGGCGCGCAGTGGCGGACCTGCAGGCTGCGCCGCGCGCGATGGCTGAGCCTGCCCAGGCTGCTTGAGCGATAGCCTGTGACGCGTCGGCCCCTGGTCTTCGCGGGTGTCCCATTCAACCGCCGGCCGTGCCTGGCCCGCTGCCTACCTGTTATCGAGTTGCCTCATGTGTGGACGTTATGCCCTGTTCCGTTGGTCGCCGGTGTTCGCGGCCTTGCCCGGTTTTCCTGCGGATCAGCAGCCGCAATGGAATATTGCCCCCGGCGCCCAGGTTCTGTTGCTGCGTGCCGTCGCCGGTGAGCGCCAACTGGTGCGCGCCCGCTGGGGGCTGACCCCGCCCTGGCTGACGGATCTGTCGAAAACCCCGGCCCAGGCGCGAGCGGAGACCCTGGCCGAGCAGCCGATGTTTCGCGATGCCTTGCGTCTGCGCCGCGGCTTGTTGCCGGCCAATGGCTTTTACGAATGGCGCGGCTCAGCGCGTAAACGACCGTATTGGCTGACCAGCGAAGACAGCCCGCTGTACTTTGCCGCGTTGTGGGAGGCCTATCCGGTCGAAGGCTGTGTCTATCTCAGTGCCGCGGTGGTGACTCAGCCGGCGGCCAATCAGCGCCGCCCGCTGATCCTCGATGCCGCCGCCCAGGCGCTGTGGCTGGCGGCAGACACGCCGCTGGACGAGCTCAACGCGCTGTTGGCCCGGCCGCAGCCGCTGTTGCGCGAGCGGGTCCTGGCCAATCTGGTCAACGACCCCAAACTGAATGCCCCCGAGTGCCTGACGCCGGCGTAGCTGGCGTTGGGGGGGAACTTACTTCCGTCCGACCAGCGCTAGCAAAGCGGCGTGCACTGCGTGACTGTTTATCGAGCGTAGGGTCTTGCGCCAAGGACGAAGGCTATGTACCAGTTTTGTGTTGCACGGAGCCGAAGCTCTTCGTAGGAGCCAGCATGCTGGCGATCCAGCTCACAGCGAAAAGCATCGCCAGCAAGCTGGCTCCTACAGGCGCTCTGTTTTGGCCTGTTAACCATTGCCACAACCCATTGGGACATAGCCATGACGGATGGCTGGCCGTCCTCCCGCGCTATTGCCGGTTGCTCGCGCAGGGTCGCGGGCCTAGCATACGCGGCTTATTCGCATGGAGATTCAGCATGAACCAGACGTTGTCCTTTACCGCGCTGGCCGCGGCCTTGCTGCTGGCAGGATGCCAAGCCGTGAACACCACCAGCGGTGGCGCAGTGGGGGTCGAGCGCAAGCAGTACATGTTCAGCATGCTTTCGACCCAAGAGATCAACCAGATGTATGCGGCGTCCTATCAGCAGACGCTGGGCGAGGCGTCGAGCAAGGGTGTGCTGGACAAGAGCAGCGCCAGCGCCAAGCGCTTGCGGGTCATCACCGACCGCCTGATCAAGCAGGCGCCGATTTTTCGCGCCGATGCCGCGCAGTGGCAATGGGAGGTCAATCTGATCAAGAGTCCCGAGCTGAATGCCAGCTGCGGTCCGGGTGGCAAGATCCTCTTCTACAGCGGGCTGATCGACAAGCTGCAACTGAACGACGATGAGATCGCCGCGATCATCGGCCATGAAATGGCCCATGCCCTGCGCGAGCATAGCCGCGAAGCCATGTCCAAGGCCTACGGCGTGGCGCTGGCCAAGCAGGGCGCCGGTGCCCTGCTCGGGCTCGGCGAGACGGGCATGGCCATGGCCGATACCGTGGTGCAGTACAGCCTGACCCTGCCCAACAGCCGGGGCAACGAGAACGAGGCCGACCTGCTTGGGCTGGAGCTGGCCGCCCGCAGCGGCTACAACCCGAACGCGGCTGTCAGCCTGTGGCAGAAGATGGCCAAGGCCGGCAATGGCGCGCCGCCAGAGTTCATGAGCACCCACCCGTCGTCGAGCAGCCGCATCGCCGCCTTGCAGGCGGCCATCCCGAAAGTCATGCCGCTCTACGAACAGGCCAAGGCCACGCGCTGACAGCGTCGCCACCGCGGACAGGGCTCGCCAGCGGTGGTGCCGCCCTGTGCATATAGGCTAGGCGGCCGGTTTACGGCAGGGCTTTTTCCGAGAAGGAACGGGTGTCCAGGCCCAGTTGGGCGCGAAAGCTTTCCATGTCGAACATGGTGCAGATTTCCTGGATCTCGTTGCTCGGGGTCAGCGTCCAGAAGGCCATCGCCGCGATGCTCAAGACCTTGTCGCTCGGCGGGTAACCCAGGGCCGGTTTCTCGATGGTGCCGATCAGGGTGCTCCAGGTGACGACCTTGTTGCCTTCGGCGATGCACTCCTCGATCACCACCTGCAGGTCTGGCATGGCGGTGCGGATGTCCTGGATCAGCTGGGCGAAGGCGGCGCTGCCCAGGTGATGGCCGACAAACGAGCTTTTGTAGAGAAAGTCCTTGCTGTGCAGCTGTTCGGCCAGGGCCAGGCGACCCTTGTTCCACGACAGGTCGATATGCTGGCGGACCACTTTTTTCCGATCATCCAATGACATGCTGTTCTCCATCACTGCCGGGCAAGGTGCGCAAGATGCTGCGCACTTTATCGACCGTCAGAGTAGCCAAAACATCGCCTGGAGCGCCAGAGGATCGGCGTCAAATCAATACCATAAGTGTCCGCCGAGTTGCAGGGCCTGGTAGCTCGCATAAGCCGCCAGGGCGGCGAAAGCGCCGGCAGCCAGGCGACGAATCAGGGTCAGTGGCAAGCGCTCGGCGGCAAAGTTGCCGACCAGCACCACGGGGACGTTGGCGATCAGCATGCCCAGGGTGGTGCCGATCACCACAAGCACGAAGTGTGGGTACTGCGCGGCCAGCATCACCGTGGCGACCTGGGTCTTGTCGCCCATCTCGGCGATGAAGAAGGCGATCAGGGTGGTCAGGAATGGACCGTAGCGCTTGAAACTCGAGCTTTCATCGTCATCCAGCTTGTCGGGAACCAGGGTCCACAGCGCCACGGCGACGAAGGAGGCGGCGAGCGTCCAGCTCAGGGTCAGCGGGGAAAACAGGCCGGCTACCCAGTTGCCGGCGGCACCGGCGAGAAAATGGTTGGCCAGGGTGGCGACCACGATGCCGAGGATAATTGGCAGGGGGTTGCGAAAGCGCGCGGCCAGCAGCAAGGCGAGCAATTGGGTCTTGTCGCCGATTTCGGCCAGGGCAACGATCAGGGTGGGGACGAACAGGGATTCCAGCATCAGACTTCCTAACAGGGGCGGGTCGACATGGCTATGACACGTACCGCCTTCCCGCCCCGGGTAAGGTGTGCGTGTCATAGGTCTTGTCAAACCCTGTGCGCAGTGTCATCGGCCAGCGGCTGCTGGTTAACAATGCGCCAGCCCGTGTTGCTGGGCTGTGGGTCGCACGCACCATGGTCGGTGGACCAAGTATGTTGACGCGTGCCGGGCGAGCTGCTGCTCGCGGGAGACTACTCCCCTAGGACGGGCGCATTCTGCCCAACCGCAGCGGATTGGGCAAGCCTGCGCTTGTATCGGGTCGCTATGGCTTGCTCGCGCTGTAGATGCGAAAGCCCTTGGCTTCGGCCAGGGTATGGCAGGGGCCAAGGTATTGCTCGATCAGCGGTGGATACTTGAGGAAACTGTTGGCCACCAGGCGCAATTGACCGTGGCGTTCGAGGTGCTCGGCGGCATGCCGCAACAGATTTTCCGTGGCCTGGTAGTGGGTGTGCACGCCCTGGTGGAACGGCGGGTTGCTGAGGATCGCGGCCAGCCCCTGGGGGGCGGCGGCAATCCCGTCGCCACTGATGACGTTGGCCTCAAGGCCGTTGGCGGCCAGGGTCAGGCGGCTNCTGGCCACGGCGAAGGCGTCGACATCCAGCAGGGTCACCTGGCTNTCGGGNTAGCGGCGCTTCAGTGCCGCGCCGAGCACGCCGGCGCCGCAGCCGAANTCGAGCAGGTGACCCGCCGGCAGCTGATCCAGATGTTCCAGGAGCAGGGCGCTGCCGATGTCCAGGCGGCCATGGCTGAATACCCCGGGCAGGCTGACCACGCTCAGCGGGCCGTCACTCAGGGGCAGGCTGTAGTGCCGCGCCAGGGCTTCGAGGTCCGGGGTGGCTGGGGCGTTTTCCACGGTTACTTGCCAGAGCTGGCAGTGGCGCGCGCTGTCGAGCTTGCGCGCTCTGCCGAAGGCTGCCAGCTGCTTGGCCGCACGTTCGATGCCGGCGCGCTTCTCGCCGACCAGGAACAGCTGGCGCCCAGCCAGTTGCGCGGCGAGGGCGCCCAGCAGGTAGTCGGTCAGTTCGCGGGATTTCGGCAGGAACAGCACCGCGGCGGCGAAACCGCCCGCGGGAGGCGTTACGCCAAAATGACTGCGCCCGGCAAAGCGGGTTTCCAGCAGTGCCTGCTCGCCGGCGTGCCAGCTCCAGCCCCGGGCTTCCGGCAACTGGCCGAGCAGGTCATCGGCCGGCAGGCCGGCGAGCAACAACGGGCCGCCGAACAGGTCGGCCTGGCGCAGCAGCACTTCGCTTCGCGGGTCCATGGGGGGATAGGCTCCTGGGAAAAGCGCGGAGGATAGCAAATCCGGCCAGGGCTTTGAGCGGAATGGGGCTACGGCGATGCGGGCCCGATTACCCATTCCTCGTGCGGCTAGTTCACCAGCCGGCGCGCTGCGCCGTCGAAAAACGCCTGAGCATTCTCCGTCAGCTGGGTGACGATGCGTTGCCGCGCTTCGCGGCTGCCCCAGGCGCTGTGCGGGGTGACGATCAGGCGCGGGATGTCGGCGGCGAGCAGGGGGTTGCCGTCGGTTGGCGGCTCCCGGGTCAGTACGTCGGTGGCCGCGCCGCCCAGATGGCCGCGGCGCAGGGCGTCGGCCAGTGCCTGTTCGTCGACCAGGCCGCCACGCGCGGTATTGATCAGGAAGGCGCCGGGTTTCATCAGGCTCAGCTGGTATTCGCCGATCAGGTTGTGGGTGGCGGCGTTGAGTGGGCAATGCAGGGTCAGGGCATCGACCTGTGGCAGCAGTTCGTCCAGCGGCAGGCGATCCGGGCGGGACGGCCGCCCCGGCAGCTGGCCCAGCAGCACGCGCATGCCGAAGGCTTCGGCCAGGGTGGCCACGGCGCCGCCCAGTTCGCCATGGCCGAGCAGGCCGAGGGTCTTGCCTTGCAGTTCGACGATGGGGAAATCCAGCAGGCAGAACTGCTGCGCCTGTTGCCAGCGGCCGTTGCGTACCGCGCTTTGATAGTCGGGCAGGCGGGTGGCCAGGGCGAGCAGCAGCATCAGGGTATGCTGCGCCACCGAAGGCGTGCCGTAGCCCTGGCAATTGCAGACCAGCACGCCATGTTCGCGCGCGGCCAGCAGGTCGATGTTGTTGGTGCCGGTGGCGGCGATCAACACCAGCTTCAGCTCGGGGCAGGCGGCAAAGGTCCTGGCGTCCAGCGGCACTTTGTTGCTGATCGCCACCTGCACACCCTGCAGGCGCTCGATCACCTGTTCAGGGCTGCTCAGCGGGTACAACGTCAGCTCGCCGAATAGCTGCTGCAGTGGCGACAGGTCGAGATCGCCCAGGTCGAGCGTGCTGTGGTCTAGAAAGACTGCGCGGCTATTGTTACTCATCAGCTGTACCTTTTCTGCTGTCGGAGCGGGGCGTAAGGTAAACAGCCTATCAGACCCCCATGCCTGTTGCGGAGCCGCTATGTACTGGACGGAATTTTTCACCGTTGCCCTGATTCACCTGCTGGCGGTGGCCAGTCCCGGGCCGGATTTTGCTATCGTGGTGCGCGAAAGCGTGGCCTTCGGCCGGCGTGCCGGTATCTTCACCGCGCTGGGCGTGGGCACCGGGATCTTCGTCCACGTGGCCTATTCGCTGCTCGGCATCGGCCTGATCGTGTCCCAGTCGATTGTCCTGTTCAACGCCTTGAAGTGGCTGGCGGCCGCTTACCTGCTCTATATCGGGATCAAGGCGTTGCGCGCCAAACCGGCGGGTCCCGCCCGCGCCGAGCTGAGCCTGGAGCAGGCCGCACGTTCTCCGCGTGCGGCCTTTGCCACAGGCTTCGTCACCAATGGCCTGAATCCCAAGGCAACCCTGTTCTTCCTGTCGTTGTTTA
>C687J35021_10002888_pt1 | contig 12033 bp, 15 predicted proteins | sample RifCSPhighO2_12_FD_35021 | JGI IMG/M metagenome (IMG submission 35021)
GTTTGGAAGTATGTAGCTAATATTGACTTCGGTAAATAATTTATATGATCCAGCCCACCCCATATCCGCTGAATATAAAGAAGCATCCGCCAGAGCAACTTCTAAAACTGGCCTTCTCGATAAGGGAATTTGGATGGAGGAGTCCGATAGTTGTAGATAAAGAAAATGTTATTCTCGCTGGCCATGGTAGATGGGCAGCCTATGAAAAGTACAAGGAAGAGTACAAGTTAGAAGAACCCTGGATAGTAGTTGCCGATCTTACAGAAGAAAAAGCCAAGGCATACCGCCTGGCTGATAACCTCCTGGCTAGTACAGATTATGACATGGATGCGGTATTCCAGGAAGTAGACCAACTAGCTCTTCCGTTCCAAGATCTTCTACGCTCTGAACCCTTAGATCAAACAGCCAAGTCAGACAAGCAAGAGGAACAATTCATTACTGACGAAAGATATCAGCAGTATTTGAATAATAGCATTCGCCAGGTAGTTATGCATTTCACTCAAGTAGACTTCAAAGACTTAGAAGAGAAGTGCAACAAGCTACTAAAAGACATGGGCTTGGAAACTAAGAGTGATTTATTCAAGAAGTTGGTCGAAGATAAATATGCAAACAATACAAGTACAACAGAATAAGGTTGAGAATCTCCAAGACTATGTTCGCCGTCCTGCAAAACGAGAGGACTTCGAAACTCTAATAACGGAAGATTGCATACTTAAAGATGAAACTGGTAAACTCATTCTTCTATATTTTAAATTCAGAGACGATACTGCCGAACTCTTAAAGGCAGTCCAGACTATTCCCTATGAAACATCCAGGCGTTCTGGTGGCCTGGTTACAACCAGCCGCATCTTTGGCTACGATCCTTCGACTGGTATAAGAAAACCCTACTGCTCTGCTACTCGACTAGCCTTTAACAATCCTAAGGAACATCAAACCATAGTTGACTTTGGTGTAAAGATTGCTGAAATCTATAAAGAGTATCTTCCAGATGCATTCGTAAGCCATGAGCAGATTGCCCTGGACAAGATTAAAGAAGAATGGAAGATACCTCATACGCCGTTTACATCGGGTATCATAAACAAGAACAACCAGTTGAATTACCACTTCGACTCTGGAAACTTCAAAGGAGTGTATAGCAACATGATTGTTCTCAAAAACAATGTAGCTGGTGGCTATCTAGCTCTTCCTGAATATGGAGTTGGTCTTGAGTGTGCAGGAAACACCCTGGTTATGTTCGATGGCCAAAGTATACTTCATGGTGTAACACCCATTCAACACTTCGGGAAAAACTCTCATCGTTATTCCTTGGTTTATTACACGCTAGAGCAGTTCTGGAAATGCGATGAGTTGACAGAAGAAGTTGCCAAAGTTCGAGAACGAAGGAAGACTATAGAAAATAGAAATGCTAATCTTTAGATATGCAAATCTCTGAATTAAAACATGGAATGGACTTTAGGGATCCAAGCGTTAGAAGAGAAGTCTTTCTGCGATTCTACGAGTTTCATATAAAGTATCGTGCCCATCCTGGAGCAGTATATTATGTGTTCCCATATATATTTGAAAAGTTTAATCTCACTCAAGAGCAGAAGTTGTGGTTCTGCTTCATAAATGGAATTAGCCAACATTGCATTACCACCTATAGATTATTCTCTGAATGCCCAGACTTAGAAACTTTAGACTTCAACAAGTTATCTACATTCTTCAGAGCTAATTATGAGAAGCTAGGTTGGGATACTGATAGACGGTATGTTAAGAATAAGTTCGAAGACTGCGTTAAGGACTACTTAGGCCATGTTGAAAAGCATGGTAGCCAGGAAGCTCTTTTTAAGAGCGTGATGAAGAACGGCGATGAGGCTGCAGACTTCACTCCTGTCTGGGATATGGTCATGGGTGATTTTAAATACTTCGGTAGACTATCCACATTCTCATATCTAGAATATCTTAGAATAGCAGGATTGCCCATAGTCTGTAATAACCTATTCTTAGAAGATATGAGTGGCTCCAAGTCCCATCGAAATGGCTTGTGTAAGGTACTGGGCCACGATGAACTAGACTGGCACAGCTCTAATCCTTCCTTTGCTGGATACTCTAAGGAAGTCGTGGAGTGGCTTGGCGTTGAGGCCAAACAGCTCTTAGAGGAGGCTAGAGAGCGTATCAGCGTGAACCCGCAGGATGTGAATTACTTCACATTGGAGTCTACTCTGTGTTGTTATAAGGGGTGGTTTAGGGAGAACCGAAGATACCCGAATGTTTATAACGACATGTTCTACGAGAGGATCCTTCGGGATGAGAAGATGTGGGGAACTAAGAACGAGTTCTTTAGACAGCTTAGAAAGGATTGTATCCCAACCGAACTAAGGATGGAAGATAATCCGAAAGATCCAGGCCTGAAGCCGATTAAGCAGAACCATTTTAGAAATACAGGCCAAGTTATCATGATGGACAAAGAATACGAATGCTTTAAGAACGACTTCAACGATGCAATTAAAATTTAACGACATCAGTTTAGATATAGGTGAAGTAAGCTATGAAGATAGCAAGTTCTCTATGCATAACGAAACACCTTATATCGAGAAAGTTGTAAAAAAGTACAACACCTCTGGAAATTACAGGAAGAATCTTCTGCCTCTGAAGCTACGATGCCTATATAACATAAAGGAGTATCTAGGGGACTCGTATGTTGGTTATCTAGACCTGCTTGGAGGTATCGGTATCAGTGCTAAGATATTTAACAGAGAAGAATTTATAGTCAACGAGTTAGATAAGTCCTGCGTGGAGATATTGGAAAAGAACTTTCCGCTAGAGAATGTATCCGCCCACGATATGTATTCGTTTCCATTCGAGCCAACTGACTTCATATTTGCCGACTTCAACAACCTGACAATAAAGCGAATGGTAGGAGAGTATAAACCTGTCCTAGATAAAGTATTCGCTAACTCTAAAAAGTATGTTCTTCTAAACGATTGCTCAGTCTTTTACCTAAAATATGGCCCAAGCTCCTATAAGACCTACGCAACCCTAATGAACACTCCCATCGCCTCTTCTAAGGCCGAATTCTACGCTACAGTACGGGACTGGATGCATGCCCAATGGCCTGAGTGGTACCTAACTAGAGTGGAGTCGTTCAAAGATACTTCCTTCTTATTGTTTGAAAAGGAAGATAAGCCTCTTAGCTTCAAGGTAAATATAAACGATGGAACTCTTCCTGATATAACCATCCAATGAGAAACATATTCTTGATAATTGGAAACTTTGGTGTAGGTAAGACGGCAGTCTGTAAGTTTTATCCACACGAAAAGACAACCGAACCTATTTGGACTGAATGTGAGGGCATGCTTATGCTCGGTGGAAAGCTAGGAGCTGATTCAATTAGTGGTATGGATTTCAAGAAGGAGTTTATAATAACCAAAGCCATTCCAGATAAGAAGGATAGGGATATAGTTATCCACTCTGTTTTTTACTCCAGCGACATAGACATCCTAAGATACAAGAAGACTCATAACCTTTTTGTTATCTACCTTAAAACATCGTACGAGGAGAACTATAAGAGGATGTTTAGCCGCAAGGGAAAGCATCTTTCCTTGGATGATTTTGAACGATTTGAAAGAGGTGCAGAGAAGTTCTTATTCTTATGTAAACAAGCAGATGTGCCTTGTAAGGTAGTGGATAACGATAGGAGCCTAGAAGAAGTATCCAATGAGGTCTGGCTTTACATTAAAGATAATTGTAGTAAAATTAAAGCATGAGGAAAAAGAAGGAAATCAAGGAGAAAGACTTAGACAAGGTGTTCTCAATTGCAGTTCGTAAGGTTGGATACTGTGAACGCTGTTTCCGTACAAAGCCACAGGTACAACTCCAGTGTTCCCACTATTATACAAGGAATGCTCGTTCGGTTAGATTCGACTTTGATAATTGCGATTGCCTTTGTTCGGGTTGCCATAGATTCTTTGAAGGCAGGAAGAACGCTGAATATAGAGAATGGAAGATTAAGAAGCTAGGATTAGCGAAGTTCAAGGCATTGACTAAGAGATATTATAAGTTAAAACAGTGGACATCCAAAGAGAGATCAACCTTATTCTTATCAATAAAATGAGTTTTATATATAGAAGCGATAGAGTTGGAAAGAACGGGAAAGTCTTTTCGGCTTATAAGATTCGAACCATGAAACATGGAGTACGGACTCAATTTGCCAGTGAAGAAGTTTATACAAGATTTGGTCGAGTGCTTCGCAAGTTTAAAATAGATGAGTTTCTACAGATAGTAAATGTCTTGAAAGGCGAGATGACTATAGTTGGGCCTCGTCCTGACTTCCAAGAGGTGTATGATGTTATGCCCGACCATGCCAAGAAGACTATTTTAAGTATTAAGCCAGGGTGTACATCACTTTCTAGCGTTCACTTTTTCGATGAAGAAAAGATGTTACAAGAAGAAGGCGAAGATAAGTATAAGAATTACTATACGAGAGTCAAGCCTGCAAAAATACTTTTGGACACATTCTATATCCAGAACCGCTGTTTCCTGCTTGATGTAGCTATTGTTTATATGACCATAAAAAAGATAGTTAAATCTATGTTCAAAAAATGAAAAGGTTGAATCCTGTAAACATCAATACTCCAGAAGAGTATTCTAGGATATATGGAGTTCGTAGTCGTGGCGATCCAGATGAATTTGATATCAGACGCTGGAAGAAATTGCTTAGTAGATACAAGGGTGGCAAATTGATTGATCTTGGTTGTCTGGATTCGTTGGTTCCAATAATAGCTAAGAAGAAGTATCCCAAGGCCGAAGTATGGGGAATGGACTATGCGAAGGAGGCGATTAAAGAAATGCAAGAAAAGCATCCTGAGGTATTCTACTTCGTTGGTGATTTTTATAAGATAGATTTTAGTAAGTTCTATTTTGATTATATAGTTGCAGGTGAGGTACTTGAACATTTAGAAGATCCAGAGAAGTTTATAGCAGAAGCCATGAGAGTTTTGAAGCATGGTGGTACCTTAGCACTTTCAACACCCTATAACGAGGCCTCAGAGCCTGGAGCAGTGGATGGCGATAGACATATCTGGAGCTACGATGAAAAGGATATGTGCAAGATGTTGAATCCATATGGAGAAGTTTATATTAAGATAGTTGGTTCAAAATACTTTCCGATATATAAATACAGTTTCAAGAATATGATGGTCTGGTGTAAAAAGTTATGAAGTTTTGTACTAAATGTGAATTTCTTTTAGATAATAATTGGTATGGATACCCTGGTAAGGAAGAAAGATGGTGTAACGAATGTTGGTTCAATATGAAAAAAGACTACAAACAATTAGCTAACGATTTAAGAAAGACAGTATTGGGCATGACATTTCGTGCTCAGTCAAGTCATATTGGTAGCAACTTTAGTTGTGCTGATATCCTGACTGTTCTTTATGATATTGCAGATTTAACCTTAGTGGAGGGTGGCATAACGAAAGATATTATTGTTGTTAAGAGTTGGGCTGCTGCCAATGTTTATGCATGCCTAGTAGCTAAAGGACTCTTGCCTCAAGAAGCTATAGACAAATATGGCGAAGAAGGAACGCTTTGGACAACTATCCTCGATGGTATGCCTCCATATATCCCATTTGGAACTGGTGCGATGGGGTATCATCTTCCAGCTGCAGTTGGATTTGCTCTAGCGAAAAAAGTTAAAAAAGAAGAAGGCACTGTTTACTGTTTAATCTCGGATGGCGAATTGAACATCGGAAGCACCTGGGAGGCATTAGCGTTAGCCAATCACCACGAATTAGACAACCTAGTCTTAATAATTGATAAAAATGGATTACAGGCCATGGCCTCCACTAGAGAGGTATTAGACATGGAGCCAGTTAAGGAAAAGATTGAGGCATTTGGATGGACTACGAGAGAAATACCTGGACACAACTACGAAGAAATTGAATCTGCCCTAAGAGATATAACTCCTGGCACTCCTACCGCAATAATTGCTAACACAATTAAGGGAAAAGGGGTAAGTTTTATGGAGGGGGATAATCTTTGGCACTACTCCCATGTTAATAAAGAAACCTTGGATAAAGCATTAGAAGAATTGAATGAAGCTCACTAAATCACAACAAATAGAGAAAGAAAATTTAGAGTGGTTCTGTCCAGTTCTTTTGAAACTATGGCCGCCACAAGAAGGAGAATTTGAAGAATATCTTGCTCACAGTGAACGAGGAAAACCAATAGTTGGTTTTCAAAGAGGATGCATTAAGTTCAATGTCTGGAAAGAAGCTAAAAGGTTAAGAGGAATTACAATACACGAACTTTGGGAGGAGAGTTTCTACGGCGATGATTGGTGGCCAGGTTTTATGGAACTACTAACTGAGGAAGACGGAATAACTCCAATCCCTGAAAACATAAAAGATTACATAAAAAACGAGATCTTTAGGGGGAAAAGTAAGGATTTAATAGATGAGATTTATAACGAAATATGTCTGAAATAATACAAACACAAGATCATCGCAGGGTATTTATAAATACTCTCTTAGAGTTGGCAGAAAAGGATCCAACGATTGTTCTAATAATTCCCGACGTGGGCTTCAATTATGTAAACAAGGATACCATGCCTGGTAGATACTTCAACACAGGTGTAACGGAATATACATCTTGTGTTATAGCAGCAGCTATGGCCTTGAGTGGACTCAAACCATACTTCTACTCTATGATTCCCTTTGTAAGTTTTCGCGTTCATGAGCAAGTTCGTAATGCAATTTGTCTACATAAAGCCAATGTAAAGATTCTTGGAGTTCTAGGTGGGCCATCTTACAAGATGCTCGGCCTATCCCATAACCTGATCTATCCAACTGAGGATATAGATATGATGAAGACTCTACCAAATATGCAGATTTATGTACCTGCAACTAACGATGATGTTAAGAACATGGTGCTTCATGCCTATGGCCATGATCAACCATCTTATATTCGACTATGAGAGTACCATTCATACAATTTAGCGACATCTATACTAACAATAAGGAAGAGATTCTTGGAGCTTTGGATAGAGTTTTTTCGTCTGGAGAATTGATAGTAGGCGACTACGGGAAAGACATTCAAGAACTAGAGAAGTGGTTTGCACAGTTCGTAGGAACTAAACATGCAATCATGGTAGGTTCGGGTACCCAGGCTCTTTACTTATCCTACAAAGCTCTAGGCATTCGGCCTGGAGATGAAGTTATTACCACTGCCCATACTTTTTCAGCTACCTTTGACCAAATTGTAGCCTTGGGTGCAAAACCAATCTTAGTGGATATAGATGAAACAGGATTGATAGATCCCAGCAAAATAGAACAAGCTATAACTTCTAAAACTAAAGCTATCGTACCTGTTCATTTAGAGGGTAAGATTTGCGATCTAGCTCACATAAATGAGATTGCTGAAAATTATGGCCTCGTTGTTATACAAGATGCAGCTCAAGCTGTAGGTGCTGATTTTAATGCTGAGTCTGCTTGCTTCTCTCTATATCCAGCTAAGATATTTGGGACGCTTGGTAATGCTGGCATGTTCACAACTAACGATGAAGAATTAGCCTACAAAGTTTCTAACCTACGAGCCAACTACAGATTCGAGAAGGATCCAGAAAAGATTGAGTATGGTATGAACATGGAACCTGACAATGCCTGGGCAGCTGTTTTAAATGTTAGAAAAAAGTACCTGCCTGGATACTTAGCTAGAAGAAAAGAGATCGCAGGGATGTATTTAAAAGGATTTCAGGAATTAGATGATAGAGGACTTATTAAACTTCCATTGAATCAAGAGGGTCGTGTGTGGCAAGACTTTGTAATTAGAGTTCATAGTCCAAAAGATAAGGAAGAACTGTTGGCATACTTTGATAAGAACGAAATTGGATATCTGGGTCATGATGTACCTTATTATCCTGACTATACAAGATTGAATTTGAAATTTAATTTACCCAAGACCAGAGAATACATCAAGCAACAGATACGGATACCGTGCAATCCATTCCTGACTGATGAACAAGTCAACTTCGTAATCGCAACGCTAATTGCCTTCTATGCGTGATTGAGAATAAGAAGATTCTAATTCCTGGAGGTGCAGGAAGCATAGGAAGTGAACTAGTAAGACAACTCGCATCCAACAATGAGGTCTATGTTTTGGATATGAATGAAACTGCGTTCTTTGATCTCTATGAAGAACTCAGGTTAAAGGGATTCAATGTTAAAGGGAGAGTTGGGAACATAAAAGCTCACTCGACTGTAGACGATGTAATTTCAGAGTTTAGACCTGATATCATATTCCAGGCCGCAGCCTATAAGCATGTCGCACCCATGGAATGGACACCCTTGGAAGCAATCCAAAGTAATATAATTGGTACTTACAATCTACTCAAGTATGCCAAGAAGTATGGAGTTGGTAAGTTTGTAAACATCTCAACTGACAAGGTAGTCCAGGCCAGTTCTATTATGGGAGCAACTAAGAAGGTTGCGGAGCTGATGGTTAAGAACGCTGGAGGCGTTTCTGTACGCTTTGGCAATGTGTTAGGGAGCAGGGGTTCAGTAATCCCTTTTTGGCAAGGTCAATTAGATAGAAACGAGCCGTTGACTATAACGGATGAGCGTATGATGCGATACTTCATGACTATCCCTGAAGCGTGTTCGCTGGTCATTAAAGCTGCTGAAATTGGAGAGCCAGGCAATGTGATGATAATGGACATGGGAGAGTTGAAGAGCGTCTACGAGTTGGCATTAGAGATACTTAAAAAGAGTGGTAAGGAGAGTCTGGGTACTAGAACAATAGGCATTAGACCTGGAGAAACCTTAGAAGAGAAACTTATGTCTGATGAAGAGTCAGGTAGAGCGAAAAGAATTGATAACTTCTGGATCATATGAAAATAGAATTACACGATGCCAACTATTGGATAACTCGACCGATGGACTCAGAAAGAGATTGGGTTGATGAAGAAAAAGATTGGATAGAGAGTTATGTAATGTCAGCCAATCATCCTCACAGGCAACTCATTATGGATGCTATATCTGATTTACAACCCTTGGGTAGCGTGTTAGAAGTTGGTTGCAATGTTGGCTCTAACCTATTAAGAGTTAACGAGTTGTATCCCTTGGCTAAGTTAGCTGGCATTGACTTAAATAAGAAGTGCATCGATAGAGCAAGTCAGTTCCTGGATAAAGCTATCTTGAAGGTTGGCAATTGTATGTCTATTCCATTTGCGGATGGCGACTTCGATGTTGTAATAGCAGATGCTGTTCTGATGTACTTGAATCCAACGGATATAGAACAGGCTATGTCGGAAATATGCAGAGTTAATAAGAGAGCAATTATCATAGTTGAAAGATTTAATGCTTCAAAAAAAGGTGTTAGAAATGGCCATGTTTGGGCCAGAAACTATCCAGCTATTCTTAAAAAGAGAGGCTACAATATTGTTAAGATAAAGAAAATTAGAAAGAAGGACTGGCCCAATAGTATTGGATGGCAGTCTTATGGATTCGTAGTTGTTGCCGAGAAATGAAAATAAGAAATGCAATTGGAGGCTATAAAGTTAAAACTTACAGAGCCAAAGTGGTCGATGCCTGGGCAACACTATTTAGAAATCCAATACAACCAACTATGACATTTAGATTCTCAACATCAATTCAAAACTTCGCGGAGCGTGTTCAAGGCGAACATGAGATATTTGAATGGTCTTTCCGTAAGTCCTTATATGATCCAACAGCCTTTATAGGTCTATACCATGAGGGTGATTGGCTTAGAATCTTATTGCATCGTGGCCCACGCTTGGCTTTTTGGTGCGGAGGAGATATCCTTAACTTACAAAGGAAACCACTGTGGCAATGGCTATTGAAGCGAGCGGATATAGACCATGTATGTGAGAATGAGGTAGAGTTTAAGGCATTACAAAAGATGGGTATCAAGTCTAGGATACATCCCATACTGTTCTTTGATGACTGGAAGAAGTATCCGTTGTCCTTCAAACCTAGTAATAAGCCTCATGTTTGGCTCACCTGCCATCCTGGTAGGGAAAGAGAGTATGGAGTTGAATTGGTTGAAGAGATTTCTCAAGAAGTTCCCGAAGTTACATTTCATATATTTGGTATTAAGAAACCATTCCATGAACCGTGGTTCGATCCAATTAGTGGTGAACTAATGAATATAAGATTCATGTTTAATAAGAATGTAGTTTACCATGGCCATCTACCCTCTAATGTTATGGATGAGATGATTAAGAATTACCAGTGTGGCTTACGAACCTTAGAATTTGATGGATGCCCACATACAATTACAAAAGGAATCCTGTTGGGTCAACATCCTATATCAAGAATACCTTATGCCTATGCTGAAAGTTATAAGACACGGGAAGAGTTGATACTATTGTTAAAGAATCTAAAAAAGATTAAGAAGGCAAACCTAATTGGTCGAAAGCATTGGCTAGAAGTAATAACTAAATTCCCATGGAACTAATATGAACAATCGCTTTATACATCTCATACAAATACCGATGACGGGCGTAGGCATTAGACCATTCAGAGGCAACGACTGGTATAAGTATAGGATAGATATTTTAAAGATATATACTCTTGCCAGTCTACGCAATCAAACCAATAAGAAGTTTGTATTGTGGATGACCTTCCGTCCCGAAGAACGAAACAATCCTCTTACATTGGAGTTGGCACAGTATCTTAAAGAGAACAAGATACATACTGTAATGACATTCAATGGTCTAATGTATTGGGATGACAAGTTCTCTACAGGCCTGAAGGATAGATTCATGAATGCGGCTAGGATAGTAAGAATGGCCTATCGTGAGAAGAACTTCATCAACTTTGGCTGGAAAGAAGTGATCAGAGAGTTCTTTAAGAGCAAGAACTCAACTCTTAACGCAAGATTGAAGCCAGCGTTGAGCCAGATAGAAGAAGAACTAAAAGGGGAATACGATTGGGTATATGTAACCAGAATAGACTCTGATGATATGTTCTATGAAGAGATTGTTAATGATATCCAAAGATTCCAGCCATTCCCTGGTGCTCTAACATGCCGTAATGGATATGTCTACGACTCCAATACAGGTCGAATGGCTGAGTGGACTCCTAAGACCAACCCTCCATTCTATACCATTATATTCCCTAGGAATTCATTCTTTGAGTCAGAAAGATACCTCCAGTACTTCAAGGGATTCAAGAGCCATGAAGATATTCCCAGTGTATTCAATAGCCAGAACCTGAAGGATGGAAGATACTGTGTACTAATCCACCAGAAGCATATCTCTACAATATGGGAACATCCATGGAAAGGTAAAGAGATTGTTGGTAAAGAGAAGCAGAATCTATTGATTGAGTTCGGTATAGGAACAGGAACTGGATCATTCAAGATGGATGGCCACGAGTTCTCTAGAAGAATCTCTGGTGATAGTAATAAAGCGATGGCTGAGATAATCGAAGACTATCGCATATATGGACAACAAGATAGAATCTGGGAGCCAGAAACAACTAAGATAGTAAAAGAGCAGGTAAAACCTGGAGATGTATGCGTTGATGTAGGAGCTAGCATTGGATACTTTACTCTGTTGTTCGCTAGACAGGTAGGTAAAGATGGCCAAGTCTATGCATTTGAACCTACAGGCAATCAGTTCACCTATCTCACTAGGAATGTGAGTATAAATGGATATACAGATATAGTCAAAAGTTATAAACTTGCTGCTTGGGATAAAATAGAGCATAATTTGATTAGAAAGGGTTCTGAAGAATCAGGTTCTAAGATTCAAGCCAATGCTGGATTTGAGAACGAGCTTGAAGGTGCAGTCCTAGATGATGTATTACCAGAACGAGTAGACTTCATCAAGATAGACGTGGATGGTTCCGAGCCTAGAGTTCTAAAGGGTCTAATCAAGACCATAGAACGCAATAAGAACTTGAAGATGGTCATAGAGTACTATCCTAAGTGCATTGAAGAGTTAGGTAATGATCCAAAAGAGATGATAGATATCTTAGATAGATACTTTACTTATGAGCAGATACCCAATGATTACGGTGATGGCTATTG
>C687J35021_10002901_pt1 | contig 12001 bp, 10 predicted proteins | sample RifCSPhighO2_12_FD_35021 | JGI IMG/M metagenome (IMG submission 35021)
GAATTATTTAAAAACAAAAATATCGCCACCTATCAACTCGGGGTAGAAAAAATTCTGGCTGCAAGCAATATTAGAATACAAACCTATCTGGATTCGAGACAAAAAAGAGAAGATCTTGCAACAGCGACGAAAAGGCAGGCGGCGTCAATCAAGCAATTTGTAACACAGCTTTCAACGCCTTTTTACGAGAAGAGAGGCCCAATCTCAAAAAGTTTTTCTCCCAAAAAACCNAAAAGATAAATAAAAAGCTTCCACTCTACCTTACTGCTACTACTGTTGGTTGAATAGTTTTCCCGATTTCTCTAGCAGTGTGTTTATGATTGATGTGTGCAGCTTTATCTGCGCCATAAAATAAGGTCATACCCATACCAAGCGCAACAGGCACAGGCCAAATCATTGGGCTGAAGGTTATACCTAGTGTCATTACCACTATAGCTGCGATAAGTAATAATGATTCTATTATCTGTGCTACGGGTTTATTATAACAATACGCTTTTTGCTTTAAAGCATGGTATGTTTTGGGGCAAGGATCAGAAATGGCATCGTAAGTTGTTGCTAGTATTTTTTTTTGATCAGACAGAAGATCAGACAGAATGTTTGGTGAAGGAAAACAAAAATGATCGGGTAGTTGATCTACCTCAGCTATTAATTTCTGCACCTGCTCTTTTAGCTTAATCCGCTGAGTAACACTATAATTTTTTGCCTTGAGGTATGCCTCGTTTTCTACCAAGAGCCTCAATTTACGTTTCATTGTTTCATAACTATCATTCATTAACATTTCTTCAAATTTTGGAATAGGCGCAGGAAAAGATACGATGTTATTGCTCGCATATGGTGGAGGATTTTGATTTGGATTAGATGACCACATAATAGCTCCCCAAGAATAAATAAGTTATGTTAACTAGATAAAAAACAAAAATCAAATTATTTCCAGGAGTTCCCGCTGAGAAACGCGAGAACTCCTTTCATGTTTCTATGCTGCGCAAAAGTAGCGCTTTTGCTTGCACCAAGAGGGGAGAATCGCGATTCTCCCCTCTTGGATCACCCCATCGCGTAAGGTTAGCGGGAGCTGCTGAATTATTTCAAAATATAGCGCTCCAGTAACTCAGCCTTGGCGCGTAACTGCTCCATTTCATCTAGTAAATCAAGCACAACAGCGGCACCAGCAAGGTTGATTTCTAAATCACGCTGCAATCGTAACACGGTTTGAATGCGCTGCAATTGCCTCATATCAAACAACCATTCATTTGGTGTTGCACCTTCCGGGCAAATAATTTCGTAAGTAATTAAGTCGATAATAAAATTTGGTGTAACATGGCTTATTTCACATAATTCATCAAGCGAGAAGCTGCTCTCTTCAGTGTAATCTATTACAATCATTGGCTCTTTTTTACTCATGCTATCCTCATATCACCCAATGCTCGCGTGGATTAAACGGCATGATGCGCGCCATGTTTTCATACAATTGACGTTGTTCTTCGGTTTTTACAGGAGGTGTTTCAATTTGCAAAATAACATACTGATCCCCAAATGGTTTGCCCGGCATGCCTCTTCCTTTTAAACGCAGCTTTTGGCCTGCTTGTGAGCCTGCTGTTAATTTCAAACCAACTGCACCACCTAATGTTGGCACTTTAATGTGTGCGCCAAGTGCTGCTTCCCAAGGAGTGATCGGAAGCGTCATGAAAATATCTTTATTTTGTAGAGAAAAACGCGAATGCGTTTGAATATCGATTTCTAAATAAAGATCACCCGCTCCTCCTCCACCTGCTCCAACGCTACCCTGCCCACCCAAGCGCAATTGTTGACCTGGCATGACACCAGGTGGAATATTGACCTTGATCGTACGTAAAGCAGTATGCACACGACCGCTTGTATCAATTTCCGGAATTTGCATTTGAAATGTTTTACTGACACCATGAAACGCTTCTTCCAAAGAAATTTGAATTTTAGCGTGTTGATCACTACCCCGCTGTTTAAATCCGCGTACACCTTCTCGACTAAATCCTGCTTGCCCAAAAAGATGCGTGAAAAAATCACTAAAGCCACCTAAATCAGCTTCAGCAAATTCATTCTCACCATTAGTATAAAAACGAGTATGTGCTTGTTGCCAATCGGGTGGTGGCCTAAAATCTTGGCCTGCTTTCCACTCACTTCCTAATTGATTATAGGCGGCACGTTTTTCAGGATCTTTTAAAACTTCATATGCTTCTTGTACGTTTTTAAATTGTTCTTCAGCATTTGGTTCTTTGCTCACATCGGGGTGATATTTGCGGGCAAGTTTTCGATAAGCATGTTTAATATCATCTTGAGATGCTTTTTTGTCTACGCCCAAAATAGCGTAATAATCTTTGTATTGCATAACTTCTCACCCCAACCTTCTCCCACACTATTTCTCCTCCGGCAATCTCACTGTTAATACATCGCATTTTGCACCATGCAAAATGGCATTTGCCGTTGAACCCAATAACAGTGATAACCCATGACGCCCATGACTGCCGCACACAATTAAATCTGCTCTCACTTCATCAGCAATTTTCAAAATTTTTGTTTTAGTGGGGCCCACTTCAATATGTTGATCACTCTTAGCTACTTGTAATTTTTCACCTAATTTTTCTATGGATTGTCTTGCTTCTTCAATTAATTGGCCTTCAATATCTTCAATACCAAGATAAGCATAACTGTAACCCGGAAGAGGCTCGACCACATGAATTAAACTGAGTTTTGCACCTGTTAATCCACGCATACTACGTACTTTATCGACGAGATAATCAGTATCTTCTGTTAAATCAGTCGCAAAAAGAATATGTTTATACATGATTTCATCCTTTAAACTTTTAAACGATTGCAGTTGCCTTAGAAAACACAATGCGCTCTTTTTCCAAATCTATTTGAATAATATCTCCTGGTATAAATTTGCCGGAGAGTATTTCATGAGCCAATGGATTTTCAATATGTTGTTGTATTGCCCGTTTTAATGGCCTTGCCCCATACACAGGATCATACCCTGTCGCTACTAAATAATCCAATGCTTGATCTGTAATCGTAATATTATAATCTCGTGCGGCTAAGCGTGCGCGTAAACGATCCATTTGAATACGAGCAATCTTTTCGATTTGTTCTTCATCAAGAGGATGAAACACGACAATTTCATCGATACGATTAATAAATTCCGGTCGCAAATGTTTTCCAACCATTTCCAACACCGCTTTTTTCATTTCAAAATAATCACCTTTGCGCGCAATATCTTGAATGAGTTCCGAACCTAAATTAGAAGTCATCACAATAACGGTATTACGAAAATCGACGGTACGTCCTTGACTATCGGTTAAGCGACCATCATCCATCACTTGTAACAAAATATTAAATACATCTGGATGCGCTTTTTCCATTTCATCCAATAAAATAACAGAGTAAGGTCGACGGCGAACATTTTCGGTTAAATAACCACCTTCCTCATAACCCACGTATCCAGGTGGCGCACCAAGTAAGCGTGATACCGAATGCTTTTCCATAAATTCTGACATATCAATGCGAATCACTGCACTATCGGTATCAAATAAAAACTCTGCTAATGCTTTACAAAGTTCGGTTTTGCCAACGCCTGTTGGCCCTAAAAATAAAAAAGAGCCAATCGGTCGATTGGGATCAGATAAGCCCGCACGCGAACGACGAATAGCGTTACATACCGCATGGACTGCTTGACTTTGGCCAATAATACGACGATGTAGCGCATCATCCATGTGAATTAATTTTTCTTTTTCACTTTCAAGCATCTTAGCAACGGGAATATGTGTCCACTTGGAAACAACTTCTGCTACTTCTTCATCGGTTACTTTATTGCGCAATAACCTCATCTCTTTTGGTTGTGCACCATTCCTTGACTCCGTTATTTTTTTTTCTAATTCTGGAATACGGCCATATTGCAATTCAGCCATTTTGGTTAAATGACCAGCACGACGAGCGTTATCAAAATCCATGCGCGCTTTTTCTAATTCGCTTTTAATCGTTTGCGCATCTTGCAACAAGCCTTTTTCTGCCTTCCACACCGTTTCTAATTTTTTATATTCTTCTTCCAGTTGATGTAAATCAGATTCAAGTTTTTCTAATTGTTTTTTAGAAGCATCATCTGTTTCCTTCTTTAAGGCTTCACGTTCAATTTTAAGTTGAATAATGCGACGATCTAAGTTATCCATTACCTCTGGTTTGGAATCAATTTCCATGCGAATGTTGCTGGCTGCTTCATCAATCAAATCGATTGCTTTATCAGGCAAATTACGATCCGTGATATAACGATGAGACAACGTAGCTGCAGCAATAATAGCAGGATCTGTAATTTCAACACCGTGATGGACTTCATAGCGTTCTTTCAATCCACGCAAAATAGCAATGGTATCGGGTACATTCGGTTCTTCTACTAAAACGCGTTGAAAACGACGTTCCAATGCCGCATCTTTTTCTATGTATTTACGATATTCATCTAATGTTGTTGCGCCCACACAATGCAATTCACCACGTGCAAGTGCTGGTTTTAGCATGTTGCCAGCATCCATCGCACCTTCTGCTTTGCCTGCGCCAACAACATTATGTAATTCATCAATAAATAAAATAATATTGCCTTCTTGCTTGGCCAATTCTTTTAAAACCGCTTTTAACCGTTCTTCAAACTCCCCGCGAAATTTTGCACCTGCAATTAATGCACCTAAATCTAGTGCTAGTAAACGTTTATCACGCAAACCTTCTGGCACTTCATGATTAATAATGCGCTGCGCTAATCCTTCAACAATGGCAGTTTTTCCTACACCTGGCTCTCCTATTAACACAGGATTATTTTTAGTACGGCGCTGTAACACTTGAATGGTGCGGCGAATTTCAGCATCCCGACCAATCACTGGATCCAGTTTGCCTTTTTCAGCTTGCGCGGTTAAATCAACTGTATATTTTGTTAAAGCATTCCGTTGGTCCTCAGCACTTGCTTCCTCAACTTTTTGTCCACCACGTTCTTCATCAATAGCTTTTTCAATCGATGTTTTCGTTGCGCCACATTTGCGTAATAACTCTCCCAGTGATCCATTGTCTTCGACAGAAGCTAATAAAAATAATTCGCTCGAGATGTATTGATCTTTACGTTTTTGAGCCAGTTTATCAGTCACATTTAAAATGCGGTTGAGTTCATTTGATACATGTATGTCACCTGGTGTACCTTCTACTCGTGGTAGGCGATTTAATGCCGTATGAAGTTGTGAATGCAAATTGGCAACATTGACATTCGCTTTGGTTAAAATGGATCGAACACTGCCGCCTTCTTCATCTAATAGCGCCTTCATCACATGTAAAGGTTCAATGAAGCCATGATCATGGCCTAAAGCGAGTGATTGTGCATCTGCTAAAGCTAATTGAAACTTACTGGTTAATTTATCCATTCGCATGGTTCACCTCATCTGTTATATTTTAACATGTGGGCAAATTTAATAATGTCAAGTTGGTACCTATGAATATTGTTTACTTAAATGGCAACTTTTTGGAACTAAAAGATGCAAAAATTTCGGTGATGGATAGAGGGTTTTTGTTTGGGGATGGTGTCTATGAAGTCATCCCTGTTTATCAACAAAAATTAATTGCTCTTCAGCATCATTTAAAGCGATTAAAAATTTGTTTGCGGAAAATAAGAATACATGATCCTCTTAAAAAGAATAACTTTACTAAAATTTATAAAAAATTATTTAAAGAAAATCACATTCAAGATTGCTTGCTTTATTTGCAAATCACGCGTGGCAGCGGCGACAAAAGAAGTTATCTTTTCCCGAAAAAAATAAAACCAACTGTATTTATTTGTTGCATTCCTTTCACCTGGCCAACCATTCCCCATTTAGAAAAAGGTTTTACTGCTTACACCACAGAAGATATTCGCTGGGCTTATACAAGTATTAAATCACTAAACTTATTACCAAGCGTGCTTTTAAGTCAAGAAGCTCACGAAAAAGGCATGACAGAAGCTATTTTAATTCGACATCGTGAAGTCATTGAAGGAAGTATCAGCAACATTTTTTTAGTCAAAAATAATTGCATCATTACGCCTTATGAGCAATCTTGTATGTTAAGCGGCATCACGAGAATTTTAATTGTCCACTTAGCAAAATCGTTATCGTTTCCAATTGAAGAAAGAAAAGTCATGATAGACGAACTTTATACCGCAGATGAAATTTGGCTAACTGGTTCNAGCAAAACCATTGTGCCCATTGTGAANTTAGATGGTAAACGAATTGGCACAGGCAAAGCCGGCCCCATTTGGAAACAATTTGTTACACAACTTTTTGAAACTATGGGNATATTATAGATTAAAAAGGGCGTTGCTGCATAAAAAAAGCCTAAACGCTTATCAACTATTTTCCTTCATTTGATATAAAAAATAACTTATCGTCTTTTATACTCTTTAACATTTACTGCTTTCCATAATAAAACAGGATGTACTTTAATTAATTCAACTAACAATTTATCTTGAGTAATAAGTTCTGGTGTGATCTCGCCATATTCAATAATATTTGTTAAAAAGCTTTTTTCATTAGTATTAAATTCTATAATATCAGCCAAGTTATCCTTACATACATTGATCAATTTCGCTGACCATGATTTTAAATTTTTTGACTCTTTCAAGTCCTCTTGTCTTAGAACAGGGAGCAACATATTTTTTAATTCATTAGCATCAAAATGAAGATGCTCAAGAGACAGTTTACGAATGTCTGTTCTGGAAGCAGCTCCATAAACAATAAAAGCAAGCTTTGCTTTCACTTTATCGGGTTTTTTAGCATGAGAAAATATTGTNTAAGTATCAAACAGATCACGGCTTTTATGCCTGGAGAATAAGGCAGATAATTTACCACCAATTAAATCATGATATTCCAGGGTGGGTATTGATTTTGCCTGATACTCGCCAATTTTAATTGAATTTAAATAACCAACCTTCCAAAGGGATACTCGTGAAATAAAATTAAGATCAATTTCAAGTTGGCCTTGTTGTATCAATTCACTCTTATAGCCCAGAGTCCACTTTCCACCAGCATGTTCACTGGGTTGACGGATGGTATGATATTTTTTCTCTCTACAAATTTTATCAATCGCAGATAAGATCAATGGTTTTTCTTCAAGCATGATAGTACGACCAACACTACCAATATAATTGAGGTCAATGTCTACACTTAGCCTTGGCAAATCAAAATGAAACAAATTTAATGCTGTTCCTCCCTTTAAAGCAATTCGTGAGTGTAAAAACTCATCATTAGTCAACGTATTAAGTAAATCGATCAAACGAATAACTTTTTCTAAAATTTCTGCCCGAAATCCTGTGCGGTTGGACTCAATAATTAATGTTTCTTTGGATATATTCATATGTCATCTCTATCAAGTATTTCTTCCCAGCTTTCAGTGATTAATTCAGCAGGCACAATAATGTGCCATTCTTTAATATACTTTCCATTGGTTTTATTTTTTCGATCTAAATAATGCACTGACTTTGGTAAGTATTTCTTCAATTTTAAAAAGTAATGCTCTGCTATTTGCCATTCTTTTTGACGCGATCGTAGGTAAAAGCCAACTTTTGCTATCGTTGTTGCATTATTCAATAGCAAAGCATATTTCACAATCTTATCTATATCGATATGTTGGATATTATTGAGTGATCGCCATACTTCTTCTAAACCACCGCTTAAATTAATTCTATCAAGTACGTCAACCAGCGTTCGTTCTATTTGAGTAACTCGAACTTTTATTCCATGGTGGTCAATTTCATCAACAAAAATAAACCGTTTTTGTTTTGATAATGATTTAGGATATTTCGTTACCGTAAAACGATCCTGCCGAAATTGAAAATCTCTTATTTTCTCTTCCGATTGGAACACATGTTGGAAATAAATCGAATAGGCAACTCCATGAAACTGCAAAGCTGTATGATAAGCAATGAGCGCATCAGGTGCTAACATGCTAATAATAGCATAGGAATCAATAGGATAATTTTTTGCGTCTGCTCCAGAGGGAATAGAGGCGTATAATCCTTGTTTGATACGAACAATATTACCTGTTTTTAGGTGTTGATTTAACATGATCTTACAAGTAGGAACAGGATTAGCCATAGACCTAACAAATTGCTCAAAGATAAAAATTTTATGTTCAAAAAAGAATTGATGTGCTTTAGTAAGCATATGCTATAAATACTCAATAGTTATATTAAATATATAACTATTGAGTATAAATGTCAAAAGAACCGGCCCCATTTGGAAACAATTTGTTACACAACTTTTTGAAACTATGGGAATATTATAGATTAAAAGCAAAAAACCCATGATGCATTATAATAATAAATAAAACATGAGGTTGTGTGATGCCAGAACCAAAAAAAGATGCGGGATTTGTATATGCTTATGCGCCAAAGCAAAGTTCGTCAGATTTGCAACCAAGGACAGCGCGAGCAATTGAAGATTATTATTTTAACGGTAGCGTCGATCAGAACAACATTGCTGCGTTAAATTTATTAAATAACAATCCAGACCAACAAGAACGCCTTATCCGCCTCTCTCTATTGAAAACAATAAAAAAATTACAAAAAGCATGCAAAAACAACCCATCAGGCACAACCTTTTGCGGTGTATTTTTTTTTAATAATAAAGCTTATTTTGTTAATGTCGGCGATTCCATGGCATTCGTTTGGAAGCAAAATGAACAGCAAGAATGGGTGCCTACATTAGAGAATACCTTACAAAATGCACAGCATCCNAGAGAACAATATCGTGTTCGAAAAGCAGGTGGCTATATTGAAGGCTCTCCTCATCAGGAACGCGTAGGCGGAGTATTAGAAGTAACGCGTTCCATCGGCCCATTTGCTAAAGGGGGTGCAAAATATCAGGAAGAAAAATCATTGCTAAAAAAAACAAAAGACACTTCTGCTCACTTAGGAGGAGGATTAGCAAAAGTACGCCAAAAAGCAATGTATTTTCCTGACGAATCTTCTAAAATAGAACCATATAAAGGCATCACATCTATCCCAGAAATATTTTCTATCCCAATGACAGAAAAAATGAAAGTCATGTTAACATCAGATGGTTTTGATAAAAGTGACCGCCAAGAACCATCTAATCCTTATCAGTTTTATTTAGAAGAAATTCAAAAAAAAACCAAACAAAAAGACAAACCAGCTATTGAAGAAGCAGTAACTCAAACAATAACAACATATCTTCCCAACATGACATCAAGCGACGATACCACCGTGTTGCTTTTTGATTATCAAGATAATCAATTGTTCGGTGTGTGTGATGGCCATGGTGGTCCTAAATCCGCACAGATAGTTAGCCAAAATTTTGCTTCGGTTTTTAATACGCAACTTTTATATTACACCAACTTAAACTTAAAAGAAGAAAATAACCCCGTCAAACAATGGATAACCAACGGGGTACAAAACAAGCAGGAACTAGATACGAATAATCAAACGCCCGAGACAACAATTAATTCATTGGTAGAAATGATTACTGATTGTTTACGCAAAATACCCATATGGTATCACCAATTACATCCCATCATGAGAAATAAAGATGATTGGATTGATACCTTGCTAACAGACACAAACAACATCAATGATCCTTTAGATAAATTATTTTATTTAATAAAATATCTAAAAAATACTTTTATACACCAAACCCATCCGCAAGATTCAAGTAATCAAAAGAAAATGATAAAAGAAAAAATTGATTTTCTAAATACCCACCCTGCCGATCATCACTATCAGCGTTTAATTGGTTTGCTATTACAATATATTGCAAAAGAATTAAATACATTACAAATCGAAAAAGAGAGGATAGAAGCTAATAATCAGCTTCTTTTGAGGACGATAGTGTCTAAGGATTTGGATGATGCAGACTGTAAACTCATTACTGAAGCGCTTTCTATACAACAACCAGCCTGGGTACAATGGATGAATAAAAACGCCCATGTAATCGATTTTTTTATTGAAAATCAGGCACAATTCAATGCGCTAAAAGTTGGTAAACGTTCTACCGGAGCACAATTTACAAGCTTATTTAAACAACCATCTCATCCTTATCAAGAGTTAACTGCTTTGTTGCAACAAAAACCACTTCAACAAGAACCATCATCGCAATTATCCAAAAAATCTGNGCATAAATAACTCACCGCCTAGAAATAAAAGCATTATCTTTAATATAAAATCGTAACAACTTCNTTGCCCAACTACCTGCATAATCCACGCCAATGCGAGGACGCTTNGCAATGTGAATGGATTCAGATTCAGATTCAGATAAACTAGCAATAAAAAAATGATCGCTTAAAAGATCATGCGCATTATGTTTTTTATCTATCTTCATCGCCTGACATAACAACCCCGGCCCTTCTGTGCGTCCTGTCACATGTTGTAAAGGTTCGAGTGCGCGCAATAAAACAGCAGAAGCATGGCCTTCTGCCTCTGTCACAACATTCATACAATAATACATGCCATAAATCATATAGACATAAGCATAACCTGGCGGACCAAACATCACTTTTGTTCGCTCTGTTAAACCTCGCGCAGAATGTGCAGCAAGATCGTGTGGCCCAAGATATGCCTCCACTTCAACAATTTTCGCTATATGTTGGATGCGATTAACTTCATGTACAAGCACTTTGCCCAACAGTTCTTTTGCTACAAGAATCGTTTTACGATTATAAAATTCACGTTGAAGTTTTTGCATAAGGAACAATAATATTTTTTAACATTGGAAAATGATTTATGTAACAATGCCACCTTGCATCTAAATATTTGTCAAAAAATTGGATTTTTTACTGGGTCGTCTGCGATTCGAACGCAGGACCAACAGGTTAAAAGCCTGCTGCTCTACCGACTGAGCTAACGACCCCAAAGATAGTGATTTTAATACAGAAAGCCGCTAATATCACCGATTCTAAGGAAAATATCAATGGTAGTTAGATCATCTATACATAAAAATGGGCTTTATAGCCTTTTTAAAAATACGCTCATCGGCATGATTTGCCTCATCATAGGGAATTCTGCATCACTATCGTTAGAACCAGCAGAATGAGCCTGCTTAAAAAAAGTACCTTTTAAAAAGTTAATACGAGAATTAAAAGCACCGTTCACATTAAATGTATGGTTTTGTGTTAATCTCGCTTCAAGTTGATTTNGCACAAGATAATCAATTACTTGTTGATCAGACAAATCAGGGTGATTTAACAAATAGTCTGCCATNCTATTTGCGCGTTCGCGATGATGCCGATTCCAATGAAAGAGATAAGAATGCCCATAATCTTGCATTAGTTTAGCTGCAGTTACCCTACAGGAATCTGCACAAGATAGTTCGGATTGATTCTGATCACCCTGCTTGGTAATGAAAGAAATTTTTAATTTAAGCTCCTCTTTAAAATGTTGAGTAAGTGCAGTAAACCGTTTTGTTATGTCAGCATCAGAAAAGCAAGCTTCATTCTGTTTTGATTTAATTGTCTCTTTTGTTGCTNGTAATTGGATGAGATACGGATAGCACGTTTTTCTAATGAGCTTAGCTCGATTAATAATATCTTCGGAAACATCATATCCTAGAATTTGCCTCATACCCTCTTTTATATCCTTTCCATCAGTAAAATCCTGATTAAAATTTTCTTTATTAAAATTTTCTTTTATTACCTGAATATTATCTTGATACTCTGTTCCAAAAATAATTCGCCAATATATTTGAGAAATTTTTTGGTGAAAGGAATGATGTGATGAAAATGCAGCTCCTATCAATTCTGAGAATGTTCCAGGAAGAATATTCAGCTCCTCTGTTAAAACAGAAAGCAAACTCACTGAGACTCCAACAAGGAACGCTGTTTTTGCTTGATGAAACAATATTTCATTCATCTCTACTTCATTCATCCTTTGCATGTGTGAGGTTGGAATTGAAATTTGTTCACTTAGGTAATCAAGTTCTGCAATCAAGCGTATAAAATTATTAAATAAATTTAAATGTTC
>C687J35021_10002906_pt1 | contig 11992 bp, 9 predicted proteins | sample RifCSPhighO2_12_FD_35021 | JGI IMG/M metagenome (IMG submission 35021)
CCGCCTGTTACTGCCGATTTTTGATGTAGGGGCAAACCCTTGCGGTTGCCCTTCTAGGGCAGGGGTAATCCCTGCCCCTACAGCTTCTCATCAAACCTTTTAATCAGGAGGAGGGCCAATATGCGTAAGAGTACGTGTTTATTAATCTTAGCGCTATTGTTCATGGCAGGAATGGTAGTGGGTACTACTTCCTACGTGTGGGCCACAGAAGAGAAGGCGGCCCACGTGACCATAGACCAGGTGGTGAGTGTCCAAAAATATAATCGCTCCATCCACGTCATGGCCATGTTGATGGTAGGGTTCGGTTTTCTCATGGTCTTTGTAAAGAAATACGGGCGCAGTGCGGTAACGGCCACCTATCTCCTGGTAAGCATCGCCGTACCTATGTACATATACATAAATGGCAGGGGTTACCTTGGTGAACCTAAGAGTGATGTAGACGGTCTCCTGCTGGCAGAGTTTGCTGCGGCAAGCCTGCTTATCTGCGCCGGGGCGCCACTGGGGAGGTTGAAGATGTCCCAGTACCTCCTCCTCGCCCTGCTATTCACCCCCTGTTATATGATAAACGAGTGGATACTACTGGAATCCGGGTTGGGTCTTATCCCTCACGGGGGTTTTGTAGATACAGGTGGTTCCATCTTAATACATGCCTTCGGGGCCATCTTTGGACTAGGGGTCATAATGACCATGACCACCAAAGAGGAGTTTGCCGTACCAGTAGAAGCGGACCATACCAGCGACCAGTTCTCCATGCTGGGTAGTATGGTCTTGTGGCTCTTCTGGCCCAGTTTCTGTGCGGGGCTAGTGGAACCAAAGGCAGTACCTTTTACGGCAGTTAACGTGTTCATGGCACTCTGTGGTGCCACCATAGCCACCTACTTCGTCTCATCAACCCTCAGGGGCAAGATTGCCATTGGAGACGTTGCCAATGCGGCCCTGGCAGGGGGTGTGGGGGTGGGCGCCACATGTGACACGGCATCCCATCAAACGGCCTTTATAATAGGCATCCTGGCAGGCGCCCTATCCACTATTGGCTTCGTAGCCATCCAGCCCGCCCTCCAGAACAAGGTAAGGGGGATAGATACATGCGGGGTCACAAACCTGCACGGCTGGCCAGGGCTTATGGGAGGCATAGCCGCCGCCTTCTTAGTACCTGGGATAGTACCTGCAAACCAGTTCAAGGGTATAATCATTGCCATTATTCTGGCACTGGTAACAGGTTACGTTACCGGACAGGTACTGGCCTACTTTGGCAGACGGCGTACACCCTACGTGGATGAGGAAGAGTTCCTATAATCCCTAATGTAATCGTAGGGGCGAGCCGACGGCTCGCCCCTACAAAGGGGGGTTGAAGGGGGTACCAAAAATTGTTAATCTATTGGCGTACTCCATAGGCAAGACACAGGTGCGCCAGTAGCTCAGCTGGATAGAGCAACGGATTTCTAATCCGTCGGTCGGGGGTTCAAGTCCTCCCTGGCGCGCTTTTCTTATAAGGACTTAGGATAATCTACCTCCAACATTTCCTTAGAATGTGTCAGTTTTTGTGTCAGTAGCTTTTCTTCTACTTGACACTAGACCCAAAACTGTCTATCCTCCCTTAAAGGGATTTCATGCCCATCTTTAGTGAGTTTCTTGAGGGGGTTTTTACCACCCTAGTTCAATTCTTGTCACCCTGAACCTGGAATGACATTTTCGTAGAGTATGGAAGAAGTCCTTTCATTAAAGTTCCTATTCAGTGTACTGACAGGTATGACGATAGGCCTACTGGCAGGGCTTACGGGGATGCCGCTGGGGGCCTTGAGGCTCCCGGCGGTCTATGCGGTGGTGCCAACGCCTTATGTGGCGGCCGGGACTAATCTGGGCATAGATACGCTGGCCTCCCTGACGGGGAGCTACCGCTACTGGAAGGGGGGCAAGGTAGAGCCCTGGATATTCCTCTCTATGGGTTCTTTTTCCTGCCTGGGTTCATTCTTTGGGGGTTATTTTAGTCACTGTCTATCCCACAAATGGTTTCTACTGGTCATCGGTTTAGTGTATCTTTATACGGGCATTAGTATGCTATGGGGGACAATATGGGGTGTACTCATCTCTAGTGGGGATGTCGTGCCCGGAGGGAGGAAGTGGGTGGGGACGGCGGCATTATGGGGCTTTGTCCTGGGCTTTATTGGAGGGATGGTAGGGCTTCTCATGGGGAGCCTGCGGGTGCCTGCCATGATAAGGGGTATGGGACTGCCCCCGGCCCTTGCGGCAGGGACTAATATGGCCATAAGTTCCTTTGCGGCACTTTCTGGCTTTATCGGGCATTACCTCCAAAAGAATTTTGATGTCCCCGTCCTCCTGGTTATGGGCCTGGCCTCTATGGCAGGTGCCTATCTGGGCAGTCACCTGGCCGTAAATCTTAGCCCCCTGGCCTTGAGGCGGCTTATATCTACGGCCATAACCCTTATGGCCACTACCCTCATCGTAAAGTCATTAAGGATGTAACAGGTTTATCTCCATGCACTTGTTTTTTGCCGGCCTGGGTGTAAAATGCCCGCAAGAGGGCCTGGGGGTGCTAGTTATAACCTTTTTTTCATATACGGCGAGGTCTCTGAAAAGCCCGACGAACTTGTCGTTCCTTCGGCTTCGCTCAGGACGGCGTCTGAGGGAGTGAAATCCGCCTGAGGCGGAAAGAATCTCTAAAACGCTAGATTCTTCGCTTCGCTCAGAATGACACGGCTGTTAGTGAGACTTTTTCAGAGACCTAAATATAAGCCCTGAGAAAGAGATGTCACAAAGACCTGAATTTTCCCATAACCTCACTATGAGATTCAAGGAAAACGATAGGGTTTTGATGGGGGGACTGGTGGTACTGTCCTTGCTATTATACGTCCTTAATCTCGGCAGTACCGGTTTATGGGAAAAACATGAGGCACTTTATGCAGAGGTAGCCAGGGAGATGTTAGTTGATGGCCACTGGATTATACCCCACCTTGATGGTGCGATATACATTGAAAAACCCCCACTCTACTTCTGGATGGTTGCCCTATGTAGCATACCGGTTGGGGACGTAAATGAGTTCACCGCACGGCTGCCTGCCGCCTTGTGTGCAATGGGCACGGTGATGGTCACCTTTCTCCTGGGGAGGAAGCTCTTTAACACAAGGGTGGCCTTTATGGGGGCATTAATCCTTGCCACCTGTCTCCTGTTCATGGTCTACGGGCGTAGTGTTAGACTGGACACGGCCTTTACCTTCTTTATCTCCTCTGCGCTACTGGCTTTTTATTCTGGTTATACCTCCGATAGAAAGACCTTTTACTTCCTTTCGTTCTGGTCCTTGACAGCCCTGGCCGTCCTTACAAAGGGGTTATTCGCCCTGTTTCTTGTCGTGTCTCCGATTACCCTCTATCTATTCTGGAACAATGACCTGAAGATATTGATAGAGAGGAGGTTCCTCTTTGGAGGGAGTGCCTTTGTCCTTACCATTACCGCCTGGCTACTGCCGGCCTACGCCTGGGACGAAGGCGATTATATCAGGCAGTTTATCCTTGTTAACTCCGGTCTGAGCTATGCACTCCCCCTGGCGGAGTCTAAGCATCACCACAGCGTCTTACGTTATGTTGTAGGATATTTTTTCTACGGCATGATGCCCTGGTCTATTTTTCTAATAGCCTTCTCTTACCGCTTCTTTTCCAAGCGGCTTTGGAGGGAGAACAAGCAATTATTGTTCCCTGCCGCCTGGCTCTTTGTTATGTCCCTTATTTTCTTCCTGATGGGGCAGAAGCGCTCTACTTACCTCCTGCCGCTATATCCTCCCGCCGCCTTACTTATCGCAGTCTGGTGGGATGGCGTAATGGAACGGTCCCCAAATATAAGTAGGGGCGTATTGCAATACGCCCCTACAGTCTGGCTCCTTAGAGGGTTGGGAGGCCTCCTGGTCATAGTATTAGGGTCAGAAATAGTCTGGGTGTGCCAGGGCATCTCTTCCAGGGCGATGATTGTGGTTGGATTCACCGTATTCTCAATATTTGTCCTTGGCGCCTTTCTGGTATATTCCGGGCGTTTTAAAGAACTATTTATCTTCTTGTTCCTGATAGCAGTAAGCACAGGGGTATCATATAACCAGATATTCCTGCCTGGGGAGAAGAAGGACGTCCTCCGCAAGATATTTTACGAGGAGCTTAATTCTAGCCTCGGGACATGTACTACATTAGGTGTCTATGGTTACGGTCTGGACTACAAGGAGCTCCTCTTTTACTCAAAGAGACGTCTAAAGAGAGTTAATTCTGCCAGCGAATTAGAGGAGTTTTTCCGCTCAGAAGGGAAGGTGTACTGCCTTATGGTGGAGGGGGATTACTCCCTATTATCTCCCAAGGTGGATATGCGTCTCGTGAGGGAGTTTCCAGGAAAGGGCCTTTTCCTGGTATCTAATAAGTAGTAGGCCCCTTCAAACGCAGGCTAAAGCCTGCGGCTACTCACCCTTTTTATATTGAATTCTCCAAGGCAGAAGGGCTATAATTAAGTTTTGAGTAAAAGAGAAGTATGAATTTAATCCTGCAGAGATACCTTCTTAAAGAGTTCTTCAGGATATTCATTCCCACTATAATAATCCTGGAATTCTTGCTGATATTGGGGATGGCCCTCCAGTCTCTACACAAGGGGGTGAATGTAACTGCCCTGATAGAGCTGGCCCCGCATATATTTTTCTATTCCCTCCCTACGGCCTTACCCGTAGCCCTGCTGGCAACCACAGTGATTACCTATGGCCGCCTCAGCGGTGATAATGAACTGTGGGCAATGCTTACAAGTGGGGTGCACTTATGGATTATAGTCCTGCCGGTGGCCCTCCTGGGGCTCTTCTTCAGCCTTCTCTCCCTGGGTATGAATGCCGAGCTGTTGCCAAAGTCGTACCGCATGCTTAGGGTACTCCAGGAGAGGGCAGTTCAAGAAATCCTGGCCCAGACTGTCGGGGCCGCCCAGGGTAAGATGAGGTTCCCTCCCTATTATGTTTATATTAGGTCTGCAGAGGGGGGTCTCTTTAAGGACGTAATTATAATGGAAACCGAGGGGGAAAAGGTCTCCAGCATTATCCTGGCAGACGAGGGGAGCCTGACCTTGGATTCAGACAATAACCTTATCCTCTTTGCCCTGAAGAAGGGGGAATTTATTAAGACGGATACCAAAACAGATTCCCAGAGTCTAGCCGTTTCCCCTACAGCCATCACCTTTGATGAGACCCTCTTTAAGGTCCCTTTGGGTCTTACGGAATGGACCAAGTTTAAAAAGTATGCATCTCTACGTGAACTCTTTGAGCTTAAAAAGAATGTAAGAAATGAGATAAGGGAGTTAAAGGACGTCCCAAGGGAAAGGAAGCTAACTCGCAGGGCTATCAAAGGCCGATTACAGGAGGCAGAAGAGGCTTACCAGAAGTTAGTAAATGAGAGGGCTGCATTCCAGCTGGCGATAGCAAAATCGCAGGAGACCGTTGCCAAAGAAAAGGCCGGGCAGGAGAACCTTGACAACGAAATCAAGGTCTCAGAAAACTACATCCGTATTGCAAAAGAGGCCCTCGGGACCCTTCTCTTGAGCAAAGAACTGACTGTCTCTGCAAAGCCTAAACAGGGAGGCCCTGACGATAGAGACATTAAGATTAAGGAACTTACTAAAACGGTAGAAAGAGAGCAGTTGCGCACAGAAAAGGCTAAAGAACAAAAGCAATTGGCAAAGGAGACTGTTAGACTGGAAGAACAGAATTTAGCCCACTACGCGGCTGAGGTTGAACGTCTGAATGCCCTGGAGTTAGACGCCGATGCCGAACGCAGCCGGTGGAACCAAATACTGTATCTGCGGGAGAAAATAGAGACCTACCGAGACATCTCCGTTGCCATTCAAAATAGATTATATCCAGCCTTCTCATGCCTGGCCTTTGTGCTGGTGGGAATACCTATAGGAATAATGAGCCGCAGGGGAAACATCCTTATAGGTATCTTAATAACTTTTGTCATAATCCTGGTAATATATTATCCCCTTGTAACAATAGGGAAGGTTCTGGCTGCAGACGTGCAGACACCCGTGGTACTTACCCTATGGGGACCCAATGTGGTTATAACCGCCATAGCAGTGGTCCTTCTGATAAAGGTCTTCAAGAAATAAGGTGCGGAGATTCACCGAAAAACGCCTTAAAGACGTAACCTGGTATGTCCCAATAGGACAGGAGGCATTACTGGAAGGGTTAGAGGGGCTGGTTAAGTTCCATGAAGGAGCGGGGGTAACTGTCCTCAAAAAGGGGAGGAGAAAGTCCTTTGCACTACTGGAAACCACAGTTAATGGAGGAGAGGTTTACGTCAAGACCTTCCGGGTGAAAGGTATACTCCAACGCCTCAAACATCAGTTTCTCAAGTCTAAGGCCCTGAGAGAACTGGAGGTAAGCCTGGTGGCTCAGGAGAGGGGTATTCCTGTGGTACTCCCTCTGGCCGCTGGGGAGAAATACCAGGGGGGACTACTCCAGGAATCCTATCTCCTTATTCAAAGACTTCCAGGTGCCCTCAACCTCCTGGAATATCTCTGCACCAGGGATACCACTCACAGAGATAAGGCAAGGGTGATAGAGGCACTGGGGAGACTATCCAGAAAGACCCATGACGAGGGCATCCTTCAGGAAGATTTTGCCTTAAACAATTTTCTCCTGGCCAACCCTCAAGATAGTCAGATATTTCTTATTGACTTTGAACGCAGCCGGGTGAGCCAAACACTCTCCACCGAAGAGAAGGAGTGGACCCTCGCCAAGCTCAACCGCATTGGTGCTGATTTTACCCTCACAGATAAATTCAGGTTCCTTAAGGCCTATTGTAGGACCAAAGAGGAGTTTAGGGACCTTCCGAGATGGAAGAGATTGGAGGCGTACACCCATCAAATCTTGAAGAGGGACGCCCAAAGGATCTCCAATGCCTGCGTCAGGGATGACAGAGGCTATAAGTCGTATAAAGATGCCAGGCTGACATGTTATTTTCTTGAGGGATACCATCTGGAGGAGCTTCTTGCTTTAGCCCCGACCAGGCAGGAGATACAAGAGGGACACCGGGGGCAATTTAACGTCTCATGGTATACGGCAAAGATTAAAAAGGGGACGGCAGTAGAAACCGTACGGGTCTGTAAATTTTATTCCCAACAAAAAGGGATACCGCTTGCCACGGCGGCCTGGCGGGGTGCTAATGGACTCCGCAAGGCCTATTTCCCCGTGAGTCCTCCTGTGGCGGCCATAGAGTGGACACAGGATAAAGGGTACAAGGGTGTACTTTTATTCAAGGAATTGGAAGGGGTGGAAGATATAAGAGACGTCCTGCAAAGATGCCCCCAATCTGCACAAAGGAGGTATTCTATCCTCTGGTACGTTGCCAGATTCCTCTCCAGGTTACACAATTTTGGCACCTTTGCNTATAGTGTCTCTCCTGGNGATATCTCCCTGGTTAAAGACCGTACGGGTGTATATAAACCCTTCCTGACGCGGCCCTATAATTTTTTGGTAAAAAAGTGTCTGGAACGAGGACACAGGGACAGAGAGATGGATATGCAGAGGCTGGAAGACTACTTGCAAGGAATTCTAACCAGGGGGGAAAGAGACTATCTCAGGGAGCAATACCTGCAATATACTGGCATCATTTCTTAGCCGTGGAGAAAGCCTGTCTTTTTACACGTACGGCATATCGTCCAGGTAGTACCGTTTTCTTCTTTAGACAATACCTCCTTTCTTGCCGCTACGTACATCTCTCCATTCCATATCTCCTTAAAAGGCCTCTCCAGTATGTTGCCAAAAGAGTACCTCTCGCTATAGACAGAACAACAGGGCAAGACGGCACCATCCCAGTTTATTACCGTCTCGGTCCACAGCAGGTCGCAGGAGAAGGCCTTCTTGTGTCTCTGTTTTCCAGTATTAAATATATTGTACTCTGGGTTCTTGGGTAGCCAGTGTCCATCCCTGCGGATGGCCTCCCCGGCAGTCTCAAATATCTCCTTTCCCATATCTGGACGCATCTTCTTTATCTCCAGCCTTACGCCCAACCCCCTGGCCATCTCTTTGGCCTTCTCCGTCTCACGTTCATTGTGGCTGAAGACGTGGAAGAGCCAGACCAGTTCCGTCGGCGAGGCCAACTTTTTCTTCTCTTCGGCAAGAAATCTGAGATTCTCCATGACCAGATGGAAATCTCCCCCGACATGATAGATGGGATAGGTTTCCGGGCTAGCGGCATTACAAGAGACGTACATCTTCCTCAGGCCTGAGGAGAGGAGTGCCCGCATCTGGGCCTCGTCCAGCTTAAGGCTCAGGTTGGTACTTATCTTGACTGGTATGGCCCTGGCGCTGGCGTACTCTATCATAGGCACCAGCTCAGGGTTGAGGAGGGGTTCACCCCAGTCGTAAAGGCGTAAGAGGAGGAGGCCTCCTCCCAGTTCATCAATGACCTTCTTGAAGGTCTGAAAAGGGAGGAGTCCTTTTTTGGCGGAGGGGTCGTGCTGCCCTGTAGGGCAGAGGGGGCATCTGAGGTTACAGACGTTACCAGACTCTACGCTGAGCTTTGCAGGGAGGTTATGGAGTCTGGATAGGCCCATCTTGTGCTCCAGTTGTCCCATCAGGAGATTGTACACCCTCCTGGGGGCGATACCCTGTAGCCGAGTGTTTAGGTTCTCCAATGCGAACATGCTTCTATTGTAAAATGAAGCTTGGAAATTTTAAACCTAAAATTTTCAATTTCCAATAGGTCCGTTATTTCTTTGGGGGGACCAGGGCATCGGCTATCACCTCTACCTGATATTTATTATTCAGGGCCGCTATACCAATACAGGCCCTGGCAGGTGCCGACTTTATGTATTGGGTGTAAATTTTGTTCATGGCCTCCCAGTTCCTCATGTCGGTCAGGTACACGATGACCCTTATGAGGTTATCTGTTGAGGTCCCGGCCGCCTCAAGTACCGCCACCATATTCTTGAAGGTGACGTGACACTGCTCCTCAAAGTCTAGTGGTATCTCCCAATTCTTCTCAGGGTTTCTCGGGATGGCACCTCCACAAAATAGGAACCCCCCTTTCTGCAGGTCTGCCGAAGGAACCAGAGAGGCATCTGACATAAGTCCCTGATGATAAGGGAGACGTTTTGCACAATTTACCCTTTGGACAGGCATTTTTCCCTCCTTGATTCAGGTTCTGTTGATGGTTTCTAAGCATTTGATACGATATCCTCTCCTACCAGGAGATAGAACTTTATATACCCAACCGCATAGAGTGTCAATACGAGTGACCTTTCTGTTAATTGACACAAGGCATTGAATGGTATAGAATTACCAAAAATCATGGCAGACGAAAAAAATATACCGAGAAAACCCCCTCAGGCGATACCTCCAAAGAGGGTTGTTCCGTCTGTCCCTCCCATCGCACCTCCGAAGAGTAATCTCCTGTATTATCTAATTGTCCTCTGTTGCTTTGGGAACTTCCTGCCTTACATTATTACCACCTCGGTAAACTGTGCGAATGCAAGGGGGTTTATCCGCCAGGAGGCCTTTGACCACCTGGTGTCCGTGAGGGACATAAAGAAGAAGGAGGTGGATAACTTCTTTAAGGAGAGGAGGGACAATGCCCTTGAGATAAGCAGTAACCTCCTCTTTAGATGGGCTGTAATCTCTTATCTAGAGGCATACAAGAAGGGGGGACTGGAAGGAAAGGATTATGGAGAGGTGGATACCAACTACGGCAAGGCGTTTTCCGTGTTCTCCGATACCGAGGGGTACTACGATGTGCTGGTAGTGGATATGTCAGGAAACGTGGTCTGTAGCGCAAAAAAGCATCCAGAGTTAGGTAAGAACGTACTGGCCAAACCGTACGCAGATACCCCACTGGCAGAGGCATTTAGACGGGGGAAGGCAATCCTAACTGTAGGGGATATTAAATACCATGAGGCCTATAAAGGACCAGCCCAGTTTGTATCCGCCCCGGTAAAGAGAGAAAACCAGGATGAGCCAGTTGCCGTCATCATCCTCCATCTGGACGAGTCTCTGATTAACGACATGATGACCCAGAGACCGGGTCTCAAGGAATCTGGTGAGACCTACCTGGTTGGGCAGGACCTGTTGATACGCTCCGATTCCCGTTTTACCCCGGTCTCCGATGTGCTAAAAATGAAGGTAGAGACTACTGCCGCCAGAGAGGCCCTGGCCGGGAAGACGGACGTAAAGATTATAGACGATTACCGCAACGTCAAAGTCCTTAGCGCCTATACCCCACTGGATGTGGAGAGCGGCGTCCGATGGGCCCTCATCGCCGAGATTGACAAGGCAGAGGCCCTGAGTCTGGACAATAAGCTATTCAACCAGGTGGTTTACATGACCTTCGCCATGTTCCCCATCTGGGGTGGGATAATCTTTGTCTTCTACAGGCTGATAAGGAAGGANAACGAGGCGTTTTACGGCAAGGGATAGGAGTCAGGGACCAGGGGCTAGGGGCCAGGGGTTAGGGATTAGAATTAAGAAGTCAGTAGTAGGTGATGGACTAAAAAAAGTCTATAGTAACGTAGGGTGCGTGAAACGCACCAAAACAATAAATGGCACGTCTAAAGACGCACCCTACGAGCTTTTGCCTTTTCGGTCCACCAGAAATTGTTCTTTAATTTTGCCCATTTTATATCTAGTTTAACAAAAAGAACTGGTCGGGGTGAGCGGATTTGAACCGCTGACCTCCTGCTCCCAAGGCAGGCGCGCTAAACCAAGCTGCGCTACACCCCGACTTCCTACCGCTAAATGTCCCTATATATACCCTAACCGATGACCTTCCGCCTCAGGCGGGCCGATTCCTAATTATAGGATAGCCAGCGGGCTTTTCAATGGTAAATTACTTGGATTATTACGCAGGCTAAAGCCTGCGGCTACAATTTTGTCAGGAATCCACCCTGAGAAAAAGGTTGACATTCTATCCGCTTATATTAGAATACATTAATAATTCACCTTCTGGCTTTATTGAGAGGAGTAAGTCATGTTTGGTATGCCAGGCGGCTGGGAGTGGCTGGTTATCCTGATTGTGGCCCTCCTTATCTTTGGCAAGCGTCTCCCCGAGGTGATGCGTTCTGTAGGTAAGGGCATCGTGGAGTTCAAAAAGGGCCTCAAAGGGGTTGAGGACGAGGCGGAAAAGTCCTCAGAACCTAAGAAGCTTGAATCTGGCCCATCCGAAAAGAAAGGTTAAACCATGTCACACGATCACAAGAGAGACTTCTTGAAGTGGAGTAACAAGAAAGCCAATAAGGGCCGTAAACCCAATCGTGGGGTACGCGTAGGAAGACGGACTAAGTAGTATTGGGCAGACACGTAGGTCTGCCCCTACTATTACTGGGCCTTGCCCTTCCCCCTAACTCATATCCCTTGTTCCTAGCTCCCCCCACCCCTATCCTCTAATCCCTGACTATTGCCGTTCCACAGAGGCAGGATGGTGCCGGAGGTGGGAGTTGAACCCACACGGGCTTTTGGCCCACGAGATTTTGAGTCTCGCGCGTCTGCCAATTCCACCACTCCGGCGTACTTGGAGTCATTGCGAGCGGAGCGAAGCAATCCCATTATTCCCGTCAAGAACGACTACAGGGATTGCTTCGGGGCTAAGGCCCCTCGCAATGACAAAAAATCCTAAAACAGTCTGTAATGCCGTCTCCTGGCCCTGGGCGGGCCCAGGATTTCGCTCAGGACTACGGCCTTCTGTAGTTCGTTCCTGGATAAGACCCTCGTCAATGGCGCCCCAGGTAGAGGCGAAGTAACCTCATGTATGGCAGGTGGCTCCTCCTTTGCCCCCTCCCTGCCTCGCTCAAGACTTCGGACAGGGGCGGGCATTAATGGCGTAGGGATGGCCTCCTTCGGCACCTTCGTTCTGCGGTGCCTTTGCCGTCCTTTCGGAGGCCTTTCCTCTGCAATCACTATCTCAGGCCTCTCCTCCAGCACCATACCCTCCAGCATCTTCTTAAACTCTTCCATAAGAGTAGAGGGTCNCGT
>C687J35021_10002907_pt1 | contig 11992 bp, 7 predicted proteins | sample RifCSPhighO2_12_FD_35021 | JGI IMG/M metagenome (IMG submission 35021)
CGAAACGATGTGTCGGTCGATCACGGCGAATCCCGCGTACATGCCCACGAGGGGCAGCAGCAGGACCAGCGCGCAAAAGACCAGTAGGACTATTCTGTTGTGGGACGGATCCATGGGGCGGTGTCTCTCTTTCTTTTTTGTCTCTAGACGTTAGAGACTGGAAACTAGAAGCTTTATCTAGCTTCCAGATTCCAGCCTCCAACTCTAAAAAAAAACGTGCGACCCGATTTTCAAAGAACAAAATAAGCACGAGAATGGGACGCAAATCTCCCATCATGTGCCTAAATATAGCCTATAGTATACTATAGCTAGTATAAAAAGTCAAGATTTGACAATCCAATATAGAAAGTAAAAACCCGAATTTTCTATTTACCTTGCAGGTCCACCACGAGCTCGGACGAATATAGTTTCTGGTTGCATACGAAATCCTAAATATGTAAGATCAACACCTTTTGCTCTTAGCCCAAATTGTAGACCTTCAAATAACAGGTCATTTATAGCATCTCCCTCTATATGAGGTGCTACTCGACCTCGAATATCTATACCAAAAAATGAATCTGGTTCAAAATCAAAATCAGGTACGAATAATCTCCCTGGCTTAGTGTCTTGTCGAATACCTGCAGAAAGTTCATAAGCAATACTTGGTGTCCATATGCCAGGCGCCACTCTCTTCTGTGCTTGACCGCTTGAAGTAACCAAAACCCGACCTTCACGTATTGGTGTTTTTACATCCATAATACTGAGCTTAACTCCTCTACGTTGCTCCAATGCGTCAGCATAGGTGGATAAACCTCCTCGAACAAGCATAGAAAAATCATTTCCAGTAAATTCCCGGTCAAATGGTCTACCTTTTCTGAGGGTTTCAACGATAAGTGATTCAGCGCGGGAAAACTTAAGTTCTTCTGGTGATGGATGCATGATTTTGGATTATACCATGTCCTATTTATTAAGCTACTTTTGTATAACCACCATATTTTTTACTAGAACCAGCAGATGGAGCAATATATACGAGAGGACTTCGCCAGGAACTTTCCCCTGGATCTATCTGGCGTTCACCATAGAAGACTGGTAACTGAATATCAGTATTTGTACTTTTCTGGATAGCTAATGTTAAAACTCTTCGTTCATCTCCCATAGATGTCGTCGTATGCATTGCTGGATAAAATCTATATCCTAAATCGAGAGTATTGAGGTATTCAAAAAACTTTACCGGATCCATAGGTCTACCATCTCCATCGAGAAACAAATTATCAAAACTATAACTTACATTTTCTTGTATATCTCCAATAAAAGCCCAACCTCCATTTCTCAATGCATTTGATGTTTGCACAACTGCACCAAGTGGATCCCAAAAAAACTTATAGGCAGCTTCAGATATGATAAGATCTTGCTTCTCTCTACCTAAAACTTGTGTTAAGGTATGGACATCAGCCATATGGTGTTCAACAGGAATTAAATGACAATCAGCAAACCTTGTAGCCATGTCGTCTGCAGCGATTGAGGAAAGATGTAGGCGCGAACCTGGAACGCGCATTCCGATTACTTGACCCGCTTGTTGGAGAGCAACGTCAAACGTTCCGCCTTCATCTAATATATACATAATTTTACCCTGCTGTTTTCTTCTTCGGGCAATATCAAAAACCACATCAGCAAAATTCACATCAGGAATTAATGAATATTCTTGTTCATAACGCTTCAGACTTCCCCTATTTCGTGCATAGACAAGAAAACGATATGCAGGATTTTCTAGATTAGGTTCACGGAATTGTTGTGGTCTAGCTCGATGGGCTACAACCAATCTGTCAATATGGCGACGAAGTTCAAAATCTGCAAGCCTGACATTTGGATCTCTCTTCAACACCTGAAAAAGAGCTTCTTTTGAAGCTCGATCGCCTGATTGTACAGCGGCGTGTAGAACGTCTTGAATTTCTACATATCGATCTCGAGCTGTCACAAATTCCTGATCTTCTCTAGTTAACCCTTTTACATAAAAATCCCTAAACCAATCAACCGCTCTCTGAAATCTTCCTTTAAGAAGACTGTCAATTTTACCTCGTGATAATGGCTGCGTTTGAATCCTTTCAGCTCTACGTAGAGGTTCTGGTGTGGGTTGTCCGGACGACGACTGCGCTTCACTACGTATATCAACAAGGGTTTCTCTTAATTGATCTCTAAGCCATTGACCTCGTGCTTCACTAATCTCACCTGTAGCAAGCCACTGCATTGAGGCAAAAATCGTTGATAATCGATACATATTGAATCTTGTACGAGCATTCGGGTCATCAAGTAAATCCGGCCTTCCATATCCCCGCAAGAGCTCTCTAAATCCATCAGTTCCAGTATTCGGCCTATCGAAAATCGAGAAATACGCGAGATCCAATAAGGGGTCTCCAGCTTTTGCATTTTCAAAATCAAAAATTCCTGTTAGCCTGCCATTCTGAGAAACCATATTTGAAAGTGAAAAATCACCATGAAGCAATTGTTGCGGTGCGGAGCCTAGAAGTCGTCTATTAGTATTTACATATTCCAACGCTGCTGCGATATCTGCTGCATCAATAAATCCAGCATCTACAAATGATTGGGCGTGATCTCTTTGCATCGTTCCCGTTATGAAACTTTCCCAGTCTGGGCTCATTCCTCTCCCATTTCCATCAAGAAAACCATAGCCTGCTGGAACTGGTACGGCATGTATTTTCCTCAGCGCTCTTCCAGCTTGTCTTAAGGAATCGCGAGTGATATTTCTCCTTACAATTTCTCCGGGTGCTTTTTCAATAACTGATATACACATCCCCTTTATAACAGATCCAGCACTCTCGACTTTAACTACGGCTGGTACTGGTATCCCCTGTCTCCGAGCTTGATCCATTGCCCATTCTTCAGCGCTATATTTATCTCGACCACTTCTATTATTTATTCTTACTATAAGTTCTCTGCCATCAGCTGTCCTTACAGAATAAACCCTATTATTAGTCCCTACTTTGTACTCTTGCGCCGAAGTTATATCAACTCCAAGCCAAGAACCAATTGTTCTGAGCTCATCTGGAAAATTTGCGATTTCTCTCGTATGAGCACGAGGTTCCACACTATGGACCCTTCTCATCCCTTCCTCGAATGCAGATGTATCTGTAATTCTAAAATTTCCATCAATTACTTCATACTTCACACCCAGTAATCTCATCGCTGTATTAAAAGCATCAAGACCGCCTCTCGCTCTCCATGATAAGGCGCTGTGGTAAAATGCAGCTGCTTGACGCTCAAACTCCCTTCGATTAAATCCACCATGACCCTCTCTAACAGCTTTCTCTGTTAATTCTTCACCTGCTTTGCCCCTGACTGAATCATCTCTATCGAACGCTGAATATTGACTTTGTATAAGTTCTTTCCCTAGAATTCTCACGAGGTCTCTCCTAGGATCCGACAACACAGAAATTCTACCGCAATACCTCACGCGATTATTTTCTTGATTTTCACCACCCTTAATCCGTGCTCTCTCAAATCTTCTTCTAACCGGATCCCAGCTTCTTACCCATTTAATTTTATTACCTATTTCAACGTCTTCTCCTGCTACGTCATTTTGGTCATAATTCCCAACTGCAGCAACCATTTTCAAGCGCATGGCTGAATTACGACCAACAAGGAACGGCTCTCTTGATGTTTTTTTCATATGAGCAAGATCCATTAGTTGCCAAAGTCTACGTGTTGCAAACTGGACTGGTACTCTAGCCATTAACTCACGGGGGAAATCTATTTTTCCAGCCATTGCATCCATGACTGGATGAGTGTCAAATTCATGAATTATATCGGCAACATATGTAGGCTTTAAAGCTCCTTGCGGCATGTCAGCATCATTACTTACATAAATCAAATCACTAGAGGGTTTTTTTCTATGTCTAGCAGCATTATCAATAACTGCTGCTGTTGCAATATTTCTAATGTTGCCAATCGTCTGAGCACGTGGATCCATCACTCCCTTTACATAATCTATTTGTAACCCCGGAGCTAGACGACGAGCTTCTTCAATCAACCTTCTTACTTCAGCTCCAGTTTGATCCCGTCTACCACTTGCTGGCCAATTATCAAAAACAACAACCCGAAGTTGACTATAATCAAGCGGTGTGCCATCTCTATTTGTTTGACCAACAAAATTCCGTAAAGTTCTATAAATATTTCCCCCTTCTCGAAAAGCAGGCATACAAACAACCGCACGTACGCCATCACCTAACGGTTGCATTTGATCTGATAAAGACCTCACCTCTCTTAGTCTCTCGGGTGATAGAGAACCAATGTACCACTGATATTCTTCACCTTCTCGTAATTCAGCATCTGGACTACTTCTAAGCCTCGGAGACAATTGTTCCCATTTGTCTAGAGGAAGTGCTTGACCATTGTGTCTCTCATCCTTTTTCCATACTCTTCTGTCTCTGGACCGTATTAAAGGTCCTGTTTTTCGTAGTTGATCTCTACGCTCAAGTAACAACTGTCTTCTCGTCTCTAATCCTTTTCGAGCAAGATTATCATGAGGAGATAAAGCTTTAAGTTCAGCTTCTACTTGAGCAAGTCTATCTTTAATAGTTTGAGGATTTGGGGCTTCTCTATCTCCCCGTAAAAGTGTTGCTCGAGCTGATATTATTGCAACTTCGGCTGCAAGACGATCTCTTTCACCTGCATTTTCTGGTGCTGCACTTCCATTACTTAATACTCCGAGTCGTTTTCTTCTCCACATTAAGTGGTGTGAAAAGCCTTCGGGATCATAAAGAAGAACACGTTGCTCAATTGGTAATGGACCTGTTTGAAGCTCAAGTGCAGGGGTTGTAGATTCTTGCATATAAGTAAGCTAATATCATCATATTGGACTTAAAATTGATCGCACTGATCGATATGCAGCTACAAGGGCTTTTAATTTTCTCTCATCACCTGATGTTGCATACGCTGCGTAACCAGGATTTACCGCGATAAACTTTCCAAGTGCTTGGACATATCTATTACGTTCAGTATCATCGGCTGTTATTGGCGCAATTATTGGTTCAAGTTGAGCTTTTACTGTATTTGACAGGGTTCCATCATCTCTCTCTAGAGCATCGAAGTCTGCGTTGCTCTCAAGGAATGACCAAAGATTATTAAAAAAACGCTCTGCTTCTTGTGCTGATATTTCTCTTAATTCTCGACTTGATAAATAGTCATTTATTTTTCGTTTTGCATCATCTTTTTCTGTATCTAGAAGAAGTGGAGTATTATCAATGTGAACATGAAGTCTCGATCTAACCTCGGAATATTCTTCTCTTCTTTGTTCGTCACCTATTTGCCCATATCCTGTTTCATATTGTGTGTATGGAGTTGGTACTTCTTCTTCTGGCGGCTCGCGTCTTGTTCCTGGTTCCATCTCCTCCAGCGGTTTGCGGCGGATCATGGGGATTGGTATTATTGGAATAGGTTCGCCTCCTGGAACTGCTTCGTGAATAATCTGGGGAATATCTTTTGTTATATCACCACACAGATCTATGAGCGGTTCTGTTCCTATCTGACCCCCACCCAATTCCCCTGTTCCCATACCGGTTGCAAAGACTTTAAGTACTTTTTCTCCATCTTGTTCTGTATACCAGCTTGGTTCCCAAAATCCTCTTTTTCCATCTACGCCAAGCCTAAAAACTTCACGTCTGCCATAATATTCAGTTCCAATATTGCCGTCAGCGTATTGATTAAGAGCATCCTGATCTACTAACATACGTGAGACTTCACCCAACGTTGTTCGTGTTCCATCTGACAATTCTATTTCTGCTGTACTACTTGGGTCCAAATGAAGTAAACCATCTGCGACTCCATCTGCACTATCAGGAATCCAGATAGGTTTATCGGTCATACCTGGTAGACTAAAGGCAAAACCCGCTTGTCCCCCGCTTATAACTTGTTGTACATCAATAGGATTTGGGCTCAATCCTTTTTGCCATCCAACAGCCATTTTGCTCATATCTAATATCAAGGTATTCCCTCTTTTTATGGTATATGCACGTAGTTCGTTGTTCTGGGAACCTGCCTGGTCATATGCATACCACTCTCTTCGATCAATTTCCGTATGGGCTTTATCCCAAAAAGCCAAGGCATCATCTTTTGTAGCAATATGTGTCCCTCCTTCGGTGATATTAATCGTGGTATCATCCATGCCTGGACCATATGTCCAGCCTGGCACTATCTCGCCGGTCTGAGGATCAAAACTAAGGTCTTCAACAAGCACGTGTGTTGGGTCGCTTTGCAACACCAAATCCCATTTCGCAGGATCAACAGGATCGGGAATCAAGGTGGTGCCTTCAGGAATATGGACGTTTTGTCCAGTGGCATTAAAAACATATGAATCTCTATCTTCAAGAATGACTTCCTTTAAAGGAGGGAATTTGGTGAGATCGCTCGTATCAATTTGGTGAATATCGAATCCGGCATTTTCTAGGGCTTCCTGAATATCTGGGTCTAATTCACCAAAAATAGAAAGGTTACCATCAGCATCTAGTACTATATCAGGAAGATCACCAGCAAGCGGTAAGTGGGTATCTGCATCCCACAGCTCAATTGCCCCTGTACCAGGATCGATAACAGCTTCATACTCAATACCATTAACTTCACCAAGATCTAAAACACCTCCGGCTTTAAGCTGGGCAACTAATTCTTCTCTGGTAAAACCTGTAGGTGGGAGATTTTCAAAAGGACCACCGAGCTCAGAAAGTTTCTCGAGTACTTCTCGAACTCCAGGCGTGTGTTCAAGAGCGGTTAATGTTGAAGCGCGAATATGTCTCATCACGCCAAGCTCTCCTAATTCTTGTAAAACAATACCTGAAACTAAACCAGTTATGGCTCCTTCTCCCGCAGCGATAGAAGTTTGTTTGAGCTGGAACCATTTATAGGCACGATCTTTAGAAGCTTTATCACTAATGAGTCTGTCAAGCCATTGACTCTCAAAATCACCAGTAATTCTTGTAACATCAGCGTCGCTCATCCCAGCTCTGCGAAGGGCAACTTTTGCAGCAGCGATGTTTCTAACAAGCTCAAATCTCTCTTGTTCAACAGTTTCTCGGGATGAAAAACTAATAAGATCAATTTTGTCTCCTGTCGATTTATCAAGACGTGTGCGTATTTCAGCAACACGGGAAAGTATATCTTGTCGTAATTCATCATTGGTAGGATTGGTACTAAGACGATCGAGCATGGCTTGTAATCCTTCTCTATCTTTTCCGCGAACTTCATCTCGATTTCCACCATCGAGAAGATCTGCTGCTTGAGCCATGTCATAGGTAAGCGTATCCATTTCTTTTCTTCTCTTTGCTGTGTCAGGAGAAACCATACCATACGCTCGTTCACCCATATGCATAGCGCGGTCAATCTTGACTTCCCGCCAGCGTCGTAGAGCCCCATACCCTGCGCCCACCAAAGAACCGGCAAGTGGCGCAGCCATCATCGCACGAAGCGTAGTTCGGGGAATTCGAAGAACTGCCGTTGTACCTATAGCTGTTGCTGCCCCAAGAAATGCAGGAGTCCAAAAGGGTGCAGTATATTTATTTTTTCTCCCAAATGCAGCCATTTTGTCTGCAAGCGTCTCATTAATTTCTGTTTGTCTCGCCCACTGCGCATTTGAAAGCTTGATGGATATTTTTTGATCAAGTTGATCGAGTGAATAACGATGAGCAGCAATATCTGCACGTACTATACTACCCATCTCTAAAAGATCTGTAGCAAAAAGTTTCGCTGCTTCTCCATATTGATTTGCTTCTATGCCAAATAGCCTCCTAACAACATCTTCGTCCCCATGAGCTTCCATAAATTCCGCAAGTCTCTTCTGTATATCTTCCTCATTTGTTATGGTTCCATTAACTACTGGGCGAATGATTTCATCTAAAAGAAGTCTCTTGAGTTCATCTTCTGCTTCAACCACTCCGGCGCGATCGGCTCCTCTTTCCTCTACTTCAGTTTTCAATTCTCCAATTTTGGCTTGGCCAGATTCGAAATATTTATCACTTTCATGGGTGGCATCTGCTGCAATTCCGCGAACAAAATCCATTGATAGAAACGAGTTGTTATTATTATTCATCGCCTCAACAGTCGATTCTGTCCATTTTTGGCGATAGTATTCCTCAAAAACATGAAATTTCTTTCTCTGTAAAAAGCTAGAGACACGCTCAGACCATGTCCACGGTTTATACCATTTTCTTTCTGAAGGACCAGCCTCCCGCTGTTGGTGACGAATTTCTTCTTCAGTAAGTTCTCGAGCTCTTTTTCGAACATCAATAGTACGATTGACGATATAGAACTCGCGACGAAGATGAGCGAGATCACCAGGATCTTCTACTGGCTCAGGTATTGGTTCTGGTTCTCCCCCTATTGGTGGTGCTTCTAAGTCTTGCATAATCCTTTATAGTCAAACCACAATTACCAAGCTCCAATTCACAAATAACTTACAACCTATAAGCTCCAACTTACAACTTTCCTATTGTGAGTTCTGGTTATCTGTTAGTTGGAACTTGTTGGTTGTAAGTTTTAATTTGCTCCTTCCCCTTCCCGAGCTTTTTTAACGTTCCCCAGATATAACTGTCTAAAATCTGCAAATGCCTTTGCAAAAACCTCTTTTGAATGAGGCATGTTGTCTATCAAAAATTTTTCAATCTCTTCTCTCGACTTCTTCTCTTCGTTCATTTTGATAAATTCATCCAAATGCATTTTTGGTAAAGCGGTTGCAACAACGGATGTGATATATGCATCAAGTCTTAAATAGAGTTCTTTTATCATCTCCTCTTTCATATCATCATCTTCCATGGTCATTCCTGCATCCTGAAGCATCCCCTCTAAATATGTACGTACTTCTTGAGGTATGGTGAGCTGGTTATTCTGTTGTTGTGTATTTTGATCGTCCATATCTTCACCCCCTTTCCACGGTTACAATAGGTTGAAATAGGTTATAATATGTTTTTGTGCTATGCTACTCTCAATGTAGCAAACTCATTAATCAAAAGTCAACAGGAACCTATTCTTAACTTATTACAACATATTTCAACCCCGTATCCTTATCCTTGTTGCATCTGGCCAGCTCTATTTCTCTGAGATGCAGCCCAGCCTAAAGCCAGCAAAATCGCACCAAGTGACACACCAATTGCTGCAAGTTTAGAATCTTTGCTGTGATAGGATGATTCTAAAGCAGTCCGAACTTCATCGGCTTGTTCATTATTCATGAGTCCTGACCCAGCAAGATTGGTGACCAATTCTCTGATTCTCTGTGGATTAGCTGGATCTACGACTTCTGAAAGCAACTCTTCAAGTACATTCAATGGTTCTGTTGCAAGACGTTGTAGTTGTTCATCAGTCATCCGGTGACCAATCACCTCTTCAACTTTGCTTTTTTCAATTATTGCTCTCACGCCCGGTGGCATTTGATCTTCAATAGTAGTATCATTTTCATCCTTTATTTGCTCACGCAACTGTTGTTGTTCCTGAAGCGCTTGTGTTTTATCTGCAATGCGTTTATCAATCTCAGTTGTATCTCCACCTGTTTCTCGTAATAGCCTACGCTCCATTTCGAGTCCTTGAATTTCCATTTTTTCAAGATGTATGTCTAGGTCAGCTCCCAAAGCTCTATCATGCGGATCTTCGCTTGATCGAAGAGCCTCCTGCATTTTATTCATCTGGGCTTTTTTTCTATCGATCGTTGTATAGACCTTTCCAAGTATCTCATTAGCTTGTTTGAGCGACATACGATGAGAATCAACCTCTATTTTCAACGTTCTTCTCATAGTTTGGTAGCGAGATTCAAGTCCGTGGATACTTGTTTGCATCGAACTCAATAACATTAATTGGCGAGCAGTTTCGGTACTTGCATCAAGAGCTAACCATTGTTCTATAGGAATAGATTCTTCTGGAGTTTCAGGAGGAGCTTCTCTACGTTCATGTGCTGCTGGTTCAGCTGTTACGGCTTCCGGGCCATCTTCTCTTGCTGGCTCTCGCGGTGATCCATCCACGAGCGGAACTCCTTGTCTCTCAAGCTGTCGAGCTAATCGTTCCTGGACAGCTGTTAAAGTAGGTCGTGGTGGTTCTACGGTGACTACCTGCGCTGGTGGTTCTACACGTGGACCTTCTACCATAAATTAAGTAAAAAAAATTGAGCTTCACACATGCGGTGTGTGAAGTACGAAATTTTCTTATTCGCTCATTTTAAACTCAAGCACTTTCTTCACAACATCCTCAGCCTCATCATATTTTCCATTTTCTACAAGATCAGTTACTTGTTCTATAGCTTTATACTTGTATTTTTGTTCATATTCTTTCATTAACTTGATTACAAGAGGGTCGAGCTCAGGATACCCATCGTTCAACTTTATTGCTGCTTGGAACAAGGCTCCCATAGTCATTCCTGGTTTAATCAGGTCCAAAGTTCGATTTGCGATTTCCTGTATACGTTTGCTTTGGACATCTTTTCGACCTACTAGTTCCTTCATTATCTTAAGTACTTCCATTTCTATCCATTTCCGAAACGCTTCGCTGGGTTGTTCGTTAAGTGAATGCGAATTGGAGCTTGGAGGTTGCGCGCCCCGGCGTAGCCCTAGTGCGAAGCGGGGTGAATTTCTTGTATCTTGGGGCTTGTAGGTTGCAGATTGATCACCATCTATCATATATTCTTTATACGCGGAAGAAATAACTATTGCAAGAGTGGAATCTCATTTATTTCGCTGGAAAGTCTGGAATTTTAGGACCTTGCGGCGCTGGAGGAGTCTGAGGAATTGGTTCTTTAGGTTTCTCAGGTGTTAAAGGAACCTGTGGCATCTGGGGAACTGCAGGAGTCACTGGTTCTTGAGGGGCTTGAGGTGCCGGTGGAGTTTGTGGAGTTTGGGTCGGCTGGACTCCTAAATCTACACCGCCTTTTGATTTAAGATCATTTAAAATTCCATCAAGCTCTTCCTGTGCTTTATTAGTTGTTTGATTAACTTTGATACCATCTGAGGTTGTCTGATTAACTTTGATGCCATCTGAGCTCTTTGGATCTTGTAGATTTGTAGTAGTTTGCTGGTTAGAACTTGGAGGTTGTCCTGCTTGAACAGCTTGCTTTGCTTGTTGCACATTCTGATTTACTGGAGTACTCGTTCCGGCACTTTGTGGTTTGGTTGGTTCACCCGCTTTTGCTGCTTCGGTTGTCAAGGCTGTATCAAACTCAGGTTGTGTAAATCCCTTAAGCATAACTTTCTGTCCATCATCCTTTTCAATTACAGTGAAAGGGACTCCAGCAAAATTATTTGAGACTGTAAGCATTGCAGAGAGAGCTTCACGATCTTGATCTACTCTTTTTTCATCAAATGGAAGACTTTTGCTTGTCAAATACGCTTTTACATCTTTACAAAATGCGCTTTTATCATCTGCTATGGTATATAAGGTAATTTTCATGCAATTAGTTTCATGTTAGAGAAGTTTTTTAGGAATGTCAAGAGTTAATACGTATTACGTATTATGTATTAGGTATTAGGCAGAACAAACGTGCTTTATTCCTCGCTATACAATTCCGCCATATCTAGCAGGTTTACGCATCCATCCTGATTAACATCGAGTGCAGGATCGAATCCTTCATCTTCCTGACAGAGCCATAAAGCATCTTCGGTAAATGAATTAAAACTAAGTGAGAATAATCGGTTATCAGGCGCAGCAGGTATATAGGCTAATGTTGGACTTGCTAGTCCTGTGTGTATTCGTACATAATAACCTGTTCCTGGATTAAGATTCACAGGTGGATCGAGGTCTTGGTTTGAAAGATCATGAGTAATTGTTGCTTTGGAATCTTCTGCACATCTAAACTGCGCTCCATCAATACCAATTGAACAGTCAACTGTAGCGCGTACCTCTAGGTCTGTCACGAATGAAATTCTAAATCCTGTTCCTGAAACCCTCTCAGTCGTAATATTGGTCGGTTTAGAAGCAAATTCTGCTTTTGGTCTGAAGCGTGTAACGACAAAAGCACTAACAACTAAAAACGGAA
>C687J35021_10002909_pt1 | contig 11984 bp, 7 predicted proteins | sample RifCSPhighO2_12_FD_35021 | JGI IMG/M metagenome (IMG submission 35021)
GCGCTGGCTGTTTCGGCCACCAGAGGTTGCGGCCCAGCCACAGGCTGAGTCAGCGTAAATGCTTGCCAGGGATCTTCCGCCCAGGCCGATTGCTGGACGCCAATGCTCACAATGAGCAGCAACCCCAGGCAGATTCCTTTTGCACCGCCCGCGCGACAGCCAACCGCTAGCCTATGGCCTACTGGCACGGGCAGCGACGGCAGAGAACGGCTGCTTTCATCAGTGTTCATATTCAGCCCAGGTGTTGGATGACCAACCTGTCCATAAGCATCTGCTCCCCAACTTTCCCATTGAGTGGCTGCGCCCTGTAGCCAGNGCCCGCTAAGGCCCTGGTCAGGTAACACCGCGACTTAGTTGCGATCCTGCCGCGGCGGGTAGATCGGCGTTACATAGCGCACTGGCGGCACCTCTTCCTCCATTACCACGGGCAAGGCCGTTAGCTGGGCCAGCTGGGCCACCTGCATATTGATCCCTGCGCCTTCAGTCGCGAAGTTCAAGCCAGCAGCCAGGAGGGGCGGCGCAGAAACAAACTCACGACCGGTGTCGTCGTCATAGGGGCTGCTGGTACTCGGACTGGTGACCCCAGGCAATGTCTCGGTCGGCAGATCCGGCGGGGTCGAGTCGGGTGGCGTTGAACCCGGCGGAGTCGATCCCGGTGGCGTTGAGTCAATGGGCGGATCGACTGGGTCTACCGGATCTACCGGATCTACCGGATCTACCGGATCTACCGGATCTACTGGATCTACTGGATCTACTGGATCGACCGGAACCAGTTGGCTGATCAACAACGTGCCATCGACATAGTTGATGGCGTAGTTGTCGGCGTCGAAAGTACCCGGGACTGCATCGCTGGGCGTAATTGCATAGGGGTTGCCATCCACGGAGGCCGTCGCCACCGTGCCGGGGCTGGTCAGGGTGACTCCGCCAATGGTTTCACCGGCCACCAGACCTACCGAGGTGAAAGCCGATGTGCCCAGGACCAGCGTGTCGCCGAATACCTTGGTGGCATCGTTGGCCGTGATGGTCAACGGGGCCGGGGTGATATCGGCCCGGGTGACATAGGTCCCCAGCGCCGCCCCGAAGGGGGCAAAGAGCTCAAAGACCGGATCGAAGAAGCTGCTTTCNTAGGTGATCAGCTTTTCAACGCCAACATTCTTGGTGTCGAACAGGGCATTGCTGACTGCNCCCAGGGCGACCGGCGGCGGCGCAGCGGTGATATCGGGCTCGAGACCACTGACCGTTGCGTCGCGCAGGCCGTCGTAAACCTTGTCGTCACCCAGGCCGAACACCCAGGCTTTGGCATCCAGGGCTCCGCCGCCGGTCAGGTTCAAACCGTAGGCGAGGATTTCAGCGTTGGTCAGGTCGTAACTCACCGGGTTGAAACGGATGCTCAGATCACCCGTACCTATGGTGATGCAGTTGATGCCGCAGGTAATCAGCACGGTGCCACCGAGAACCGCACCCGGCCCGGTACCGTCATTGTCGGCACGCAGGATGACATCGCCGGTGGTTACCGTCATGGCCGCGTTCAGGTTGACGTTCTGCCCGGCGACAGCGGTGAGGTCACCCGTGGTGATGGTCGTGGCCGCGTTGATATCGACGTCATTGACGGCGATAAAACTCAGGCCACCGGTGGTGGTGGTGATGTCCGCATTGACGTTGACGTCGCGCCCGGCGTTGGCCACCAGGCTGCCNAGGGTGGCGGTGATATCGGCCCCCAGGTTTACGTTCACGTCTCGATCGGCATTCAGNGTCAGCGTGGTCGGGGCCACCCAGGTGATGGCGTTCATCACCGTGATATCGCCATTGCCGGTACCGCTGGCACCGGTATTTTCCGTGGTCACGGTGATATTGCTGCCGCCCAGGGCGGTCACCAGGTCGTTGACATTGATATTGGCCACATTGACCCCGGAGTCCGGGGCAAAGACGTTGCCGCTTGAAGTGGCCCCCGAAGTGGCNGCACTGGAAATGGTGATATCGGCCGGNTCGAGCAGCCACATGCCAAACTGGCCATGCGCGGCACTGGTGTTGACCTTGATACCCGANACGTCCAGCCANCCACCGGAAGTCTCGATCAGCCCACCGTTACCCGCTNGCGCACCGCCACGGGCCGTAATAGTGCCGTAGGCGCGGGTCGACTCGTTCCCCCAGAGCACCACAGTGCCGCCGTCGCCGGCGCTGATGGCATCGGCGCTGATACTGGAATCAGCGCTCATATAGGTAGCTCTGGCATTCGCCACGGCGCTGTTCTTGCCCTGGTAGCCACCGCCAAGCAGCACGGTGCCACCACCAGCGTCGCCGGAAGCCTTGATAGTTGCGCCGACCAGACCGACCTGTTGCGCCGTCGCCGTGATAGTGCCGCCCTTCTCCCCGGCCCCACTGCCGGAAACATCCAGGGTGCCGCCCAGNTTAATGGTGCCGCTCTGCATNTCGCCCGACAGCACGATGGTGCCATTGCGGTTTTCGAGGCTCTGGGCGCGGATCACTCCGGTGTTATTGACCACCGACTGGACCAGGCTGCCCGCCGAGCGAGCCGTCATCAGCACCTTGCCGCCATCGGCCTGGATCATCCCGCCGTTNTGCACCAACGCATCCACAGCGCCCTGCTGGACCGCGACGTTAAGCAGACCATCNCCAGCCACATCGAGGGTGATGGCGTCGCCCGCCGCCAGGGCTACGGTGCCCAAGTTGGCCTGTATAAGCCCCTGGTTGCTGACGCTGGCACCCAGCAAGGCAACATAGCCACCGTCCGCATTGAGCGTGCCCTGGTTGACCACGCTGCCGTCACCGCTGCCGGCAAACTGATAGTTGCCGGACATAAAGTCACTGTCGCTGAGATTCAGGGTCGAGGCCACCAGGCCGCCGACATTGACCGCAGCACTCTGCCCGAACAACACGCCATTGGGGTTGATCAGGAACACCTTACCGTTGGCATTGAGGTTACCCAGAATGCTCGACGGGTCGGAACCCAATACCCGGTTGAGCGCAATTGCGCTGCTGTTGGGCTGGGCGAAGTTCACCGTTTCGCCTTTGCCGATATTGAAGCTCTGCCAGTTGATGCTGACATTCTGCGTGGTCTGGTTAATGGTCGTGCTACCGGCACTACCGCTGATGCTGGCACTGCCGGCCGCCACCTCGCCTCCCGTAGGCAGGGCGTAGACATTGAACCCGGCAGCCAGCATCACGCAGGCAGCGAGGGATTTCAGAGCGAAACCAGCGCCTCGGCTCAGGTTGCTTTTGCTGGCACTGGCGGTTTTCTTGCCGCCGCTCTTGGCGTGCTCGGATGCCGCAACAAAAGTGCCGCTCTTGGCATTCCAGATCGACTGGTAAATATTATTCATGGCGTGTTCCTACTCTGTTCAGGCGTTTTTGCAGGCGTGGTCAGGCCCGTGTTCGTTGCGGTAGCGAATGCGTCGATCAAAAATATTTGACCAACTGCACCCAGAGGCGGCCGTTCGAATCCGGAGCAGCGGTTGCCTCCTCACTGCCCAGCTTTTGCGCGTAGTAAGCCTTTACAGAGAAATTGTTGTTGTCGATCCAGTTGACGCCGACACCCGCGCCGCTGAGGGTTCGGCTGTTGTCTGAGCCATCCCAGGGGTCCTTGTTGACGGTGACCGAGCCACCATCGACGAAACCGATCAGGTGCACTTGCCCGACCTGCTGGTCGGAGAACTGCGGCAGCAACAGCCTGGCCTCCAGCGTCGCCAGATAGCCTTCATCGCCAAAGGCCTCACCCTGGGGGTAGGCGCGCACGCCGTACATGCCGCCAAGGGACATCTGTTCCGAACTGTCGAGATTTTTCGAAGCGACCTGACCACTGACCGCGCCATACAGCGAGACCCTGTCGGTGATGTGCTGCAGGCGCATCACATGGAAACCCAGCTTGTCGTAGTGACCATTGCTACGCGCCGTTACGCCATCAGCAGCGCGGGCCTCGGGGGTTTCGATATCGAGCACCCCGGTGGACCAGGTCAGGGAAGCTGCCGTCAGGCCGCCACCGGCGAAATCATCACGATGGTTGCCATGCAGGCTGGCCATCAACACATGGATATTCTTGTCGGTAACCAGCGGAATCGCATCGATGCGGTCTTCGAAGGTTTTGTAGTCATAGCCAAGCTGGGCATAGAGGTTGCTTCTGCGCGAACGGAGCAGCGGGTAGCTGCCGAAGACGCTGAAGATATCCGCCGTACCATTGGCATCCAGGTCACTGAAGCCCTTGCCCAGCTCATACTCCATGCGGCTGTAGGCAACGCCTGCGGTCGCCTTGCCAAACTGCATCTGGTAGGCCGCACGCCCATAGTTCAGACCATCAAAGGTGCTCAGCGCACGCAGGGTGGCGACATCCCCCTGACCGGCCAGGTTGTTGATATTCAGGGTCGCGCCGAGGCGATACTCGCCGGTGTAATAGTTACCGGCGTTGTCGGCATCGATGCTGCCAGTTACCCGTTGCCCAGGCGTGACATCGACGATCAGGTCGGCGGCACCGACAGATGCGCCCGGAACCAGGGTCGAGCGGACGTTTACCCCCGGCGTGTCCGAGAGCAGCAGCAGGCGGCTCTCGAGCGGAGCCGAGTCGATCACCTCTCCACTGTTGAGGCCATCAAGGGCGCTGTTCGCCTGGCGCTCGGAAAGATTGCTCTGGTTGCGCAGGCTGATATCGCCGTAGCGCCCCTCAACCACCGCAATAGTCACGGCACCCTGCTGGATCTCCTGGGCAGGCAGATAGGCCTGGGCTACGAAATAACCGTTCTCGTGATAGAACGCGGCAATTCGTGCGGCCATCTGCTGCAATTGACCGAGGCTCAACTCTTCGCCCGCCGTAAACCCGGTAAGGCCGAGCAGTTCGGTTTCGGAATATAGACTCTGGCCGGTCAAGTGCAGTGAATTGACCTGTATTTTCGCCGAGTCCACCGCCGGAGTGACAGGCACCTGGTTTTGTTCGACACGAATCTCGGGCTCTGCTTTTTGCAGGCTAGGGGATGGTGGTATTTGCTGGAGCTGGCTACCGCCGCTTGGAAACTGAGCGGCAAATACACCGGAACTCAATGTCAGCAGCGCAAACGTCATAAACTTTTTTTGCATTATTATATTGCCCCTGGACATGCTCTGACTGTTTGAAACGCGCCCGGCGAAAATCCGCAGAGGCCCGCCTCGCGTTTCTATCCACGCGAAATTCGTTGAGGGTGTGAAACAAATAAAAAGAAGAGAAAACTACCTNTCTGGGTCCGGCAACGTGCAGCGAACTCGAATATTAATAAAAGTTCACACTAGCCANTTGATTAAACCTGCTTCAGCTCGCNAGCCGCGGCGGCCCGGTAAAATCGCCTGCAAACACCTCTAGGAAGACCTGCTTGTAGCGCTCAGCAAAAAATCAATAATCACCAAATCGACTGAACTATTACCAGCCAGCATGGCTCCGAAATTTTCGCCATACAAACAAAGGTATCCACAATCTATAGCACGATAGAAACATGCGCCAGCAAATTTATTCAAATTAAGAGGCGCGATTCATCGCGATAAACATAAAAGCTATACAAGCTATAGCCTTAGCAGCAGTAATAAGGACAGACAAAACTCCGCCGTGTGTTCGATAGCGCACATATACAATCGATATAACTTCTCAACGGCATTCAACAGCGAAAGTAAAAGGTTTCACAATTCGATTATGTGCGCATAAACAAACAAGCAAACCATGACGCCATGCACGCTTTAACCCTGAGCCGGCAGGCAACCATCATTGGCTGCAAAGTCCTGTGGTTTTACCCAACCGCGGTACCAGTAATGGATCACGCAGGGGCTACCCGCTAGACAGATGAGGGCGCGTTAGCAGAAACCTTTAGGGGGCAGGCCTCAACAGAACCCACGGCCATGGCCCAGGGACGTCTCGCCCAACAGTTCTGCGTAAGCAGGGTGCGCCGTGCGACGCACCTCAGCTGAAAACCTATGAGAGGCGCACGGCTGCGCCCTTTTCAGTGGTCTATCAGCGGGTTTGCGCCTCGATATCGAAACCCTTGCGGTTATCGCTGACGATACGGAAGTGCTGCGTGCTACCGGGTTCGACCTTGACCGCCAGCTCGCGGCGCAAGCGCCCCTTGCCGCACAGGGTGTCATCCATCTCGTCGATCCCGATGCCCAGCACCCGCGTGCCGGTTGGTACCTGGAAGCGCGCCACCTCGCCCATGCCGATACGCGCCGCCACTGTGCGGTCCACCAGGATGGCCACATAACAGCCCGCGCCCATACCGCCGAAATCGCGGTTGACCACCAGCTGCCCGCCTCCGTCCAGCGACTCCTGATAGCCCAGCAGGCGGTCCTCGGGAACCGCCTTGACGTTCTCCGGGTCGCCCCTGAAGGATGAGCAGCCGGCCAACAGCAACAGCGGTAATACGGCACAGATCAATCGCATGGGAGCCCTCCATGGGCGCAGGAAACAGCAAAGGGGAACAGCCAAAACGGCGTGAGTATTGCCCCTGGCGCGGCCGGCCTCAAGTAGCGCCTGATGCGCCGCCGCAACCGGGGGGGGGGTTATCAGCCGGCGATGCGTTTGAGCAGACGCGCCTGCAGCGCCGCCAGCTCGGCCGGTTCGGCCTTGACGCTGGCGTGGATGCCCAGCTGCTCCCCGGCAAAGCGCGGCACGATATGCATATGCAGATGGAACACCGTTTGCCCGGCCGGCGCACCGTTGAACTGCGCCACCTGCACCCCGGCAGGTTCCAGCTCATCCACCAACACCTGGGTCAGGCGCTGCACCACGGCCATCACCTTGGCCAGGCTGTCCACGTCGACATCCAGGATATTGCGCGCAGCAGAGCGCTTGGGGATCACCAGNGTATGGCCGTAGGCCTGCGGAAACACATCGAGGAAGGCCAGCACATCNTCGTCCTCGTACAGCTTGTAGCAAGGGGCTTCGCCGCGAATGATCTGGGCAAAGATATTCTGCGCATCGTAATCGCCGTGCAGGCTCATCTGGGTTCTCCGTTNACCAGGGTGTGAGATGGGCTAAACCATACCTGCTTGTGGGCAAAACCGCATGACAACAAGACACAGCGTGCGCCCATCGTCGCCTGCCGGTATCGTCTGCATTCCGCCGTTTTTCAGGATTCCCCCATGCGCCCACGTCTGCCGCTCACTGCCCTGCTCTGCCTCGCCGCGCTGTATGCGGCCGCCGTATCGGCCAGGGTCGAGGTGGAAGCCGCGCAACACCCAAGCCTGGGCCGGGTGCTGGCGGCCAAAGTCAGCGAAGAGATTGCCCCCGGCGATTACGAGACCCTGCTCAAGGGCATCCAGGCCAACCCCGGCCAGTTCAACCGCAAGATCCTGCTGCTGGACACCATAGGCGGCAGCGCCCCGGAAGCCATGCGCATGGGCCGCCTGCTGCGCGAAACCGGCTTCGATGCCCTGGTGCCAAGCACCGGCATCTGCCAGGGCAGCTGCATCTACCTGCTGGCCGCCGGCCACAGAAAGACCGTCAGCGGCCATGTCGGTCTGCATCGTCCACCCTTCTCCAGCGGCGACTCCGCCCAGGCCCAGGCCGCCCACCGCCACGAACGCTACAGCCCGGTGGCCTACTTCCGCGAAATGAATGTGCCCAGCCGTCTGGCCGAGGAAATGCAGCGCATCGCCCCGCAGCGGATGAAGCTGCTGTCGGCCCAGGAACTGGCCAGTTTTGGCTTGAAATGAGCCCAGGCTGCATCGCCCCTGCATTCTTGCAGCACCACGGATAAAGCCGCCCGCCGCCGTTGTCATATCGACAGATCATTTCGACCGCCAGGGCGGGCGTTTATAGCGGAGGTACTGCAATGAAGGTGAAATCCAGGCCCAGCCTGTGGCTGGCGTGCATCCTGCTCTGTAGCTGGCTAAGCCCGGCGGCGGCCGACCATCGCCATGACGATGATGATGACGAGTGGGAGGAGGAGTACCGGGATGGGCCATGCAGGGTCAAACGCGAGGCCGACGACGGCGACTACAAGGAAGAGATCAAGTGCCCGGGCGGTCGCGGGGCCTACTGGCCGCGCGGCGAGTGGAAGGACGAATACAGGGAGCGCGGCTGCAAGGTGAAGATCGAAGCCAAGTACGACGAGTACAAGAAAGAGGTCAAGTGCGACCACGATGACTGAACAGCCCGCGCTCAGGGTGCGAGGTAGCGCTGTACGATGCGCGCGTAGCTGCCGTCGTCCACCAGGTCTTTAAGGGCCGCCTTATAGGTTGCGACAAAGGCCGGACTGAGCGCCCGCTTGCTGAAGGCCACCTCGGCCGCCTCGGTTGAAACCACCACGGCACTGGGTTTGATCCGCTCGCCCAGGCCCAGGGCCTGAATCTCGTAAACCCCGCTGCGTTCGTCGGCGATGATGCCGTCGATCCGCCCCTTGTCGATCATCTGCCACAGGCTTTCCCGGCTGGCCACCAGCGCGACTCGGGCAGCAAAGGCCTCCCGCTCCATCAACTGCTGGTAATCCGGGCCGTAGGACACATTGATCTGTGCCCCCAGGCGAAATGGCGTGTCCTGCAAGTCGAGCAAGCGGCTGACTGGCCAACGCTCCAGCGCATCGACATGCATAAAGAGGATATTGCGCGAGGGTGGCAGCAACGCCCCGGAAAAATGGGCATAGCGTTCGCGCTCGGGCTTGCGAAAGGCTCCGGGGAGAATCGCCAGCCGTCCCAGTTCCAGCTCCTTGAGCGCCCGCCCCCAGGGCAATTTGACCAGCCGAGCCTGACAGCCCAGACGCGCCAGAACCGCGCGATTGAGGTCGACATCGATACCGCCGACACTGCCATCCGCCAGGAGCAGGCTGAATGGCGGATCGTCGTCCCAGCGCAGGGATTTCTCGCAGGCCCACGCGCCGCCCGACAACAGGGTTGCCAGCACCAGCAGGGCTAGCGGTGGGTTAAGCCACGGGGCTTTGCAGAAACAGGCGGCGACTCTGTTCAAGGTTATTGCTCACAGCGTGCGCAAGAGTTGTGCCCCGAGTCTAGCAGGGCTGCACGGCCGAGTTCGCCGCAGACCGCCCCGCTCGCACCGCGCCAAAGCGGCGATACCAGGCTCAGGCCTCGACCGCTTGCCACTGCTTGCTCAGGCGCTTGTCCGATACCGGCAGCTTGGTGCCCAGCTGCTGGGCAAACAGCGACACGCGGTATTCCTCCAGCAGCCAGCGATACAGAGCCAGTTGCGGGTCGCGTTTGCCTTCCTGACTGTGTTTACCCAGGCGCGCCTGGTATTGCTCCCAGTAACCCGCCAGCTCGCCGCTCCACACCCGATCACGCTGCACCTGGCCGGCGATCTTGTCCAGGCGCTGCTCGATGGCCTTGAGATAACGCGGCACTTCCTTCAGCCACTGCGCCGGGGTTTCGCGGACGAAACCGGGATACACCAGATTGCTCAGCTGCAGCTTGATGTCATTCAGCGCCATGGCCTGGGCCAGGTCGATCTTGCCTTTGAAGCGCTTCTGCAGGCCGTGCCACAACTTGAGTATTTCCAGGGTCAGCTTGGCCAGGCGTTCGGCGTGACTGGTCCAGTCGCCACGCTTGCGCTCGGCCAGGGCAGCCAGACCGGCACCGTCGCGCGGTAGCGGCTCGCTGCCTTCGAGAATGCAGCTGTCGAGGCTGGCCAGCAGAATATCCTCGACCAGGGCATCGACCCGCCCCATGTCGCGGTACAGCAGCGCCAGCTCGGTCAGCCCTGGCAGCTTGCCGCGCAGGAATTTCGCCTGTTCACTCAACTGCTGCAAGAGCAAACGCTGCAGGGCGCGGCGATGCTGAAACTCGGCTTCGGCCAGGGTCGGGAAGCGCCCTTCCTTGACCACACCCGCCTCTTCCACCAGCGCCGGGTAGACGGTCATGGACAGGCCAGCGACCTGCTGCTGGGTCTTGGCCGCCACTTCGCTAAAGGCCTTGGCCTCCACCGGTTGCTGGCTCTGGGCGGTTTTCGGCAGGGCCAGGCCGGCCTGGGTCGCCTGGCTAAAGCGCGCGGTCAGTTCACTCAGATCGCGGCCTTCACCCAGGGGTTTACCCTGGTTGTCGACCACTTCGATATTCATCCGCAGATGGCTTTCGATCTGGGATGCGGACTCGGCCCAAGCCTCTTCGCTGACCCGTGTACCGGTCATGCGCGTCAGCTCACGACCCAGTGCCTCGGGCAGGCTGCCGTCGGCAAAGCTGATCTTGCCCAGGGCTGCGCCGACAAAGTCCGGTACCGGCACGAAGTTCTTGCGCAGCGCCTTGGGCAGGCCGCGCACCAGGGCCATGCACTTGGCTTCCAGCAGGCCCGGCACCAGCCATTCCAGGCGTTCCGGCGGCAGTTGCGGCAACAGCGGCGCGGGTACGCGCAGAGTGACGCCGTCACGCGGATGATTGGGCTCGAAGTGATAGGAGAGCGGCAGGGTCAGTTCGCCCAGGCGCAGGCTGTCCGGGTACTGCGCGGCGGTAACTTCCTTGGCGTCGCGAGCGAGCACGTCCTCTTCGCGCATAAGCAGCAGCTGAGGGTTCTTCGCGCTTTCGCTTTTGTACCAGCTGTCAAAGGTGGCGCTCTGGTAGATATCCGCCGGCAGACGCGCATCGTAGTACGCGAACAGGGTTTCATCGTCGGCAAGAATGTCGCGGCGGCGCGCCTTGGCTTCCAGCTCGTCGAGCTTTTCCAGCAGCTGACGGTTGGCGCTCAGGCACTTGGCGCGCGAGTTGATCTCGCCCGCGACCAGGCCCTCGCGGATAAACAGCTCGCGGCAGATAACCGGCTCGATGGGGCCGAAATGCACCGGGCGGCGGCCGACCACAATCAGGCCGTAGAGGCTGATCTGCTCGAAAGCCACCACCTGGCCGCGCTTCTTCTCCCAGTGCGGTTCCAGGTGGTTCTTCTTGATCAGATGGCCGGCCAGTGGCTCGATCCAGTCCGGTTCGATCTTGGCCACCATGCGTGCAAACAGCTTGGTGGTTTCCACCAGCTCACTGGCCATCAGCCAGCTGGGTTTCTTGCGACCGATTACCGAGGACGGATGCACCCAGAAGCGGCGCTGACGCGCGCCGAGGTAGTCGCCGTCTTCGGTCTTCTGACCGATCTGGCTGAGCAGGCCGGCGAGAATCGCCTTGTGCACGGCGGCGTAGCCCTTGGCGCGCTGGGCGGCTTGGTCTTTTTCGGCCAGCTCCCTGGCCTTGTGCGCCGCCGATAGCTGGACGTCACCTGTAGGATGGCGTTGAGCAGAGCGATACCCATCATCTGGTCCGGCATGGGTATCGCTACGCTCCACCCTTCCTACGTTGCCCTTAGCTGGCGATAGCTGTAGATCACGGGTAATCAGCACCAGCTGACGGTGCGCGTCGCGCCACTCGCGCAGCCTCAGGTAGTTGAGGAAATTCTTGCGGCACCAGCTGCGCAGCGCACTGGACCCCAGGGCCTGGCGCTGCTCCTCGAAGCCGCGCCAGAGGTTGATCAGCGCGGCGAAGTCGGAATCCACATCCTTCCACTGCGCATGGGTCTGGTCGGCGGCCTGCTGGCGGTCAGACGGGCGCTCGCGCACATCCTGCACCGACAGCGCGCTGGCGATAATCAGGATTTCCTCAAGGCTGCCCTGCTTGGCCCCTTCCAGCACCATACGGCCTAACCGGGGATCAACAGGCAGGCGCGCCAGCTGGCGGCCCAGCGGCGTCAGCTGGCCCTCGCGGCTGACCGCCGACAGCTCCTGCAGCAGGTTGAAGCCGTCGCTGATGGCCTTGCCATCCGGCGGCTCGATAAAGGGGAAGGCCTCGATCTCACCGAGGCGCAGATGGAGCATCTGCAGGATCACCGCCGCCAGGTTGGTGCGGAGGATTTCCGGGTCGGTAAAGGCCGGGCGGCCGTTGAAGTCCTCCTCGCTGTACAGGCGGATGCAGATACCCGGCTCGACCCGCCCGCACCGGCCCTTGCGCTGGTTGGCGCTGGCCTGGGACACGGCCTCGATGGGCAGGCGCTGGACCTTGGCGCGGTAGCTGTAGCGGCTGATCCGCGCGGTGCCGCT
>C687J35021_10002911_pt1 | contig 11980 bp, 17 predicted proteins | sample RifCSPhighO2_12_FD_35021 | JGI IMG/M metagenome (IMG submission 35021)
TATTCGAGAATATTGGTATTATTAATTCTATAAGAACCCCGTTGGGAAATATCATCGATTCTAATTTTATACCAAACGTTGATGAGAAATTTAGTAATTTAGTACATAAAATAATTGGATGTAAATCTTCCGATGTATATTTAGTAATGAGTACACTCAATGAACATGGAATTAAAAGAGGAAACATTATTACTCCAGATGAGGTATTATCGTGTACAATTGGTCCGTATATATTCTGGGGTAACGCTCAGTACCACAGTACCGAATCATATATGGAACGATTCGGTGTTGCAACGGAATCGGAACTTCTAAGTAAATCGCCATCTGCTTTCTCGCGTGGATTTGTGGGCGATCAAATTATAAAATATCCTCATTTATTTGCATTGTTTTCGTCTGGCGACTCGACATCTATTGTCGATGAAGTAAAAAATAACGAAATATATGATAATGTTTATTGTCATCCGAATTTAGAACTTCCAAAAATAAATGTTCTTGGATTTTCAATTGAAAAAATTCCAATAAAATCATACTTTTCGTATGAACCAACAACCATCTAACAAGTTTTATAAAATTTCTCTGGTGTATTTATGAACAAAACTTTACTGGAAATTCCAAAAGAATTACAAAATCACTATAAAAAACAAGTATCCGATCAATTATTCAAGCTTAAATTTTATGAAGAGGTACCAAAATCTCATCCATATAGATTTGCATCGATGGATGCCCAATCCCTTGATATGCTAGAACAGATAATGGTCGATGCATTATGTATTTATGATGTATTTCATACTGATTTTGGAATTAAAACTGATATCGTTAAAGCATTTGCTTTGTTTGCCGCGTTTCGCAACGCTGGATTTCAACCAGAAATAACTTCTGATAAAACAGAGGATTTATTTAGGATAAACTTATCAGAAGATTTTACATCGTTGTTATTTATAACAATACCAATTGGATTTATTGATGCATACAATAATGGTCCGAATTATACAAAACGGTTTTTCAATAGTATTTGTAATACCGTTTATAAGTTTGCCAATGTAAACAACGATAGTAATATGTTCGATAATTTCACTCTAAAATTATCATCCACTACTATTACTGGCTTTTCATTATCAAAGCAAACTTCTTCTAACTTAAAAATTCCAAGTACGTCTTGGACCGACATTATTGGTAATTCAGAAGTAAAAATGACGTTGAAAACTATAATTGACGATTTATTATGTTACGATATAAATAAAAAACAAAATCCGGTTACTTCCGTAATATCGTTACCAACTACAGTAATGATTTGGGGCAAGCCCGGAACGGGTAAAACCATAGCGTTACGCGCAACATCTAATTATTTTTTATCAAAAGCCGAGCGAATTGGCAAATCTTCTCATGTAAAAGTGTTAGTTTTAACAACTGATATCTTTTCTAAGTTTAAAGGCGAATCTGCTTCAAATTTAAGCAGTATGTTCAACGAAGCAATGGACCCAAATGGAATATGTCTTCTATACATAGAAGATATCGATGCATTATTCCCAAGTCGAGATGAGTTGAAAGATGAACCTGAAGATAAACAAGTGTTTCAAGCACTAATTAATCTCATACGTGGCGTTTCTACTGAAACGCTCGGAAATTATATAATTGTTGCAACTAGCAACAAACCGTCATTACTTGATAATGCATTACTTCAACGATTTAATGTTACAATTAAAGTCGAAGGGCCTAAGAATAGCGAAGAAATTTTACAATTAATAGAATTACATCTTAAGCAAAAATCTAACAAAATAAAAATCTCTAAAGAGACATTAAGAAAGTGTTCTGAAATAATGTTTAGCAATAATTTGGTCGGTAGAGATGTCGATAATATCGTTCAGAGTTTTATATCTCAAATGATTAAACAATCGAGAACTGGTGAACGCACAGAAGATTTCTACAAGTTGACGTTTGAAGAGCAAACAAAACGTTTAGTACAAGACTATACCATCCATAATCAAGATACAAATTTTCTAAATTCTGTAATAGAATATTCTAAAATGAAAGAAGAGCAGATTCTTAGAGAACGTCAAGATCGCATTGATGAAATAGTAGAACGCCGAAAAATAGAAGCGGCTGCCGATATTGAAAATAAGAAATCCTCCAAGGTTTAATGGAACAATTTGTGGGGCTGCAAAATGAATAAAAACAGTATTGGTATTTCTACTGAATGGTCTTTTTGTAATGAAGTATCGTCGGCCTTCTGGAAAAAGTACGGTATGATATTACAATATTTGAATGACGCAAAATTTAATTTGTCTATAAAAATAGAATCTTCTAAATCGAATTTTATAGTCCGTGTTAGTATAGAAGACGATTCTGAGGGAAAATTAAGTAGAACTCGAAAAGTTTTTGATGCATTAATCGATTTCGATGAAAATGCTCTAATACGTTTCTCTAACGTCGATACGTTGAAAGAACATTCCAAATCTCTAGGCGAATTGCCCATTAATTTATGGCCCAATAAGAGTCATCTTCGATTACCACTTGAAATTAGTTGCGAACTTAAAACTATAGTGTTTAATGTAAATGGAAAACCGGCACTTTTATTTTATAAAGGAAATATAATTACCGATGAACAAATTAATAAGTTATCAATAGAAGTTATTGACGCATTACCTATGGGTATATCTATTTTAAATGTAAACTCTGATGAATTTCTATTAGAATTATTATCTAAAAGATTAGCAACTATAAATCTCGATGACATAGAGAAAAGAATTTCTAACATCGAAGAAAATTTGTGTGTTAAATTAGGTATTTTGCATTCTATGAAAAATTTCATAATAGATGATATAATAAAAAATAACCAATTGAAGAGCAAATTTTCATCCGAACTTAGAGAGTGGGCAGTATTGGTAAAGTACAAATATAGAGGTGAAATTGACGAGAAGAATATTAGTATTCTTGAACAATCTGTTAACATAGACGCTGCAATAAACGACTTCTTGAAACACAAAATGGTGCCATAATATGCCGCAGATAATTACAGACCCGGAAGATTTTAAGAATAATTGGTTTATGGTCTTTAAAATAAGTATACCATTAAATGGCAATATTCTTTCTTGCAAAGACACTATTAATTCGCAAATGAATAACTTAAAAAAAGAATTAAGAACATTTGTTGGCAATGCAACTAGAGTTTTTGGATCTGCGTCTGAATTCAGTTCATGGCGTTACGTGATATTTCTTCAACCAATTGAGAAAAACGGATTACAAGCAACGATAAGAAGTTGGGGTAGTGAACTTTCGAACAGAATTACTATTAGATGTGATGTTTATTCGTCAGAAGACAGAGATATTGAAGGGATAAATAAGATTTTATTCTCTAATGTTTTTCGTGCCCTGAAATCTCTTTCGTTAGGAAAGGATTCTACATCGGAAGTTATTTCGTCGGTTCCTCAGAGATATATTGATGAGCAATTACAATCTAGTGATTCGGAAATGATCTCTTTTATAAAAGAGCATCTACCAGAAGAGTACAAGAAAAAAATAAAAGTTGATTTAGCAGAAGAAATTTTGGAGATGTAAACAAAAATGGCTGCATCATTTCCACAAGTAGTACGAGATAGTAGTCATATTTTATCCGTTATAAGAAAGCGGTCCGTATGTGATGAATATGATTGTTTCTGCGATGCTTATTTTGTATATGATATAGTTTGTACTTGTGGTTCTAAGAAACTTGGAATTTGGAGTTCTTCGAATGTTGTTTTATCAAAAACAGAAATTTTCCTGATTCAAAAAATTCACAAACGACACATTTCGAAGTTTAAACGTCAAAAACGTCATAGAAAACCCAGTCTAATATTATCTAATGGCGAATATATTTCAAAAGGTATAGTTAAGAGAAAAAAATATAGTAAAAAATTACGTAAATATAAAAGTTGATATTATGAAGACGATATTTGGATTCATATCGATGATAGTATATGCGTCAATAATCTTACTTTTAGTTCAAAGTTTAGTTCGTCTTAATGAAAACACAACAATAGATTGTCTCGAACCACGAGTAGTTACTTTTACTGATACAAATACAAACAATGATGTAAAGAAAATTAATTGCCCTTCTGGTGAAATTGGAGGTTTTTTATCTGTTATTATTGTCATATTTACAATAGCATTCCTATTTTATTGTGGTTATGTATTCAGTGAGATGAACTAATATGAGAGATATTTCCAATATACCAAATTCCGATAAACCAAATATACCAAATATACCAAATTCCAATAAGACTATTTCCGACATAATTGATATATTATTTTTAATATCTTTTATTATTCTTTGGTTAGTTTTTATATTTGAAATCAATATTGAATTGTCATTTTTGGCAATTTTAGGAATACTTATGATTACTACGTTCGTATTAACAATAATACGGAGTTGAAAAATATGAACATACTAAATTGGTATACTGACCTGGAAAGTGAATTTAGTATCATTGATGTTATGTTATTTGTTGCTGGGTTGGCTACGTTAACTTCAGCAGCATTTAGAATGATGTCGCCACCTGAATCTGTTTATACTGTATTGTCTGTTTTCTTACTAATGGTAATTGGTGGCGCATTCATAGTCCGTTCTTCTTGTCGTTTCATTCAAAATCATTGGTGAATTATGGAATTCGGAAGGGAAGAACCAAAACCTCCACCGGAACCTCCAATGCCATATCCCAGTCCGTTTAGGAGTTAAAACATGGGAAAAATTACTAAATTCTACGATAAAAATAATGTTGAAATTCTAGCAAAGAAGTGCGATGTTTGTGGATTTTATACTTCAAATGAAATACGATGTTTGGAAAATCACATGGCAAATAGATATCGTTCTTCTACTAAAAATAAAGTGCGTGATAGAATACGAGGAATTATTAGTAAATCACAAACTTTAAGAATTAAATAGAATTTGGTGGAAACATGGCACGCTTGTCGATTAAGTCTACTAACCCCAAACTTAGTTTTGTTTTGGCAAAAAATCCTTCTACTGGATTATTAGTTAAGCAGTGTCGCCAAGGCTTGTTATATGGTTGGTTTAATGCAGATAACCCGCAAGTTTACAATATTTGGTTCCGTGATTCGGACACAGAAGTTTCGTTCAAAGAAAACGCAGAGACAAGTTTTGAATATTTAGATACGAGTCGTTATAACTCTCCTCTATTTCCAATAAGTGCCATATCGGAAATTCTTGGTTCTGCTTCGAAAAAACGTCAAGACGGTGACGGATTAGGCTTCGAACACGAATTGACTATTAATTTGGTAAATATTACAAATACAAAATACTTAGAAATTTTCAAGCAGATTACAGATTTTAATTTAGGATTTAATTTAGTTGCGCCGAATAATTACAAGGTTGTAATTAAAACCAATCTTTCAATTTATGAATTGCTTGGCTACGTTAACCTCTTTTGCTTATTCAATGCATTGAAGAATGAAATTCCTATAGTTTTAGATGAAGACTTCGTTAAAAAATATTTGACGAGTCTTAATGCAATAGACGCACCATATTTACTCAGATACGTTTTCAAAGTTAATTTATTACGCCACAAAGAAACCTTCAATAAGTACAAGTCTTTGTTAGAGACTTCAAATCATTCTAAAATAGAAATGACGTTTGGTTCGACTACAAAGGCGAGAGAGGACTTTGTGAAGTCATCTATAGGCGCTGACAAACTTCCCATACTCGATGTAGGGTGCGGCGAAGGCAATTATATTAGATTGCTTGCTAGACAGATGGAAAATGTTACATATTATGCCGTAGATACTAATTCAGAGCGCATCGAAGATATAAAACATCTTGTGCAGAAAAAGCAAATAGAAAATGTAAAAACATTTGCCTCCATCGAATCTGTTATATCAGATGGAATAGCAATTAATGATTACAATGAAAAAATAAATGTTCTACTTATCGAAGTTTTGGAACATATGAAACAAGAAGATGCCGAACTTCTTCTGAAGAAAGTACTCGACGAAGTAAACGTTAATAAAGTTATTATAACGACACCAAATAACGATTTTAGTAAAAATTTCGGGTTTGATGAGGGAGATGTTCGACACGACGACCACGAATTCGAATTCGTGCAACAATCATTCATAGAGTTTCTGAATAAAATTGTTTCCACCTACGATGGCAAGTATAGTTTTGAAACTAGACAAATCGGAGATATCGTCAATGGGACGTCGATGGGATTGTCATCAATCATTTCGAGGTGTTAAATATGGATAAAAACGAAAACAAATTTGTGGTTGGGTAAGACGGTAAATTATGACTTGATATATTTACAAGAATCAGTTTTCGTATAACTCTTGATGGATAATTATGAATTTGATAGAGGATAATTATGAATTTGATAGACGATATTCTTTCAGAGTATCCAAAACGTGTTCATAATAATCTTAAAAAACAACTAGATTTAGTAATTAATACTTCTAATATCCGCGAAGCGATAGTGGCGCCGCATGATGATGTTACAGACGTCTGTATATTCTATTCTAATGATATGGTTGCTTTGGTAGAAATAGACCAAAGCGACGACGTTACTGTGTATACTTTCCATATTTCTCGATTATTCTATGAAATAGAACCTTGTGGTATAGACGAAGATACTCATAGAGTTATTTTCTATCTGCCAAACGAGGATGATTACGAAATAATACTCGACGGTGAAAAATTACGTAGGTTAATTCAATATAATAAAGACGGTAGTTTTTGACAGGATTTTTGATACTATGATTAGGATTGAATTAGACGAATCCGAATGTTTGGGGTGGCAATCATTTGATATAATTCCTACTATATTTCCAGATAAAACTTCTCAAGTGTGGAAATTGTCTCCGGAATATTTGGATGAGGATGCATTAGTTGAAATTATTTGGGATTTTGAAAACGAATCGGAATTTTTGCATCTAGCACAATTGAAGATGTTACTCGACCATTATGGAGTTAAATCTAGATTAAAAATAATGTATTTGCCATATGCTCGTCAAGATAAATTAATAGATAATAGCAATACTTTTGCACTACATACGTTTGCAAAACTTCTAAATTCGTTAGAATTCCAATCGATAGAAATAGAAGACCCGCATAGTATACTTGCTATTGAGAAAATAAAAAATTCACGGGCAACTTATAGATTAGTATCGATACATAATGCGTTCTCCGATACTAAGTCCGATATTGTTTGTTATCCGGACAAAGGTGCAGTAAGTAAATACGTTAATATTGTAGGGTTAGAACCCTGGATTCACGGGGAAAAAGAACGTGACCAAAGTACCGGAAAAATTATCAAATATAATCTCATCGGCGATGTTAAAGATAAGAAAGTTCTCGTCGTGGATGATATTTGTGATGGCGGAATGACGTTTGTATTATTATCTAAAGTACTATACGAATCTGGTGCTAGAGAAGTACATTTGTTTGTTTCTCATGGTATTTTTTCTAAGGGAATTCAAATTTTGAAAGATGCTGGAATACAGCGTATCTTCACGAAAGACGGTGAAATCAATGACAAATAAACCACGCCATCGCGGAAATGTCGGTTGGATAGGTTGGGGAATTGGCATCGCTACTATGTGGATAGTTTCTGGATATTTAACAAGCCTTGCATTCACTTCTGGTCATTATGAAATGGTTGGAATTATGTTAGGTCCTACTATTGTTACATGGTTTACTGCATGAGGGTTTATCGTGTCAAAATTATTGTCGATTAATAATGGGGTTTTGAATGGAAAGCCATGTATTAAAGGAACTAGAATATCTGTTGAACTTATTAATTCGCTTAAGAAAAGCGGTATGACTATTTAGGATATAATAAAGGATTATCCTCATCTTACAAAAGAAGGTATTGACGCGGCTCTCGAATATCGAGATAGATTATTTAGTGGATTAATTTTAATTTTTATTGGATTTATTTGGAGTTTCGTAATGATTAGTGCATACAGTTTTGATTCTTGGGAAAAAATGATATTATTTGAAAATAGATTTGCATTTTTATTTATGTTTTGGATATGGTCGTTTTTTGGTTCGGTATCATTAATCGATGGTATACGTAAACTTCAAAGCAGAAGGATGATGGTTTAATATGTATCAGAATGATGCTAAAGTATGGGAAGATACTACAAACTCAATGAAACAGTATATTGCCAAATTAGAAAAGAGAATAAAAGATTTAACTGAAGATGAAATTCCAGCAATGATTTTAGCCGACTTCTACAAACTGTCACATAGAATTCAATATCCAAAGGGAACACAAGTTGTATATTCTACTTGGACTCCTAGAACAAGTCGTATAAAAGGTGTCGAAAAGATTGTTGTATTCGGTCATCAGGCATTTATCAAAAAATACTTAATTAAGTTTTTCAACAATCATTTCTTCGGGCGTCCCAAGGAAGAAATTATTTCAGAGTACAAACGTATTATCACTCATACTCTAGGAGTTCAGAACCCAGAGACAAAACATATCGAGGACCTTCACGATTTAGGATACTTACCGCTTAAAATAAAGTCACTTCCCGAAGGTTCGGTTTCTCCTATAAGAGTACCGGTACTGACGATTCAAAATACTGACCCAGGGTTTTTCTGGTTAACAAACTACATAGAAACTCTTGCGTCTTGCTCATTGTGGCAAGCGTCTACAAGCGCGACGATATCAAACCAATATCGTCAAATGTTGGAGAGATATGCTAGAGAAACTGTCGGCAATATCGATTTTGTCCAATTTCAAGGGCATGATTTCTCATTTAGAGGAATGTCTTCAGTAGAGTCCGCGGTAAGTAGTGGAATGGGGCATTTAACTTCTTTCGTAGGTACGGATACCATTCCTGCTATTCATGGAATAGAAGTATATTACAATTCAAGAATTGAAAAAACGTTAATAGGAACATCAATTCCGGCTACTGAGCATAGTGTCGAGTGTGCGTATGATGAAGATGAAGAATACTTCAGAAGAATTTTAACAGAAATATATCCATCAGGATTCATTTCTATAGTTTCTGATGGTAGAGACTTCTGGGATGTAATTGTAAGAATTATTCCCAATCTGAAAGACATCATTCTCAAGAGAGATGGAAAAGTCGTAATAAGACCCGATTCCGGCGACCCAGTTCTAATATTGTGTGGGAATCCCGATGGTAAGACCGAACTAGAACGGAAAGGTGCAGTAGAAGCACTTTGGGATATTTTCGGCGGAACGGTAAGTTCACAAGGATATAAAATCCTTGATTCGCACATTGGTCTTATTTATGGAGACGCAATTACGTTTCAACGTGCCGAGGAGATTTGTAAGCGTTTGAAAGACAAGGGGTTTGCATCCATCAATGTAGTCTTTGGGATCGGTTCGTTCACATACCAATACAACACCCGTGACACATTTGGATGGGCGTTGAAATCTACCCATGTCGTTATCAATGGAAAAGAAAAGAATATCTTCAAAGACCCGAAGACAGATAGCGGAATTAAAAAATCTCAAAAAGGTTGCGTTGCCGTATTAAAGGATGGCAATTCGTTCAGATTTATAGATGGGTTGAATTTGAACGATGTAGTACCCGGCGACCAATTGGTAACTATTTTCGAAAATGGTAAGTTATTGGTCGATGATGATTTTGTTTCGATTAGAAATCGGTTGAGGTCGTTTTAGTTTGAGGGTTTTATGCCGTGGAGTGGATGTTCGTACTATCTTTCACATAACTGTGAATATGGTAAAATTAGAATAGATGATTCGGGAACCATGTTATGTTCACACGGGTTTAGTTATTTCTATACCGATGATGGCATTATCGGATGGCCAAAAATTTGGTGTACAATTGAAATGCATCTATTATTTAAAGTAGAAAATCCATTTAATCGTTGGTTTTTATTTGCCCCGCCTGAAATGGGATGGAGAAATAATATGAGTTCTGACGCATTGTCACGAGTCGAACAAGTGACAAATAAAAAATCCTAGTTGTGTAAAAATGACCGTAATAATTGTTTCTGGTAGTCTTTTCGATTCTCCACAAGAGTCCATTCTCATACACGCTTGTAACACAAAAGGTGTATGGGGTACTGGAATTGCTAAAGAGTTTGCAGAACGCTTCCCCGAAGCCTATGAACAATACAAAAATCATTGTAGAACGCACACGGCAGACGAATTAATTGGTACGTGCTTTCTAATAGAAGACAAAGAGTATTCTATTGCTTGTTTATTCACTTCTATAGGTTATGGGGAATATAAAGACACTCCTGAAAAGATTTTGATAAATACCAAGTCCGCAGTTGACGATTTAATTACTAAAAATATTAGTAGCAAAGAATTACATTCCTGTAGGATAAATTCCGGTCGTTTTGCTGTTCCGTGGGAAGATACTAAACGTATCTTAGAAGAGAGTAAATCTCTTTTTGTCGTTTATGAGGTGTAGTAATGGAAGATGTGGTTTCTCTGACAAAAAAAGAAACAAAATTGTTAGAAATAACAACCACACCAATTGTAAATATCAAGTCAATATGACGGTGTTATATAGGGGCGGAAACATTTTTGTTCGAAGAACTTGTGGTAGAGGGTAATAAGTTTACACTCTGTTGGGTTGACGGTATTCTTTGGAAAGAGCATGGTAAAATTATCGTTCGTATATTAGACGATGAATATATATTTACACTTGAAAAATCGACAATTATTGTTCCGAAGAAAAACGTGAAGTGGTTAAACGTGAATTGGTTATCGGTAAAATAGGGTGATTTACTTGGCAAAATTGAATCTCAAAATACATAATGTTATTATATTAATCGGACCCACACAATGTGGCAAAACGACTTTCTCGAAGGACACACTTATTCCGCAATTAATAGAGAAATTGAAAGGTAAAACTCTAACTTCCCCAAACGTTCAGTACATAGGGTCAGATGATATTAGGCGTGAATTGCTCGGCAATGCATCGTATCATAAATATGATAAAGCGATGCTTCAAGTTTCCGAGAAGGCGTTTAAAACTCTACATGCTAGACTTGATGCTGCTATGGAATGGCCGCACAATTCACAGTTTATAGTTATAGATACAACTGGACTTGCAGAAGAGTTCCGCAGCAAAATTATTATGCAGGCCAAAGCGGCACAGTATAATGTTTCGGCAATAGTTTTCGACTATAAGGATAAATCCGAATATGAAAAATTTGTTCCGAGTGAACAAATTGATAGACGGCTTCTTTTCAAACATATAGATAGACTTCATACTACCGTGTGGAGAACAATGAAACGGGACGTATATGATACTATTTTCACAATAAAAAATAAAGACTTTTCTGATATAGAAGTTGTTGTGTCTGATGTAGATGAGTATGCACGATCTCTGTTAGACAAATCCCTAAAATACGATGTAGTAGGCGATACGCATGGTTGTTATGCGGAATTAATAGATTTATTAATTAAAAATGGGTATAAATTTGATGAGGCGACGTCACATTTGAGTCCGCCCGATGGACGAGGACTCATTTTACTTGGTGACATAATAGATAAAGGCCCAAATAGTTTTGAAGTGCTAAAACTTGCGTATAATCATAGAAATGAACCGTGGTTCCGTTTAATTTGGGGCAATCACGAAAATTTCGTCAATAAATTCCTCAATGGCGAGATTAAAAATGCGTCCCACGAAGATTATATTGAACATTTCGATACAACGGAATTGTTTAAGGACAACAAAGATGCACAGACGATGTTAAATGAACTTAGAAGTATTGCGACGAATTTTGCGCAGCACCCAGACTTTATTGCTACGCACGCTCCGTGTCCGGCAAGATTTTTTGGCAAGTTAGATTACATATCCACTAAGCAAATGCGTGGCCAATATCAACGTCCCAAACGTAAAGATTACAAAACAAATAGCGATTACATCGCGGCGTTAGAACAATCTCTGTCTTTCATAAAGGATGAATCAATTCACAATGCGCCGTACCATGTTTTCGGTCACGTAACAACAAATTTCCCAATACGTTATCGTA
>C687J35021_10002913_pt1 | contig 11978 bp, 13 predicted proteins | sample RifCSPhighO2_12_FD_35021 | JGI IMG/M metagenome (IMG submission 35021)
CTGAAAGAAGATCAAGGCAATGCCCTAGAGTCGTCAAAATAAAGCCTCAAAAGTACCCAAGAAAATGCCAGTCAATTTCTTAACTGACTGGCATTACTCATGATGAGGGCTTTTTTTATGTGCAATCATTCGCTTTCAATCGAGTTTAATCGCATCGAGTAAGTCAAAAATAATCGTGGTGACATCTTGGCTTAAGTCACGGTTATTAAAAACTTCATAGGCAGTAATGGTGACATCGGTGTCACTCGGTAACAGTTTCTGTTCTTCTTCGATCAAGTCATTGATCGGTAAAAGCGTCTGTTTCACTTCCAGATGTAAAACATCCTTAAACTCTAAATTTTCATCTTCAAGTTCTAACAGCTGCTCATTAAAATAGGGCAATAGAATAGAATGGAGATAAGGTTGAATCTCAACAATATCAAAGATTTCGATATCACGAGTTTCTTCAATCGTACTGATGTGGTCATTTACTTCGATTAAGATATGGTAGTAACTCACATTCGTCTCCAAAGCTTCTAGTGGATATTCAATTATTTACAATAACACGAACCCGAGTCAAGATGTGCTGTGATTGTATTTCATACACATATTAAAATTAGGGGATTTTTTTAGCAATTCATCATTTCAACGGGCATTAAACAATGCAATATCGGCACTTTGTAAACGAAAATGCTGCATATCTTGCTCTTCTAGCATTGGGTACATCAGGGCTTTCGGATCATTATGATGTTTCATGCCGAGGGCATGGCCAAATTCATGCGCTAAAGTCAGCCGTAAGTCTTCTTTGGACTCAAACTCATAAATATGAATTTCACGCCCATTGAACAGTCCTTTATCAAATAGACGGGGTTGAAAGCGCTGGTTGAATTGGTCAATCGCGAGATTATGACCTTGATCTAAACGGTTCAGCTCATCTACTTTTTGGTTGTAGGCATTCACTTGCAGGTTAAAGCTTGCAATTTGTTGGTCTAAAACGTGTTGCTGTTGACGCAGCTGCGCCAAACTCTGTTGTACGGCTGCTTGCTGCGAAGCAGGGACTCCGCCGTGCTGGTTATACTGAAGGATCATGGCATTATAGTTTTGGCTAAGTTCCTGTAGACTCTGTTTTTGCACATCTAAAGCCCCTGAATGGCGTGCCAGATTTTGCTGCATGGCTTTGAGTTCATTATTTTTTTGATTCAGCCCGTGTTCATTTTGTGTCAGTTTAGACAGTTGATCACGGCGTTGTAACGACTCATCTTGACGCTGGTCATAAATGAGTCGAATACTGAGCCGAGCATTGGGGTCATAGACAAAGTAGTCTTGGCCCAAACCCTGCTTCCAAATATCCGTGGCTTGCTGGCTAATGTACTTTAACTCATGTTCACTGAGACCAAAACGCGGATCGACTTCCGCAATACGATAGCGAATACGCTGATCGAATGGATGGGTGAGTCGATCCAGCAGTGGATTGAGATGCAGCTGGGGCTGTTGCATATTTTGATACAGAATCAATCCTAAAAAGCACAGTAAAGCAAACAAGAGACTTTGACGCATATTTCATTCATATATCTTTATTTTTAGCTACTTTAGCGTAAAAAATACCTTTGCAACATAAAAAATACGTCTTCTCTATGGGCTTAAATTATTCCCAGTGCTGTCAGATTTTGTTTGATCAGTTGCTCACGCACGCTGGCTGAAATCCCTGTTTTCATTTGCATATTCAAAGCAAAATACACTTTTTCACCTGTTGCTGTTTCGACCCAGCCTGTCCACCAGCCCACTTGCGGTTCTAGGTCCATGCACTAACCTGATTTTGCATAGAGTTTATAATTCGGTTTTTGTTCAATCATTAGCATATCTTGTACTGTATGTTGCACATCTGGCTTAAAAGCGAGTTGCGTATTGGTCAGCTTCTCTACAAAAAGGACTTCTTGAACAGGCGTAATTTGCAGTGGACCGACTAACCAAAAATTATCGACAACGGTACCAATCTGTTGATTGCCATATCCAATGCGCTGTACTTCTTTTTGCATTAGATCTAGGCCAATGCACCGTGCTAGCTCCTGATAAACAGGAACGGCAGATGCTTGCATGGCTTGCCCTAAAGTCATGTCTTTTTCCTAAGTAGGGAAGCTGCGCTTTTGACCATCCCATTTAAACACCTCGGTGCTGGTTGCTTTACCATGTTCTAGTCCGATTAAGGCATTCAGCATTTTAAAGGCAGAGGCGGGTACATAGGGTGTCTGAGCACGGCTCAAGTCATTGCCGTAGCTGTGTAAGCCATACTTATCCTTAATGACAATCACCCCCGTGGTTTGGAGTTGATCGAAGGCTTGTTGGATCTGCTGCTGCGCACTTTGTTGCTGTTGGTTTTTAGCTGTTTCTACGGAGGGGCTTATTGTTGTACATGCGGAACCGAAGGTTGTAATGAGGACGATGAGTCCCAACTGTAAATTTTTCATTGAAGGCTGAGATCTAAATTTTTTATCAGCCTAATGTAAAAGTGGAATGTGAAACAACAATATTTAGGTAATAAAAAAACCGCGCCTAAGCGCGGTTTTTTTATTAAAGAGACAAATTATTTTTTGTCATCTTTTACTTCAGTGAACTCAGCATCTACAACGCCATCGTCCGCTTTTTGTTGTTGACCAGCGTCACCACCGAATGCATTCGGGTCGAAACCTTCAGCACCGCCTTGACCTTGCGCAGCTTCATAAGCGCGTTGCGTGATCGGCATGATGATGTTTTGAAGTGCTTCAGTTTTCGCTTTGATATCTTCTACATCATTTTCTTTAGTCGAAGTTTCAAGCTCAGCAACAGCAGTTTCAACAGCAGTTTTTTCGTCAGCAGTTACTTGCTCGCCTAGATCTTTTACTGCTTTTTGAGCAGAAGATACCAATGCATCCGCTTCATTACGTGCTTTCGCAAGTTCTTCGAACTTACGGTCTTCTTCAGCATTCGCTTCAGCATCTTTGATCATTGCTTCGATTTCAGCATCAGACAAACCTGAGTTTGCTTTAATCTGGATAGATTGCTCTTTACCAGTGCTCTTATCTTTCGCAGATACTTTCAAGATACCGTCAGCGTTAATGTCGAACGATACTTCAATTTGTGGCACACCACGTGGAGCAGGTGGAATGTCGCCTAATTGGAAGTTACCTAACAATTTGTTTTGCTGTGCCATTTTACGTTCACCTTGGAACACAGAAATGTCTACAGCAGGTTGGTTGTCCGCAGCAGTTGAGAACACTTGAGATTTCTTAGCAGGAATCGTGGTGTTTTTCTCAATAATTGCTGTTAACACGCCACCCATGGTTTCGATACCAAGTGTCAACGGAGTAACGTCAAGAAGAAGTACGTCAGTTTTGTCACCAGACAATACCGCACCTTGAATTGCAGCACCCATTGCTACCGCTTCGTCAGGGTTCACGTCTTTACGTGGTTCACGGCCGAAGAACTCTTGTACTTTTTGTTGTACAAGTGGCATACGAGATTGACCACCCACCAAGATTACGTCAGAGATGTCGCTTGTTGAAAGACCAGCATCTTTAAGCGCAATGCGGCAAGGTTCGATTGTACGTTCAACTAAATCAGCCACTAAACCTTCAAGTTTTGCACGTGTTACGTTAATCACTAAATGTTTAGGACCAGTCGCATCAGCCGTGATGTACGGAAGGTTAATTTCAGTTGCATTTGACGAAGAAAGCTCGATTTTTGCTTTTTCAGCTGCTTCTTTCAAACGTTGTAATGCAAGTGGATCTTGTTTCAAGTTGAAGTTTTGTTCTTTCTTGAACTCTTCAACCAAGAACTCGATTAAAGCGTTATCGAAGTCTTCACCGCCAAGGAAAGTATCACCATTGGTTGATAACACTTCAATTTGTTGGTCGCCATCAAGATCAGCGATTTCAATGATAGATACGTCAAAAGTACCACCACCTAAGTCATAAACTGCAACTTTACGGTCGCCTTCTTTTTTGTCCATACCGAACGCAAGTGCAGCAGCCGTTGGTTCGTTGATGATACGTTTAACTTCTAAACCTGCGATTTTACCCGCATCTTTAGTTGCTTGACGCTGTGCATCGTTAAAGTAAGCAGGAACGGTAATCACCGCTTCAGTTACTGTCTCACCTAAGTAATCTTCTGCAGTTTTCTTCATCTTTTTCAAGATTTCAGCAGAGATTTGTTGTGGTGCAAGTTTCTTGTCGTTTACTTCAACCCAAGCATCACCATTGTCAGCTTTGATGATTTTGTAAGGGACAAGACCGATGTCCTTTTGAACCGCTTGGTCTTGATACTTACGACCGATCAAGCGTTTGATTGCGAATAATGTGTTTTTAGGGTTAGTCACTGCTTGACGTTTTGCAGACTGACCCACCAAGATTTCGCCATCTTTATACGCAATAATCGATGGTGTTGTACGTGCACCTTCAGCGTTGTCGATCACTTTAACTTTGTCGCCTTCAAGTACAGCGACGCAAGAGTTTGTTGTACCTAAGTCAATACCAATGATTTTAGCCATTTGGATGATTCCTCAAAAATTTTTGCAATGTTTTTGCTTGTTATTCGATATGAGAGCCGTTCAATTTTTTTCAAGTGATAATCAAGAAAAAATTTTACAAACTCTCGAATTTATAGAGTTTATGCGCCAACCATGACCATTGCTGGACGAAGCAAACGACCATTTAAGGTATAACCTTTTTGTAATACCGTTCCGATCTCGTTGGCTTTCGCATTTGGATCAATCCCGACTGCTTGATGCAAGTCCGCATTGAAACCATTTGCTGTATCAACTGCGACCACACCAAATTTTTCCAGTGCAGTCAGTAACGATTTCAACGTCAGTTCCACACCTTCAAACATTGGTGTTTTTTCCTCACCCGATGCGCTAAGGGCACGTTCTAAATTATCCACTGAGTCCAGTAACTCTTTTGCGAATTTTTCGAGAACGGTGTCTTTATGCTTATCGGATTCACGTTGAATACGCTCTACACTTTTTTGTGCTTCGTATACAGCATTTGCAGTGCGTGCTTTTTCAAGCTTTAGGCTTTCTTCAAGATTGGTAATTTGAGCTTGTAAATCCTCAACTGAAACTTCAGCTTGCTCCGTTTCAGCTTGAGTTTGCGCTGTTTGTGAATCCGCTTGCTCTTGCCCTAGATCTTGAGCTTCTTGATTGTGCTCAGTCGCCATTGATTTACTCCGTTTAAATGGGTTCTTAAACATGTACAGTCCTTCAGGCATCAGTGTTAACTGGGTTAATCTGAACTGCCATGCGTCATTGAATTCAGGATTACTACAAAAGGTCGGGGCAACAGCCAAAAATTCAAGCGGCTTCAGTGATTAATTCATGTATTTTTGGTAAAAAATTGCTGAAATCAGGCTTTCTAGGTGCTTATTCTGTGCAAAGGTCCATTTCCAATCCTGCTTGAGTTTTTTATGTTGACAAAGGCTAATCGTTACATTGAATTATTTTAATTAAATTTATCTGTTTTACTAATTTTTCGCTTGACCACATAATGAGTTCATCAGCGGTGATCATACTTTGTGGAGAGAGTAAAGTATGGTGACTGCGACCTATTTGCATAGCTTGGGGAAACCCTCTTAATTTAGAGATTTAGGTTTTTGAATAGTACGTCTCCCAAAAGTACTCTATTCGGTGCAAAGGTATAATCCTGTCAGAGTGATTCGAGCTTTGCACTCAAAATTCGATTTTAAGGCTGTGGTTTCTTTATTTTTGTATGCTTTCTCGAGCTTAATCTACCTTGGATTAAGCTTTTTTTTGCTTCAATTTTAAAAATAACATTATTTAATCGTGTATCAGCATACAAGAGTTCTGCAATACTGAAGAGTTGATGGTGTAAGCATAGAGTTCCTATTTATGCTGCTCACCGAAGAAAGAAATAATGCAGAATCAGCATATTAACTTGAGCTGCTGTGGAGATGTAGTCCTAAGGCGGTATTTGTACCCAATTAATAAAAAATTGCACAAGTTGTACTCGAGTCTGCAAAAACTACAACTCAGAACGTGTGTAAAAGTTTTCAGATTTGACAAAGATAGGCAGGGCAAAGTTTGGCTTTGCTATTTTTGTATGATGTAAAAGGAAATGAAAGAATGTTAAATAAGAAAACTGCATTATTGTCTCTAGCGCTTTTAGGTTCAGCATTTGCCATCGTGGGCTGTAGCTCAAGTGAAACCAGTACTGCACCAGAGTCCGCTCAAGTGACCACTGCACCAGATGCAACTGCAACCGTTGAGGGAAGTGCTGGAGTCGAGGTTCAAGCAGATCCTGCGGCTCAGATTGAACCCATCCAATCTACACCTGCGACAACACAACAATAAAGCTTAAAAGAGAACTTCTCTTACATTCGCTTTGTTAAAGACCTTCACAGGATGCCGTGAAGGTCTTTTTTTTAAGGGTAAATAATTAGAAGCTGTTCAGCCGTGTTATTTCATCAGTCTGATGTACGATGACGATTTTATCGTTCTTGACGTGAGTTATCCCAACCTTTGTTTTGATCGCGGCGTTGATCATCGGGACGTTGCTTACGATCCTTATGGGATTGTTTGCGTCGATCTTCAGTCCGTTGATGCTCTTGCTCACGACGTTTGCGTTCGGCATTTTGTCGTTGCTGACGCTCAGCATCATAACGTTTACGTTCTTGGTTTAATCGCTCTTGATCACGCTTTTTCTGTTGCCAGTCGTGATGACGTTGGTTAGCGATCCGTTTGCGCTCAGCTTCAATACGTTGCCGTTCTTGTTCGCGGTTTTGGCGTTCCCATTCAGCATGTCTTTGGCGGTTTCGGTCTGCTTCGCGACGTTCGCGTTCGATACGGTTTTGTCGTTGTTGGTATTCCCAACGTTGGCGTTCTCGTTCACGTTCATAGCGATCATGTTGGTCGTAGCGTCGATCATCATAATCATAGCGGTGGTCGTAGCGTCCGTCATAATAGCCATCCTCGGGAAAAGCCACACAACCAACAAACAAGGTGCTGATGAGCGAGAGGAATATTATTTTTTTAGTCATGGCAGGTCTCCTTCATAAAACGGAGTAGCAAAACACTCCTAAATCGGCATAAAAATTGTCAATGACAAGCTCTTAAAAGAAGATTAGCGTATAGGGCGTATTGCTATGTATCTTGATGTGAAGACTTATATAAGAGAATGGTCACATAAGTGATGATCATGTAGAGAATATGAAGAACGATAAAAGGATATTATTGATATGGGCGTGTTGAATCAAACTTTACAACAATGGATGGAACAAGGCCAAGGCACTGCGGCACGTATGATTGATCGCTTACCGACAGTAGCACAAGAAGGCCTGGTGAAAGCACTAGGTTATCCTCACCAGTTTGAACAACTGGACCCCTTTATTAAATGCTTAATGGCGGCTCAATATAAGCAAGGCAAATCGGGCTTTATTTTTGAAGACTACCACCGTTCGCGTAAATTGTTTGATCATCAAATTCAAATGTTGACCGCCAAACCCAGCACGGTAAAACAAGTGGAGGATTTACGTCTACCTTTACAAAGTGGAACTGTGTTTGCGCGGCATTATCATCCTGCACCGAATAAGAAACTTCCGATGCTGGTGTTTTATCATGGCGGCGGCTTCGTGGTCGGCAGTCTCGACAGTCATGATGAAGTCTGTCGCTTACTGGCGATCCATGCCAAAGTGCAGGTGCTCAGTATTGATTATCCTTTGGCGCCAGAAGTTGGCCCGAATTTATTAATTCAATCTTGTGAAGATGCTTTGGCTTGGGTCTATCAAAACCGTCGTCAGTTCAAAATTTTGAAAAATCGAATTGCGGTGGCTGGCGATAGTGCCGGTGGTAATATCAGTGCCGTGGTGGCGCAGCGAACTGCTGCAAAAGCTTATGCGCCAAGTGCACAACTGTTAATTTACCCCGTGGTCGATTTCAAAAGTCGCCATCCATCGTTCTTTGCTTATAAAGATGGACTGACCTTAACGGGGCAAGATGTCGATAGAGTGACGTCGTTGTATGCTGAACAACATCAGGTAGCTCTGGATGATCCTATTGTTTCGCCGACTTATGGTGTATTAAAAAGTGTCGCACCCGCTTTTGTCATCACCGCAGGTCATGATTTATTGCATGATGAAGGTGAAATTTATGCCATCAAATTAAAGCAGCAGAGCAATAAGGTTTATTATCAGAATTATCTAGATCAACCCCATGGGTTTGTGAACTTCACCATCATTTCTCGTCGGGCAAAAAAAATTACCATAGAAATGGCAAAGAATTTTAGAAAATTTTGGGATAAGAATGCCAAATAAAAAAGCATGGATTTTAAAAAGAATGTTTCACGTGGAACATTCTTTTTTTATTTAGAGCGGATTTTGGCTTCTGGAAAAACGAGCTGAAAACTCGGGACATAAAAACTTTGTAGAGCCTTGGCTTGGCCAAAGTCTGGGAAGAGGGTGGTATGGTTTTGCCATTCAAATTTTTTCAGTTTTATTAGCTTTGCGCGAAACTGTGGAGAAAACTCATAGCGTTGACCTTGCCATGCTTGTTGTATTTTGAGCATGGAACGTGGAATGTGATGACTATTAATATAAAACGGACGTGCCTTTTTGCATTGGGTGAGTGTTAAACACAGGGTTTGGTCTTGAGTGCTGAGTTGACATTGTGTTGTTTCGTGCTGCGTATGCCAGTCAAACTGAGCGAACTCTTTCGGAATGCCCCAAAGTTGTTGACCATGTTCAACTGAAATCTGTGTAGACACATAAATTTTAGGAATCGAGCTTAATCGCCGTTTGCTCAGTAAAGGGTGGTCGAGCAAAAGCAGTTCATCATAAGGTCCAACAGGGGATTGATGATAACGCACCAACATGACTTGAACCACACGACCAATCGGGGACGGGGCGATACGAAACGCTTTATATTGTCGGATAAATTGCGGACTGATCCAATAATTCAAAATAAAGGCTTCACCTTGTAAATGCCAAGGTGGAAATTGACTCAATTGAGACAGGGCTAAAGCTTCATTCATCGTTATTCTCGTTTTCTTAGAAGAAGTAGTGTTTTATTTATCCATTGGAGCGTAAAACCTCGGGGTTTAGCCCATAGGTATCTACACAATTTCCGAGCTTTGCGTTAAATTGAAGAGCATGCTCTTCAATTTAACATCTCTGGTCTGGATCAGCGTCTTGTCAAACGTTATAACAGCCTTGTAAAACTCAATATGAATCCTCTTGCTTCACTTGCTCCCGCAATCAAAGACCTGGCCTCTACCCAAAAGTCGAGTTTCTCAACTACACAGGCTGTTTGGCGATTCCTGAATAATAATAAAATCTCTTTTAGTCAATTAAACCAGCCGATTAAGCTTCTTGCATGCGAACAGATCAAGACATCACCGCATCAGTATGCATTAATCGTTCATGACTGGTCTCAACTGCAGTATGTGAAGCACAGTCATAAGGTTCGGCGTCTTCAAAGAACAGAGGCGAATTCAGGCTATGAATTGCAAAGCAGTTTACTTGTCGATGCGTCATCAGGGCTCCCAATTGCGCCATTAGCTCAGACGCTAACAGATGCATCCGGCTGTTATTCCACATTCAGTGAACAATACAGCGAGCGCAAGTCCCATTTGGACTCACTCGCAGAACAAATCAAAACGATTGAACAGTATCCGATTGAGAAAACAAAAGTCCATATCATTGACCGTGAAGGAGACTCGATTGCCCACTTGAGGGAAATCAGCAGCCATGGTTTCAAATGGTTGATTCGGGCCAAAGAAAGCCATCGGATTGAGCATCAAGGGGAAACCTACAAAGTTGCAGAAGTCGCAGAAAAAGTAGTAACTCAGCAAGTTAAGCCGATTGCTTATAAAGGAAACAGGCATATGCTGCATGTTGGAGAAACCGATATTCGGATAACGCGTGCAGCAAAACCGAAGAGAAAAGATGATTTAGGCCAACGGGTTGCTCCCCAGCCAGGCAAGGCAGTTACAGCCAGATTAATTGTTGCTGTGGTGAAAGATGCTCAAGGTAAAACAGTCGCGAGATGGTCGCTGATCAGCAATGTTTCTTCAGAGATTGATGCGGTAGAATTAACCACCTGGTATTACTGGCGCTGGACAATTGAGTGCTATTTCAAGCTTCTGAAGCAGGCAGGCCATGACGTTGAATCATGGCTTCAGACCACACCTGCAGCGATTTTAAGACGGCTCCTGATCAGCAGTATGGCGTGTGTACTGACTTGGCGAATACAGCGTTCTGAAGATGAACAAAATCAGAAAATTCGTATATTTCTGGCCCGTCTTTCAGGCCGACAGCAGAAGAGAGGTAAGTTGGAAAGTGCACCTGCAATATTGGCAGGACTTTCGATTTTACTGAACACTCTTCAACTGCTCTCAGAATATTCAATAGATGAACTGAATGAAATCGCAACAATTGCATTAGGTACATCAAGATGTGTAGATACCTATGGGTTTAGCCCGAGGATATAAGCGAGTGGCGTAAGCCATTAATGCGGTGTTTGCTGTTGTTGAATATATTGTTTAACAATTCCAATTGGCGCACCGCCACATGAAGCAGCGAAGTAACTAGGCGACCACAAAGCACTGCCCCATAGCTTGTTTTTAATTTCAGGGTGTTTGGTTCTTACAATGCGACTTGAAGCACCCTTTAAACTATTCACTAAGCTAGAAATTGCTATTTTAGGTGGATAATTCACAAGCAAATGAACATGATCGTGTTCACCATCAAACTCTACCAACTCGGCTTCAAAGTCTAAGCAGATACGCTCAAACACTTCACGCATTGTTTCAAGCATTGCTTTGGTAAAAACATCTCTACGGTATTTAGCCACAAAGACTAAATGTACATGCATATTAAAAACACAGTGGCGACCTGTTCTAATCTCTTGACTATTGCTCATAGACCAAATATATTTTAATCATGAAAACACTTAANTTACGCATAAAAGACAAACATTACAAGGTACTAGACCAACTCGCATTGGAAGTAAATTTTGTTTGGAATTATGTGAATGATTTAGGATTTAAACATCTAAAAAGAAAAGGTGAATTTCTTTCAGCTTACGATATTGCTAAATACACGAAAGGCACATCTAAAGAATGCAATCTGCATAGTCAAACTGTTCAAGCGATAACAGAAGAATTGGTTACTCGAAGAAAGCAGTTTAAAAAAGCAAAGCTAAAATGGCGGGNGAGTAATAAGAAGTCTGCAAGACGTTCTTTGGGTTGGATACCCTTCAAAAAGGTTGCAATCAAATATGCTGATGGCTACGTGCAGTATGGCAAGCATCAATTCAAGCTATGGGATAGCTATGGACTATCAAAATACAACGTCAAAACAGGCTCATTTGTAGAAGACAGTCGTGGACGTTGGTATGTTTGTTTAGTTGTTGATAAGACAAAACAAGTTAAATCAAAGGGTAATACCTCAATCGGTATNGATTTGGGCTTAAAAGACCTTGNAACCTGTTCAGATGGCGTAAAGCTCAAAGCCCCTCAAATCTATCGGCAATACGAACAAAAACTTGGCATTGCTCAACGTGCTAGAAATAAAAAGCGTGTTAAAGCGATTCATGCCAAGATTAGAAACATACGTCAAAATACGCTACATCAATTCAGTCATAAATTGGTGAATAAACATGCAGCCATCTTCGTTGGTAATGTGAATGCAAAGGCATTAGCACGGACTAAACTAGCGAAGTCTGTATTAGATGCAAGTTGGACAACACTTAGAACCATGCTCAAGTATAAATGCGAGAACGCAAGTGTATGGTATAAAGAAGTCAATGAAGCCTATACCACCCAAACTTGTTCGAGCTGTGGCTCACGCTGTAGTAGTCCGAAAGGTAGAACGGGACTTGGAATAAGAGAATGGCAGTGCATGGAATGCGGTACATTCCATGATAGGGATATAAATTCCGCACTGAATATTCTTGCGCTCGGACATGAGCGTCTAGCAGTAGGAATCCCCGTCCTTTAGGTCGCGGAGGATGTCAA